>Ga0209813_10000356_pt1 | contig 11659 bp, 7 predicted proteins | sample EndMethybrTD3033_FD_187596 | JGI IMG/M metagenome (GOLD analysis project Ga0209813, IMG submission 187596) | Populus endosphere microbial communities from Tennessee, USA - Endosphere MetaG P. TD hybrid TD303-3 (SPAdes) (version 2) | ecosystem: Host-associated > Plants > Roots > Endosphere... | reverse complement strand
TCCAGCCGGGCGGCTCGATGCGCGACGCAGAGGTGATTGCCGCCGCCGACGCCAAGGGCCTCGCCATGGTCTTCACCGGCGCCCGCCACTTCCGGCACTAACCGTCATCCCCGCGCAGGCGGGGATCCACGCAAGTGTCGCGTGCAAATCGCTTGTGGCGTGGATGCCCACCTTCGTGGGCATGACGTCGGGGAGCCGCGTAGGTGAGCCACAATCACGACCACGCCGACATCCAACTCCGCCCAGCGCTGCCCGAGGATCGCTTCCGCATGCGGCGTTGGCTGGCCGACCAGACCGTGCAGGCCTGGTGGGGCAATGCGGCGAGCGCGGAGGCCGAGATCACGCTGGCGATGGCCAGCGAAAGCTCGCTGTGCCGCATCATCGAAGCAGGCGGCGTTCCCATCGGCTACGGCCATGCGGTCGAGATCGGCCTGTGGGGCGGGCCGCAAACCGACGGCCTGCCGGTCGGCACCTGGGACGTCGATCTGTTCATCGCCTCGGCCGAGCATCGCCAGCGTGGCGCGGGCCGCGCCGCATTGGCCCTGCTGGTCGAGGAGGTGTTCGCGACCCGGCTGGCGGTGGCCTGCTGCGGCGTCGTCTCGATCAGGAACGAGGCTGCCGCCAGAACCTACGAGAAGGCAGGCTTTCGCTGGTCGCGGATCTGGCAGGACCCGATTGATGGCCCTTGCTGGGTGATGCTGCGGGAGCGGCCGGAGCCGCCAGCTCGCTGAGCTGCCCGGCGACCACCGAGAGCTGGGCGATGGTGAGCGGCATGCGCCCCAGCACCGCCTCCAGCGTCGTCTCGACGCGGTGCAGCCGCGCACCGAAGCGCTCCAGCCAGGGTCCGAGGGACCATGGCTGCCCACTGTCGCCGCCGATGGCATCGCGCGTGAACGCCGCCTGCGCGGCTGCCAGCTGATTGACGGCATGGCCGATTGCCAGCCGATCGTAGGTGTCGAGCGCGCCGATCGCCGCTGCCTTGGCGACCAGGTCGCGGATACGGAAATGCTCGCCCACTTCGAAGAACGCGCGGGCGACGCGCAGGATCGGGTGGCGTGCTTCAGCGGCGATCTCGGTGATGGCCGGCGCAAACGCCAATGCCTCGAGCCTGGCGACATCGGCTGCCAGGTCGGCCGGCACGCCGCTCACCACGAAGCGTTGCTCGAGGTCGGCGATGTGCTCCTTGAGCCGCGCCGGCATCACATCTTCGATGGCGGGTTTCAGCGCATGCAGGCCCTCGCCATGCCGGGCGATGGTGCCGGCGAGATCGCCGATCGCCTTGCCGTCGTGCAGGAACCACAGCGTCTCGGTCCGCACCAGCTCCTGGGTCGCCTCGTAGAGCGACAGCTGGACGGAGCCGTCGAGCTTGCCGTCCAGGGCATCGATGCGCTGCCACAGCTGTGGCAGCTCGAACACCTCGCGCGTTGCCATGAAGGCGAGCGCCACGTCGCCCTTGCCGTGGCCCGTCTCGTCGGTCATCTGCGTCGTCAGCACCGGACCGCCGCGATTGACGATGGCGTTGGTTAGGCCGGTGGCGATGATCTCGCGGCGCAGGATGTGCTTCCTGATGTCGCCGGCAAAGCGCTCACGCAGTCGCGCCGAGAAGTAGGCGGTGAGCCACGACTCCAGCAGCGGCTCATCGGGCACCTTGCTGGCCAGCAGGTCCTGCGACAGCGCGATCTTGGCGTAGCTCAGCAGCACGGCCAGCTCCGGCCGATGCAGGCCCCGCCCGAGCCGCGCCCGCTCCAGCAGTTCGTCGTCGGACGGCAGCGCCTCGAGCGGGCGATCGAGCAGCCCGCGCGCCTCCAGCGCGCGCATCAGCAGCGGGTAGTCCGGAAGATCGCGCAGGCTGCGCCGCTCGGCGAGACTGAGCGCAAGCGACTGCTGGTAGTTGTTGCGCAGCGAGGCAGCTCCCACGTCGTCGGTCATCTCGGTCAGCAGGGTGTTGCGGGCGATCATCGTCAGCCTGCCCGAGCGCACCGCCGGCCCCAGCGCGATCTTGATGTTGACCTCCTGGTCGGAGGTGTTCACGCCGGCTGAATTGTCGATGAAGTCGGTGTTGAGCCGGCCGCCGCGCGCGGCGAACTCGATGCGGCCGCGTTGCGTCATGCCGAGATTGGCGCCCTCGCCGACCACCTTGGCGCGCAGCTCGGCGCCGGTGACGCGCAGCGTGTCGTTGGCACGGTCGCCGGCATCGGCCTCGGTCTCGCTGGAGGCGCGCACGTAGGTGCCGATGCCGCCGAACCAGAGCAGGTCGGTCTCGCATTTCAGGATGGCGCGGATCAGCTCGGCCGGTGTCAGGGCTGCGACCTGAACGCCCAGCAGTTCCTGCACCTCGACGCTGAGCGCAATGGACTTGGAGGAGCGGGAGAAGACGCCGCCGCCCTTGGAGATCTTGGCCTTGTCGTAGTCCTGCCAGCTCGAGCGCGGCAGGTCGAACAGGCGCTGGCGCTCCACCAGTCCGGCCGCGGCATCGGGGTCGGGGTCGAGGAAGATGTCGCGATGATCGAAGGCCGCCACCAGCCTGATCTCGGGCGACAGCAGCATGCCGTTGCCGAACACGTCACCCGACATGTCGCCGACGCCGACCACCCGGAACGGCTGGCGCTGGATATCGATGTCCATCTCGCGGAAATGGCGCTTGACGCATTCCCAGGTGCCGCGCGCGGTGATGCCCATCTTCTTGTGGTCGTAGCCGGCCGAACCGCCCGAGGCGAAGGCGTCGCCGAGCCAGAAGCCGTGCGCGAGCGAGATTTCGTTGGCGATGTCGGAGAAGGTGGCCGTGCCCTTGTCGGCCGCCACCACCAGATAAGGGTCGTCGCCGTCGTGGCGCACCACGCGGGGCGGCCCGACCACGGTGCCGTCCTTGACGTTGTCGGTGACGCTGAGCAGGGCCGAAATGAAGATGCGGTAGGCGGCGATGCCTTCGGCCTGCACGGCGTCGCGCCCGCCGGAACGCGGCATCTGCTTGGGCAGGAAGCCGCCCTTGGCGCCGGTCGGCACGATCACCGCATTCTTGACGCGCTGCGCGCGCACCAGCCCCAGGATCTCGGTGCGGAAATCCTGCGCACGGTCCGACCAGCGGATGCCGCCGCGCGCCGTTGGCCCGAAACGCAGGTGCACGCCTTCCACGCGCGGCGCATACACCCAGATTTCACGATAGGGACGCGGCTGCGGTGCCGGGTCCAAGGCTTTGCCGTCGAACTTGAAGGTGATCGTCTCGGGCACCCGCCCGTCGGCATCGGTCTGGTAGAAGTTTGTGCGCACCGTTGCGCTGACCAGGCTCAGGAACTGCCGCAGGATGCGGTCCTCATCCAGGCTCGGCACGGCGCTCAGTGCACCATCGATGCGCTTGCGGATCGGTGCTTCGGCCGCCTCGCGGTCCTTGATGCCGGCCTTGCGCTCCGGATTGAGGCGCAGATGGAACAGCTCGAGCAGGTCGCGCGCCATGCCGGCGTGGCGGTGCAGCGTGTCGGCCAGATAGCGCAGGCCGAACGGCGAGCCGAGCTGGCGCAGATAGGCGGCATACGCCCGCAGGATGGCGGCCTCGCGCCAGTCCGCGCCGCTCGATACGATCAGCCGGTTGAAGCCGTCGTTGTCGGCGTTGCCCTGGAGGACCGTCAGGAATGCTTCCTCAAGCCGCGCACCGTGAATGCGCAGGTCAATGGCATCGCCGCTGCTGGTCTCCAATGCCATGTCGTGCAGGGTCACCTCGCGCGTGCCGTCGCTGTAGCGCGGCGTGACGCGGAAGGTGCGCTCGTCGATGGCGGAGAAGCCGAGGTTCTCCAGGATCGGCACGCGCTCTGACAGCTGCATGGGCGGGCCGAACCGGTACATCGCCGCGTGCACGCGGCCTTCGGGGGCGCTGTAGAAGTCGACGGCGACCGGCCGGTCCGGCCCCAGCCGCTCGATGCGCTTGATGTCCTCCAGCGCCCGCTCCGGCGCGAACGTCTCGGCGTAGCCCAGGGAGAAGGCCGAGCGATATTTGCTTTCGAGCTTTTCTACTTGTTCGGGGTCGCCGCCCGACGTGGCAATGGCATCCGCCAGCCGGTCCTCCCAGGTGCGGATGATCTCTGCGATCCCGCGCTCGAGATCCTGGCTGGCGACCTGCGGCGTAGTGCCGGCATAGCGGGCGACGATGAACTGCACGCGCACCAGCGGGCCGTCGGTGAAATGCGGATAGAAGGCGACAACGCGCCCGTCGTAGACCTCCGACAGCAGCGTGCCGATCTTCTCGCGTATGGTCGAAGTGTAGCGGTCGCGCGGCACATAGATGAGCAGGGAGACGAACCGGTCGAAGCGGTCGGTGCGGGCAAACACCCGCACGCGCGGCCGCGTCTCCAGGTCGAGAATGCCGTCCACCCATTCGCGCAGCTGCTTGACGCCGATCTGGAACAGCTCGTCGCGCGGAAAGCTTTCCAGGATGTTGAGAATCGCCTTGCCGTCGTGGCTGCCCGGCGGGTAGCCGAGGGCGCCGAGCACGGCGTCGACCTTGTGGCGCAGGAACGGCACGTGCGTCGGCGAGGCAAAATAGGACTGCGACGTGAACAGCCCGACGACGCGAATTTCTCCCTTGGGCGTGCCGTCGGCGCGATAGGTCTTGATGCCGATGTAGTCCATGTGCGCGCGGCGGTGCACCTTGGAGACGACGTTTGCCTTGGTGATGATCAGCGGCGAGGGCGCAAAGAAGAAGCGGCGCACCTCCGGCGTCATCGCCACCAGCTCGTGGCCGCGTCTCAGCACTTGCACCGACGGGTCGCGCAGCACGCCGAGCCCGCTGCCTTCGACAGGCACCAGGTCGCCTGTCTCGGGATCGCCCGACAGCTCGAACCTCTGTACGCCCAGGAACGTGAAATTGTCCCGCTCCAGCCATTCCAGGAAGGCAACGGACTCGGTCACCAGCGGTGACGGAATGCTGGCCGGCGCCGACCCCAGCGCGGCGGTGGCCGCCTTGACGGCCGCCAGCATCTGTTTCCAGTCCGACACCACCATTCTCACTTGCAGCAGGATGGCGGAGACGGCGGCGCCAAGGTCGGCTGCAGACGCCTCCGACATCGGGGGCAAGTGAACGGCGATGTAGCTCTCCTGGTGCCCATCGCCCCAGGCGCTGTCGCCCGGACCCTCGATGGCGAGCAGCCGGCCCGAGCGGTCGCGCTTGGTCTTGAAGATCGGGTGCTGCAGCAGGCTGATCGGCAGCCCGCGCGCTCCGACCTCGCCCAGCACCGAGTCCACCAGGAAGGGCATGTCGTCGTTCAACACTTCGAGCACGGTCGACGCGGGAAGATCGTCGGCGGTGCTGGCCGCGGTACGGCGGCAGCCGACCTTGTGGTGACCCTTCGGCTTCTCGGCGATGAACTCGAAGGCCTCGCGGGCGTTGCGGGCGAGCCGGGCTGGCGTCAGGCCCTCGAGGCCGTCGCTGTCGGTGCGAGCGTAGAGCAGGGCGGCAAAGCTCGCAGCCGGCGTAGCGGCTCCAAGGATCTGCCGGACCTGGCGAATGAGCCCGTTGCCGTCCGTCTTTGCGTCGTCGGCCATGCTACGCTCTGTGTTGCCGCCCCTCAGGGCGAGACTGTGGAGCCGCCGTCCCAAACTGACAATAAGGTCGGCCGGCCTTTAACAATTTGCGGTGGGCAGCCCAAGGAAAACACGCATGACCGTAAAGAACAAGGCAATGGCGCTCGATGCAGGCCCCGACGCCAAACTTGATGCCGACAACCTGGCCTATTTCGCCAAATGCCGCGAAAAGCTCGGCTTCGTCCCCAACGTGCTGGCGGCCTACGCCTTCGACAACGCCAAGCTGCGCGCCTTCATCCAGATGGCCGACGACCTGATGCTAGGTGACAGCGTCCTGTCCAAGCTGGAGCGCGAGATGATCGCGGTCGCCGTCAGTTCGGTAAATCACTGCCACTACTGCCTGACCTCGCACGGGGCGGCCGTGCGGCAACGTGCCGGCGATCCCGAGATGGGTGAGTTGATGGTCCACAACTACCGGGCTGCCGACCTGGAGCCCCGTCAGAAGGCCATGCTGGACTTCGCCGTGAAGCTGACCGAGCAGCCCGACAAGATCGAGGAGGCCGACCGGCAGGCGCTGCGCAAGGCCGGATTTACCGATCGGGACATCTGGGACATCGCCGCCGTCGCCGCTTTCTATAACATGACCAACCGGATGGCCGCCGCAGCCGACATGCGTCCCAATCAGGAGTACCACTACATGGTCCGGCAACGTATGGACGTCATAGGTGAGTCGCCTCGCGCGGCCCCTAACAAGGCGACTTCCGCAAATCAGGCTGCGGCGAGGCGCCGGGGAGGCAAAGCCGGTTGACGACCGGCGATCCACCTTGGTAGGCCCACCTGGAGACCGCCACATTTGCCATGCACATCACATGGGCCGAGGCGGGTAGGATTTGTTGACCAACGCTCGGATGGGCTGGCGGGGCATGCGTAACACCATTGCTGTTATGAATACGAAGGGTGGGGTTGGAAAATCCACCCTCGTGCTGGCGCTGGCCGAGACGCTATCGGCCCAGTTCCGCAAGAACGTCCTGATCATCGATTCGGATTCGCAGGCGAGCGTCAGCGCCATGCTGCTGACGGCAGCCAACCTGCATCGCCTGCAGTCGGACGGCCTGACCATCGTCGACCTGCTGGTGGCGAGCGTCCTCAACAACGTCGCCGTCGACTGGCCGCGTTTCGTGGTGGGCGGCGTGTCCGACGTCGACGAGGCGCGCACGGTCTACCTGATCCCAAGCGACATGCAGCTCACCCTGTTCGAGCGCGAGGTGTCCAAGGAAAGCCTGCATGCGCGGCTGCGCACCAGCATCAACGCGCTGCTTGGCCATGTGCGCAGCGTGTTCGACATCGTCCTGATCGATTGCCCGCCCGGGCTGTCGGTGCTGACAGAGTCGTGGCTGCGCGAGGCCGACTTCCACTTCTCGCCCACCAAGCCCGACTACGTATCCACTTGCGGTCTCGAGGTATTCCGCCGCTTCAAGGGGCTGAACCCAGAGATGGGTTTTGCCGAGAACCTCGGCGTGATCATCAACATGAAGGATCCGCACTCGGCCGTGGACGGCGACTACCATCGCTGGCTGGCGGGCAATCCGGACAATCGCTGCATCAAGCAGGCGATCCCACGCACCAGCTCCATGCAGCATGCCGCCCAGCTCAGCTCGGTGGAGCGGTCCTATTCCGCCAAGTATCCAGGCGAAACCGGAGCCGCAATCAAGGCCGTATGCGCGGAGGTGATCGAGCGCGTGGCGGCCGCCAATGCGCCCGCCGCGCTTGGCCCGACAGTCGGCAAAGGGCCCACTCCGGTTACCTCGCAAGCCTCCTAGTGTCCGGATTGCGAAGTTCGCGTGGCCTTGCCGCCAGCGTCCGGAGCGGACTTTGGAATCATAAGGGACACTGGAATCATCGATTTGCTAGTGTGACTGAGATCGAGAGATTGCGTTCGCAACCTTGCCGCGAACACCGGCGAATTTCTCGATCATCACACTAGATCACTCCAGGGCTGCTGCTGCCGGGTGGCGGCCCCTTGGCCGAGCGGGTTTGCCCATGCCCTCCACGGTGTTCGATTCCGCCATCTTCCGCGACGCCTTCGGCTCTCCTGCGATGCGTGAGGTCTTCTCCGACGCGGCGACCGTCGCACGTTACGTCGAGGTCGAGGTGGCGCTGGCCGCTGCCGAGGCCCGGGTCGGGGTGATCCCCAAGGCGGCCGCCGCGACCATCGCCAAATCCGCCGATGCCAAGGCCATCGACCTGGCAGCCCTGAAAGCCAAGACCGACGTGGTCGGCTATCCGATCGTGGGCCTGGTCAGTCAGCTCGCCAAGCAGTGCGGCGATGCCGGCGGCTTCGTGCACTGGGGCGCCACCACCCAGGACATCATGGACACCGGCCTGGTCCTGCAGGTACGCGAGGCGCTGGCGCTGGTCGACGCGGATCTCGCCGGCATCGATGCGGCGCTGGCGGGGCTCGCCAGGACGCACCGCGATACGGTGATGGCCGGCCGCACCCATATGCAGCACGCGCTCCCAGTGACGTTCGGCTACAAGGCGGCGGTGTGGCTCAGCATGGTGCGGCGGCATCGCCAGCGCCTTGCCGAGCTCAGACCGCGCGTGCTGGTCGGCCAGTTCGGCGGCGCGGCGGGTACGCTGGCCTCGCTCGGCGACCAGGGGCTCGCCGTACACGACGCGCTGATGGATGAATTGCAACTTGGCCGCCCGCCGATTGCCTGGCATGTGGCCCGCGATGGCCTCGCCGAGACGGTGTCGTTCCTGGGCCTGGCGGCCGGCACGCTGGCCAAGATCGCCACCGACATCATGCTGATGATGCAGACGGAGGTCGGCGAGGCCTTCGAGCCCTACCAGGAGGGCCGCGGCTCATCCTCCACCATGCCGCAGAAGCGCAACCCGATCGCCTGCGAGTTCATTCTCGCGCTGGCCAAGGTGGTGCGCCAGCAGGCCGGCCTGATGCTCGACGGCATGGCGGCAGATCACGAGCGGGCCACCGGGCCCTGGCAGCTGGAATGGGTGGCTGTGCCCGAGGCCTTCATCGCCGCAGGCGGTGCGTTGCGGCACACGCGGGCGATGCTGGAAGGCCTGGTCGTCGAGCCCGAGCGCATGCGCCGCAACCTGGACCTGACCGGCGGGCTGATCGTGGCGGAGGCGGTAATGATGGCGCTGGCCGAGCACACCGGCCGGCAGGAGGCGCATCACATCGTCGCCGAGGCGTCGCGCGCGGCCCTGCAGAACGGCAGCATGCTGCTGGCCGAATTGCTGAAGCGCCAGGATGTCACCAAGCACCTCGACACCAAGCGCCTCACCGAGCTGACCGATCCGATCAACTACCTCGGCTCCGCCCAGGCCATGGTCGATAGGGTGCTGGCCGGCACGTAGCTGTCATCCCGGAATTTGCTGAAGGCAAATATCCGGGATCCAGTGCCTCGGCGGATTCGATCGATGTTCTGGATCCCGGATATTCCGCTGCGCGGAATTCGGGGATGACAGCTACGCAACAGCGAATGCTGCATCACTTGAACATGCGATCGCCCTGCTGATCGATGATCTGCTTGGCCTTGGAGGTTGTGACGGCCACTGCATCGTCCCAGTTGGCGTAGACATCGGCGCGGATGAATTGGTGGCGCTTCACGCCATCGGGTGTGTCCTTTTCGATCGTTCCTGCGATCCGAAATTGACCGCCCTCTTTGGAGGGCGCAGCAATAATCCGATAGCCCTTGTACTCGGCCGCCAGAGCTGCCGACGTGCCGGCCTTGTCGCCGTCGCTCCGACCACTCAACAGGCCGCCAAGCGCTGTCTTCAACTTGGAGAACATGGTCCTCGCATCTAAGCCTTTTTGTCAGGTTGTGACAAACGGATGTGCAGCTCGCGCAGCTGCTTGGGCGCGGCCTCGCTGGGAGCTCCCATCAGCAGGTCGTTGGCCTGCTGGTTCATCGGGAACAGCGCCACCTCGCGCACGGTCTTGCAGCCCGTCAGCAGCATGACGATGCGCTCGATGCCGGCCGCCATGCCGCCGTGCGGCGGGGCGCCGTACTGAAACGCCCGGTAGAGGCCGCCGAAGCGGGTTTCCACGTCGTCGCGGGTGAGCCCCGTGATCTCGAATGCCTTCACCATCGTTTCCGGCACGTGGTTGCGGATCGAGCCCGAGGCGATCTCGTAGCCGTTGCAGACCATGTCGTACTGGTTGGCCTTGAGCGCGAGCAGCGCCTCGCGGCCCTGCTTCTCGGCCGCCTCCAGCGCCTCGCGGCCGCCCTTCGGCATCGAGAACGGGTTGTGGGAGAAGTCGATCTTCTTCTCTTCCTCGTTCCACTCGTAGAACGGGAAGTCGACGATCCAGGCCAGCGCGAACTGGTCTTCTTTTATGAGCTTCAGTTCCTGGCCGATCAGGGTGCGCGCATCGCCTGCGAACTTGTAGAACTTCTCCGGGTTGCCGGCGGCGAAGAACACCGCGTCGCCGTCTCCGAGGCGGAGCTGGGCGCGCAACGCCTCCGTCCGCTCAGGCCCGAGGTTTTTGGCGACAGGACCCGCACCTTCGAGGAACGTGACCATAGGAGTGTGCTTGGTCGGATCCTTGGCATCCTTCTTGGCGCCGCTGGCATCCGAAGACGTCACGGGCGTAGAAGCGCGCCAGAAGATGTAGCCGAGGCCCGGTTGGCCTTCCTTCTGCGCCCAGCCGTTCATGCGGTCGCAGAAGGCGCGCGAGCCGCCGCTGGGAGCGGGGATGGCCCACACCCTCGCTTTGGGGTCCTTCTCGATCATGCCGGCGAACACCTTGAAGCCTGAGCCCTTGAAGTGCTCGGTGACGTCGGCCATCTCGATCGGGTTGCGCAGGTCGGGCTTGTCGGTGCCGTACTTGGCGATCGCCTGGTCGTAGGGGATGCGCGGCCAGCTTTTCGTCACAGGCTTGCCGTTAGCGAACTCCTCGAACACGCCAGTGAGGACCGGCTCCATGGTGGAGAACACGTCGTCCTGCTCGACGAAGCTCATCTCGACGTCGAGCTGGTAGAACTCGCCCGGCAAGCGGTCTGCGCGCGGGTCCTCGTCGCGGAAGCAGGGCGCGATCTGGAAGTAGCGGTCGAAGCCCGACACCATCAAGAGCTGCTTGTACTGCTGCGGCGCCTGCGGCAGCGCGTAGAACTTGCCGGCGTGGATGCGCGACGGCACCAGGAAGTCGCGCGCACCCTCGGGCGAAGATGCCGTCAGGATCGGGGTCGGGAACTCGTTGAAGCCGGCCTCGTGCATGCGCCGACGGATGGAGCGGGTGATCTCCAGCCGCTTCATGATGATGCCGTGCAGCGTTTCGCGACGCAGATCCAGGAACCGGTAGGTGAGGCGCAGGTCTTCCGGATAGTCGGGCTCGCCGAACACGGGCACAGGCAGCTCCTTGGCCGCCGACAGCACCTCGATCTCGCCGGCCGTCACCTCGATCTCGCCAGTCGGGAGCTCGGGGTTCACTGTCGATTTGCCGTCGATGACCGGGCGGTCGCGCACGGCGCCGTCGACGCGGATCACCCACTCGGAGCGCACGGTCTCGGCGGCTTTGAAGGCCGGGCTATCGGGGTCGGCCACCACCTGGGTCAGGCCGTAATGATCGCGCAGGTCGATGAACAGCAGGCCGCCGTGGTCGCGCACGCGGTGCACCCAGCCGGACAGCCGCACGTTTCTGCCCACGTCGGCTTTGCGCAGCGCCCCGCAGGTGTGCGAGCGATAGCGGTGCAGCGCGCCGCCTGTTGGCGCTGCATCGGCCGCATCGGCGCGCTTTGCCGGTTTCTTCGCGTCAGCCATGGCCACGCCGTCCTTCGCAAGGGTCTACCTGAGGTTGACGGGCGGAAGAGCACGGTAGTCCGGTGGGTGTCAAGATTGGCGGCCCGAACCGCCGGCCCAGACATCCGGCGAGACAAACGGCTTGGCAACCCGGCTGTGCGACACTTGCCAGGTGTGGCGCCTGGGGCACGGATGCCGCCCTATCATCGCCTATAAGAAGAGCAACGGTCTTCCCGCAATCAGGGCATTGGAGTTGCAGGTGGTGCTAGGCGTTTCCCTAGGTGAGCGCGGCTTTTCCCACGCGATCTGCTGTTCGGCCATGGGCCTGCTGGTTTGGCTGGCGATGGGGGTCGGAGAGGCCAAAGCCCGCACCGAGCAGACA
>Ga0209813_10000355_pt1 | contig 11702 bp, 19 predicted proteins | sample EndMethybrTD3033_FD_187596 | JGI IMG/M metagenome (GOLD analysis project Ga0209813, IMG submission 187596) | Populus endosphere microbial communities from Tennessee, USA - Endosphere MetaG P. TD hybrid TD303-3 (SPAdes) (version 2) | ecosystem: Host-associated > Plants > Roots > Endosphere... | reverse complement strand
CGGAGCCCGCAAGGTGCTCAACAATGTCAATGGCTTAAGTTCGGCGTATTGCAGATCTGTTGCATCGACGTCCACGGCAAGGCCCCCAATTTCGTGGCGGACCACGAATGGCCGCTTCGCGCCGATAGTGTTCTCTAATTCCGGGTCTGGGTGTCAAGCTTTCCAACGATATCCTTACCGGGCCCACTGTTCTCTCCGCGGTAGGGGTAAGCCCTCCGCATGATGGCGTAAGGTGACGCTGGCGGTTCAATGTTGCAATCGCGGTCGGCCTTTCGGGCGCTCGCAAAAAATCGGACGAACTCACCATCGCCATCGTCCCGGCAGGGACGTCTTTTCCCGCCGTTAGCAGGATCTCAGTATTTTACTCGCTAGGCAGCGATCTCCTTCTTCGACCAGTTGAACTCGGTCCCGTCGATCCACATCCGATGCAGAATGACGGCGAGCTTGCGCGCGACCGCGACCTTGGCCTTGCGGAGCCCGTTGCGCTTGGCGAGCTTCACTCCCCAGGCCTTCACGGCGGACCATTTCTGGACGCGGGTCAGCAGAACCCCGGCCGCTTCAAACAGGTAACTCCGCAGCATGGCGTCACCGCATTTGGAGATTCGACCGGACCAATCGACCTCCCCGGAGGCGTGGCGTCTACAGGTTAACCCAACATAAGCACCCACACTTCTCGATCGCGCAAACCGTGCCGGATCATCAATCGTTGCCTTGAAGGCGAGCGCGGTAATCGGGCCGACACCAGGCACGGTCATGAACTGACGAACCTGCGCATCATGGCGGGCAAGCTTCATAACCTTGCGGTCAAGCTCACTGACCTGCTGCTCGACGACATTGCGCGCTTCGAGCAGCGGTCTGATCGCAGCTATCAGCTCAGGGCGATCCTCGATCAACTCCTCAGCTCGCACGGCGAAGACATTGAACTTGGCACGGCCGATCACCAGGCCGCGGTTCTTCAGAAGGCCGCGAACATGGTTCTCGAGATCGCGCTTGATCTTGACCAGCAGCGCCCGGCTGGCCAGTAGCGCCCTGACCGAGTGGCTGTCGATATCCTTGACGTGCACTTCCTTGAACCAGCCGCTCTGCATGATGCGGGCGATCCCGATCGCATCGTTGCGGTCGCTCTTGTTGATCCGCATCTTGAGCACGGCCTTGGCATGGCGCGCGTCGATACAGATCACCGGCAGGCCAAGCTGCTTAAGTTCGGTCCACAGCCAGGTGGACGTCGGTCCGGTCTCAAGGCCGATACGTACCGCGCCCGGCGCCTTTGACCTCACGTAAACTGAGATCGCCTCAGGACCTGAATCCACGACGCCCTCGCGCACGACCGATCCCGACTGGTCCACCACGCAGATCGATGTTTGCTTCAACGACACGTCCAGTCCGACATAGTACTCCATTGCCGCTCTCCATCGTTGCGAGGCCACATGAGGCTGGCCTCCTAAGTTCCTGGAGAGCTGATTCCCTTGCCTTTGTCTGGCTCGATCCCGGAATTACCCCATGTTGCAAAAGTCGGTTGAGGCAGGCCACGAACCGTGATTCCGTTATGTTGACGCGATTCTCGGTGAGGTCGATCCATGATGGGCCGTCTGAAGAGTGACCAAGGTCAACTGTTCTACGAGTTTCGTCTTGGCGATGCGGTCCCCGAAGATCATCTGGTGCGGAAGATCGACACTGCTCTCGATCTGTCTTGGCTTCGCAGCGAACTTGCACCCCATTATTCGTCGATGGGTCGCCCGTCGATCGATCCGGAACTGATGATCCGGATGCTGGTCGTGGGGTATGTTTTTGCGATCCGCTCGGAACAGCTGATCTGCCGTGAAGTGCAGGTGAACCTCGCCTATCGCTGGTTCTGCAAGCTCGGTATCGAGGATGCTGTCCCGGATCATTCGGCGTTCTCGCGTGCCCGGAACGAGCGTTTTCGCGAGGGGAATGTTTTTCGCCGCGTGTTTGAGCGTGTCGTCGAGGCGTGCATTGCGGCCGGTCTGGTTGATGGCGAAGGCTTTGCCGTCGATGCGAGCCTGATCCAAGCCGACGCCAACAAGCGGCGCTCGATCGCGGGTCAGGATTGGCGCAGGAATCGTGATCCGGCGAGGTCAAGCCGCGCGGTGAAGGAGTATCTGGCGACCGTCGACGATACGGCGTGGGGTGCGGCCAGTGACGTTGTCCCGAAGTTTATCTCGCCGTCCGATCCCGCGGCCCAGTGGACCGGGGCCCACAAGGGACCGGCATTCTTCGCTTACTCCGACAATTATCTCATCGACGTGAAGTTCGGCGTCATCGTTGATGGCGAGGCCTCCCGTTCCATTCGCCAGGCCGAGGTCGGAGCGGCGAGGACCATGATTGAGCGAACGGAGGAGCGCTTTGGTCTCAAGCCGGAGCGGCTTGTCGGGGATACCGCTTACGGCGCTGCTCCAATGCTGAACTGGCTGGTCGAGGAGAAGGGCATCGCGCCACATATCCCCGTGTTCGACAAGTCGAAGCGAGATGACGGTACCTTCTCGCGCAGCGACTTTCGATATGATCCGACCAACGACGTCTACCACTGCCCGGGCGGGAAGCAGCTCGGAACGAGCGGCACCGTGCACGAGGGCAAGACGCTGCTGTATCGCGCCAGTAAGCTCGACTGCGATGTATGCCCACTCAAACCGCAGTGCTGTCCAAAAGATCCATCGCGCAAGATCCCGCGCGACATCCATGAACACGCTCGAGACGTTGCCCGGTCGTTTGCTGACACCGAAGGCTTTCAGAAGTCACGACGTGAGCGCAAGAAGATCGAGATGCGGTTCGCACACTTGAAGCGTATCCTGAAGCTCGGTCGGCTTCGACTGCGTGGACCACGAGGCGCCCAGGACGAGTTTGTTCTTGCTGCCATCGCCCAGAACCTGCGTCGGCTCGCGTCGCTGGTCGCTCGTCCACCACCCGCTCAGGATCTGTGTATCGCGTAGCGTTCGAGTTGCGTCGAGACCGTCAGGGCCGGCGCATCAAAGCCGGTCGTCCTTAGCGAAATGGCCGAACGATCCATCGCTAACAGCCGACTTTTGCAACAAAATCTGCCAACTGCAGCCATCGGATATCGGTAAAGATGAGATCGGATGTAGCTGCGCTACTGTCGATGCCAAACAATGTTGATCGTTCGAGTGAGAAGCCGCCAGCCGCAATTCTGATCCTGCGGATCGAAAGTGACTGCGCCGATCTAAACTGGAAATGGCGGAGTGCCTGAGTACCGTGTCGATTGCTCGGAATTGACTCGCTATTGGACCGTTAAAAGCGCAGGGTGATTTATCACCGTTTCGCGCTTTTGGCTGTTGTCGGTGACTGAGAGTGTTTAGCTCCCGCCTTGGTGAAAGGGAGAACCCATGCCCAAGAATTCCCCGCCTCCGATCTGCCCGAAGTGCAGCATGCCTATGCGATTTGTGCTCGTGAAGACGGGAGGACGCAAATTCCGCTGCGTCGATTGCGATGTAACAGGCCTCCTCAAATTGCCGGAGTTCACACAGCTCACGGGCGAATTAAGGCATCCGGGCTGAGACGGTCTCTGAGATAAGAAGCCACCTGTTCGTCCACCAAGCGTGGTAAGCCCTTGCATGGTAACAATGGATCTCTTCCGACAAGGGCTGCTGGCGCAGATGGAGCGCGCTACCCATCACGGTCGGATTGATGTCCTAATCAACTCGGGGGAGCCGTACCGCTCACTCGGTGGCTATCCCGGCTCTACGCATGGGATGCCTTTCTGCTGTGACGCCATGGAAGCGGAAATGAAGCTTGGCGATGTCTTGCTTATTGGGCGCGTCAACGGGGCCGGAATGACTGTCCGCTACTTGTTGCCCCGCTCCACTTAGGCGGCTTGAAATGCGCACTATGACGCCGAAGATCAAAGAACACACGTGCCAGACCTGCAAGGGAACGGGCTTCCCCGTGGTGGCACAACCGATCCGGCCGGACCGCAAGATCTACCCCGTCAAATGCAAGGACTGCGACGGCAAGGGAAAGATTACGGACGCCAACTGAGGCGGCCTATATTCGCCTACCTGAGCAATATTGACCACGCGGATTGCCCAAAGCAGTCCATGCTCAGGGTTATGACCTTAGAAGCGACAAAGCTCACCCGTGAAGAGTTTGCTTCCCTGCTTACGGTCGGTAACGCTCATGTACGTAGCCCTGCGCCCGCGATCCCGGCTGAACATAGTGCCCGACTGATTGCGTTGGGGCTACATGGTTGATGTCGCCGGTAGGCTGCGGATGACCACGCCCGGCAGAGTCCAGATATATGCTGGGCAACTCGCTGAGTTAGGCGGGCTTACCTTCATTGAGTTCCCGTTGGCTTCCAATGCAGCATCGCCTGCTCAACCCGATCCGCTAGGGTTGTGAGATGCAAGGCCAGTCGGTCAAACAATTCCCGCTTTGCCGGGTCGGTAGCAAGGTCGCTAATCAGACGACATTAGGCAGCATCCGTCCGGAGCTTTTCTAGGCGAGTTTGATAGTCCTTCACGGCCGTGCCCTTCTGGCGATTCAAGTTTTCCCACGAAGGTCGGGGGCTGCAGTTTGGTTAAATTTTCATGAATGAGCAATTTTGACCATTAGCTCGCGTTGTGCTGCGGCATAATGGCTTCATCACCGCTCTTCTCGGCATGCATCGGTGACTGAGAGTGTTGTGCTCCCGCCTGATCTTGGAGGAGCATCATGCCCGAAATTCAGCCGTCGGGTAATGATACGCTATTCCGTGTTGTGGTGTTGGTGTTGGGAACGATCCCGGTCGCTCTGGTTGCCGCGGTGGTGCTGATATCCCGGCGTAGAGGCCATAGCCATCTGATGCGGCACTCGGGCATCGCGCTCCGTTAATAAGCACCACGCCGCACGGCGCGACGCGTATGGCGGTACACGCGACGGTCGACACGCCGCGCAGTCACGCGGGCGCGCCGGTACGTGACGGCCTGCGCTTGATCAACGCTTAAATCCACGCCGCCCGGTGTCACCTGCGGCGAGACCGGAATCGTCGCCACCAGGCCCGACGCAATCGCGAGGCCGAGCAGGGAAAAAACGCTTCGACGCGAAATCACTTCCGACTTGACCTTTTCAGTCATCACGGCCTCCTGTTGGGCTTGAGTGAATGCCACCGACGTTGGCGTTCGGTCCGTCACAAATCGGACGCCAGCTCCCTTATTTCGATGCACGTAATCGACGCAGCTCTTAGGCGGCGCCCATCGACGGTCGAGCACCTCGGGCTCTGGTCCATACAGGTATGGTCAGATTGAAGCAGTGGGTGCTGACGCAGAGAGCTGCAGCGCTCCGTCAGCGCCTGCCGACTCGATCGACCGGACCACCACGATTCATCGGTGTTCCAGGCCGTACCGCTTCTCGCGCCGCGGCTCGCGCAACCGGCCTCGGCCGCAGCACGACACCAGACCTTACGACGCAATTGGCGGGATAATCAACGTATTGGCAGTAGACCACTGCACTGGCCTTTTCAGTGCTCGCGGCTACGAAACCAGTTATTAGCAGGGCAGCCGCCGCTAACGCAATTGAGAGCCTCATTTTGGGCCTCCTACGTTCAGTGGTTCTATAGGCAATCTGATAGACTGGCCGAGTGTTGATCTAGGTCAATGGATCATTCGTGGCCAGACGTCACTGCACCCCCGCGATCGCGAAGACTTGTTGTGCCGCGTATGTCCGTTTGGGGGTCAAACTGAGAAGTCGGGGCGTGCGACTGGGAAGTCGGCTTTGCCCTCAATAACAGACATCGTACCGTCACACGTCAGCAAGCGAATAGCTTTGCATTTATTGCTCCCGGACTCCTGCCTTCCTCAGCCCATCGAGAATGTCATCGATCTCCCGACGAAACTGCGCGTTGGTTGACATTGAGTAAACGAGATCACGGTACCAATGGATCGTGAAGTCTGGTCGGAGCTTGTTCAATTCAGTCAAGCTCCGCTGTGCCTGTTCCAATTGCCCCGTGGCTCCATAAGCTGATGTCAGATCTACATAGGCGTACAAGTGCGAGTTGTTCAGATTGACCGAGCGCCCGCATTCCTCGATGGCTTCTCCATATTGGTGCAGGTGCAAGTGTGCATGGCAGAGCCGGAAGCGCCATTGGAAAGCAAAAGGATCTCTGGGACTGAGACGGAGAGCCAACTGGGCCGGGGAGAAGGCTTCGCGCGCCCGCCCGGAGACGATAAGTGCGATTGCTTTACTACCGTAGGCAGTTGGATAATTTGGATCAATTTCGAGCGCAGCATCGTATTCAGCCGATGCCCCCTCAGGGTGTCCAAATAGAAGAATGTCTCCCTTGGTCGTATGAGCACTCGCGCTTGCCGAGCTTTTGGACAGAACTCTGTCGATGAGGTCGATCGCGTGCCTTTTGTCTTCAACAACGGACGCAGACCATCGGTTGTTCACACCAGCCGCTAGACACCGCGCTTTGCCAATCATGGCCTCAACGTTGTCCGGATCGAGGCGCAGCGCACTATCGAATAGGTCCATTGCCTGACCATTTTGGATCTTCGACTGCGGCTCATAGAGCTTTGCCCAGCCTCGCATCGTGAAGTCCGTAGCGTCTGGATTCCTCGATCGGTCCACTTCGCTGCGACGGCTTTCGGCTTGGATCAGTTCAATGTTAAGCGAGCGAGCAAGCCGCGCTGTGATCTGGTCCTGCAAGGCGGCGAGGTTCGTCCGATCGCCGTCGAAACGATCGGACCAGACGTCCCGACCGCTCGCGATATCCGTAAGTGATACGTTGACCCGGACCTGATCCCCGCTGCGCCGCACCGCGCCCTGGACCGCCCAGCGGATGCCAAGGTCCTTGCCGAGCGTCCTGAAGTCGATCTGCTTGTTCTTGTATGTAAACGCCGTTCCGCGTCCGATAACGAACGCGCCGGGCATTCGCGCGAGGTCGGTCGTCAGGTCGGTCGTGATGCCGTCGGCGAAATAGTCCTGCTCCGGATCGTTGTTGACGTTTGCGAACGGCAGGACGACTAGTGACAAGCGGGGAGCAATGTCGGGCCGGGCCGTAGCCTCCCTCTGCGTCTGTTGCTTGTCCGGAAACACGTCGGTGCGGAGCGTCTTCCACACAGTCCAGTAGCCGACGAGGCCACCCGCGATCGCGCCGATAGCCGCAATAGAAGCGAGCGCCCCGCCGATCAACTGCAATCGCGCCCGGAGGCGCCCCTGAGTCGATGCCGGTTGGTCCGGTGGCTCGTTATCAGATGGCGTTTTGTTCAGTGGGTCACTATCGGATGCCGGTTTGTTCGGTCGGTCGCTGGAGACTTCCGAGTTCGTCACCATTGCCTCCCCGCAGGGGCCAAACGCCCCGGATGCTTGAGCCTAGCAGATTTTTGCAGCTTTGCGTTGGTCAAGGTTGCTGACTAAGTTCATGCCTCTTACAAGTAGCTGCGGTGACGTCGAATAGACGTCCGGTTCGGGCCAAACTCAGAAGTCTGAGTGCGCAGCTGCGAAGTCCGCTTTGCCCTCAACAACGCGCATCGTCCGCTTTGCCCTCAACAACGGGCATCGTCCGCCAGACCTGCCAGGCCCGCAAAGTGCCATAACCGGACTCATGCACCGCAGCAAACAGTGATGGCGAGGAAGAGGGGCTCGTCGCCGATATCGACGCGGCATTCGACGTTCACCCAACGTCCGCGCCGCCTGAGGTCGTGATCGCCATCCAGCAGGGGGAAGACAGGCACGCGAAGCGATCGGCCGCGTTCATACAACGCGATCGGCGCTAAACTTCTCGATGGCCGCCGCCTCGTAGCCCAGTTCCTTCAGGATCTGGTCGGTGTGCTCGCCGAGCTGGGGCGCGCGACGCCGGATGGTGAGCGGCGTTCGCGACAGTTTCACCGGTTCCTGCAGCACCGGCGCCGGCTTAGCCATGCCGGGATAAGTCATCTGATGGAAGAAGTCCGCGGCCTTCACATGCGGGTCGTCGAGCGTCTGTTGCGGAGTGTAGACGGGGCCGGCGGGAATGCGATTGGCCTCGAGCTCGCCCAGCGCCTCCTTGACGGCTCGCGCATCACACCATTTCTGCATGATGGCCGACAGCGCCTCGCCGTTGTCGCCGCGCGCCAGATCGTCCTTGAAACGGGGATCCATGGCCAGGCCATCGTCGCCCATCAGCTTGCACCAGCGCACGAACAGCGGCTGACCGATGGTCATGGCGTAGATCAAGCCGTCCCGGCACTTGAAGCTGTCGTTCCGGCAAGGGCACCAAGAAGCGCCGCTACCCGTCGGTCCCTTGATAGCGGGCGTGTGCAACGCCCATGGCCGGAAAGCATCAATCTTCAACAGCCGCGGCAGATACCCTTTAGCTTGGCGGTGGTTCGGGCGTCTTCCGCGATGAAGGGGTCTTTGTAGGGCGGCCGCGACGCGTCGCTTTCGATGGCTGCTGGCTTTGCTATTCTCGGAGGAGTCGCCGCATCGTAGCAGGCAAGTCGCCCGCTTGTGCTTTCGATCGTGCGGCATTCCGGCCCAGCGGCGAGAGTGCCTTGCGCGCAGGCGCAGAGCGTCAATACGGCGAGCGTAATTTTCATCCGATTTCCTTTGCGGGTCGCCATTAGAACGGGCCGCGTCCACGAAGCAATGGGCCAATCAGCGCCGCCCGATCGCGCAGCCCTGCGGGAACGCGCCTTCGCACGCGCTCGAATGCGTCAGTCCAGCGGATAGCTTTACGTCGACGCCTGCATTGCTATTTCTTCTTGCCGGACGCGAAGCCCGGTTGCCATCCCGCGGCCTTTTGGCTTGGCGCCGCAGCTATTGTCTTGATCTTCTCTTTCTTGGGCTTCTTGGCCTCGCGATTTCCTTTTTGCTCACCCTTGGCCATTTCGATCTCCTTTGGTTGGATGATGACGCCGTCATTGCACGCCGAATTTCACATTGTCGCGTAGCGCGTCGCAATTTTCATCGCGCCGTCGATCTCTTCGGCCAGTTCGATGCCCGAAAGGACATGGCGCCAAGCCCGCATCGATCTCCTGCCGTGAGATCCTGGGCTTGAACCAGGAAGTTCGTTTGGCGCAACCTGAAGACTCGCATTGCGTAACTGTGCGCCCATTGTTCGCGAATAGCCATGCATTAGTTGATGCTGCGCCTCCCTGCCGCCGCGGTTCAGCCTTTCGGCAAAATGACTTCCTCTCCACTGATGGCGCGATCCAGCGCGTCGACCAGCATCTGAATCTCGATGAACTTGTTGCGTGCCCGCTCGGCCTTGTCCCGGTCAAAAGGAGCGGCCAGCACCTTCGCATGCACGTCCCTTTCCTCGATCATGCGCGTACGGGCTTTCTTCAGCGTTTCAAGTCGCTCGCTCATTCAGGCTCCCTGACTTTTCAATGGACGAATTGGCGCTGCTCAAGCGGCGGTCAACTTTTCATCGCCTGCATCAGCGCCGAAATCTTGATGGTCGCGAAATTGGAGAAGGTGTCCGACACCGCGTATGGCAGAATGATCTGGTCGTTGTGCCGCATCGCCCCGCAGGTATAGACGACACTGGCAATGTCGATGCTGCTCCATGGATGGAGATTGCCGACCCCCACGGTTTCAGTGCAACCTGCACCGCGGCATGCTCGATGGCCATAGATTTTCCTGACCCGTAACGCGCATATCGAGGCGATATGCCGTTGGTCGATACCGTTTCATATGATTTGGCGTGGCTAAGGCGTCGCGACAGGATGTGCGCGTTTGTCGCGATCCCATCGGGCTAACGCATCAGATGGGTACTCCGGCGTCAGATAGCAACCTTGCTGGATGCATTAGTGTTTGGTCGCCCAGGACGGACGAACGCCAGTCCAGGCGGGAAGCGAATTCCATTCGGCCCACCGCATCCGGCGCTCCTCATCGCCGACCCTGATAAAGACAAAGGCCGCATCATCCTTGCCGGTTTTCGAATCAACAAACATTGCCGGAACGCCGTATGCGTCTCTGATGATCGCCGTATTTGCCATTCGGACTCCTGCTTTCTGTTAAGCGCCCGGATTCCCGTTGCCGGCATGTCACTTGAGGCGAACTACCACTGAATAATCACGGCGGCAGCGATCAGCAGCGCAAAAAAGATCGGCAACAGCACCGGAGGCACCAGCCAATCACGGAGATCGAATTTGAGGGTATCTGACATGTGACCGCCTTGTTGGTGAGGCGGGAGCGCAACGCTCTCAGTCACCGATAACAGCCCGGGGCGCGCGGTGATGTCTCAGATATAGCGACTATCTGCCGAATAGCGAGGAGAATCGCAATTTGTTTTCTGGGGACGCTTGGCAGGCTTGTAATGCGGCACTGAGTAGCCATCTGAAACCCAGCGCCATCGTATTGCTTCGGCATCGCCCTTACGGCAGCGCGAAGGTTAGCCACGCCAAATCTCGTCAGTGACGTTGACCGACCGCACATCGCTTCGATGTGCGCGTCCCGAGGCCGTTGACCGGTGAGATGCGTGGTCCGTCGGCTGATAACCTGATCGGTGGCAGTCCATGATTGAGTTTCCAAACCACAGCCGCTCATATGATCAGACCCGGCGAGCCGTGCGGTTCTGGGGGCACGACAGCGCGCTGGAAGCGACGTTCTTCATAGACGAGGGCGCATTGAGGCGAATTCAGCCAGATGCCCGCCCCGACGAGCCCGGTTTCCTGAACGCGTTCGATTGCAACCGTGATGTGATATGCGCGGCGGCTGCGAAGGTTTACGTCCGTGGAAGCCGGGGATCTTACGACCTAGTCGCCGCAAATTTTTGAAACGAACTCTTTTGATGTGATCAGCCGAGGCGACGTGGCAGAGCGGGCGCAGGTGCTCGTTCGTCGCGAACAAAAACTGCAGGCGATCAACCTCCTGGAGGATGTCATGGATACGAGCTCAGCGACTTTCCTGGCCTGCGGAGCATTTTTCGCTCTCTCGTTCGTTACGATCTGGGCCTTCTGGTTCGTGGAGCGGCTGCGGGGAGCAAGCGCCCCTCACGTGTGAAAACCGGCCAAGTTGCGCGCCGCATGTCGGAATGCCGGCTCGATGCCGGCTGACGACCCGCTCCGAGCTATTTGCATGCGAAAAGCCGCGGATTTCCCGCGGCTTGCTCGTATTCAGACTGTTGTCGGCGTTCTCAGTAGCGATCGGTGCCGATTCCGACGCTGACGCCGGGGGCGCGGATGCCAATGCCGCCACGTTCCTCATAGCCGCGGCGCTCGATATAACGCTCGCGACGGGGAGCATACCCGTATGAATCACTGTGTTCACGGATAATGACACGGCGTTCACTACGTTGGCGCCAGCACTGGCCTGCCTCATTGCAAACCATGCGGACGTTTTGAATGTTGCTCTCGGGAGCGACTGATACATTCGGGGAAAGCGGTGCCGCGGAAGCGGCCGTCACGAGAAGAGCACTTGCGCCGGCTGCCAGATAGATCGCGAGGTTTTTCATAATGTCTCTTTCCAAAATTAGTTGTGTCAGCGGGTCAAGGTGCTGGCGGGGCAATGGTTCCAATAGCCGTCCGTGATTGTGGGATTTGCGTGCAATGCGGTCTCGTTGATGCTCTGGAGCTTTCCACCGCGAGCCTATGAGGATGGTGGAATCCGCCCCGCCGCAACCACCCGAAGTGGACTCAAATAAAAACAGGCCGATGCGGTTTTCAATCAGGCCGTAGCGGGTCGAGCGACGCTGTCCTAACCCGACACCCACTCCGGCAAATCAGGACGACTAAACGCGCAACGCCGCCAAGCCAAATAATGCTTGGTGG
>Ga0209813_10000353_pt1 | contig 11753 bp, 11 predicted proteins | sample EndMethybrTD3033_FD_187596 | JGI IMG/M metagenome (GOLD analysis project Ga0209813, IMG submission 187596) | Populus endosphere microbial communities from Tennessee, USA - Endosphere MetaG P. TD hybrid TD303-3 (SPAdes) (version 2) | ecosystem: Host-associated > Plants > Roots > Endosphere... | reverse complement strand
GCTCCCGTCTTCTTTTGCGATCCAGTGCGGGGCGCCTTGAACGACGGCAACGCCCTCGGGGCAATGACGAGCAATCCAAGCGGGCAGCTTGCCAATCTGGACGGTTCCTAAGAATACGACGGTAGTAATAGGAGAGGACGCGCTAGATAACCACACCGAATAAGGGACTGATCCTGAATCGTATGAGCACTGGAATTTCAATTGTTTGACGGAAGGCTTGCGGTTCAAGAGCATGAAGTAAGTATATAGCAAGTCCAGCCGCTTATGAGCGAGTAGTGTCAAAACAAGCAGCAACGGCCTGATCGTAGATAGCCATTACCTGCGACTTGAACGCGGGCGTCGCTGCTACTTTGCTCATCGACAGGCCGGCGTTTACTTCCATGACTTTAAGGCCGGTCGAAGCCGTGATGATGTCGACCGCGCAAAACCGCAGCCCAAGCGTCGTAGCGGTACGAACGGCCAGCTCGTGCAGGCGCTTTGCTAACTCCGGGTCGGTTACTGGCACGGGCTGGGCACCGAACTGCAAGTTATGTCTCCAATCGCCGCCGGGCATGCGTGCCTTACGAAACAGTAGGACAGGTCGCTTGTCTAGCACGACCACGCGAAATTCATCTTGGATGTCCTCTAGCGGAGAAGCGGCGATCGTACGGTAGCGCATGGCTAGGCGATGCAGTACCTCGACCAACTCCTGGTGCGTGGTCGCTTTGTACACGTCGCTGCCGCTTCCTCGGTCGCATGGTTTTAGGACCAGCGGAAGGGTCGCTTGTTTCGTGGCCTCGGCAATGACGTTCGAGTCGGCGATATTTTCCGGGAAGCGCACCAGCCAGTGCTTGACCGCCGGAACATGCGAGGCATCCAAGACCTGATAAGCCGCGACCTTATCACGAGCGATGGCGGCGCTTGCCGCATCGTTGAGGGGAAACATATATGCCGAGATGAATTTTTGGTCGTTGCCTTTAGTAAGTTTCGCCACCCAGTATTCCGAAAGCCACTGCACCGTTATGCCGGCTTTCTTGGCGCTCTCTTCGATGCACGCAATAAATAAGTGGCGGTTTTCCCACTCGGTCAGTTTGAACGAGCCGTGCAGCTCCTGAGATGCCGACGGTGCATCCTCTTTCGTTTCTTTCATACGTACTCAGAACTATAGCACAGGACCAATCTAAAAGAACCCCGGCTAAGGGGTTCTTTTAGAACGATAAATTTCATGGTCGGGGTGAAAGGACTCGAACCTTCGACCTCACGGTCCCAAACCGCGCGCGCTAGCCAACTGCGCCACACCCCGATAGGTGTTACTTGAGAGATTATACCGTAATCCGCAAGAAAATTCCAGGGGTTTTCATGAGGTGGCTTTTTTGCCTCAAAGACGATACGATACTTGTATGATACAAACGATGGTAGATCGTTTTCGATCGCGTCAGCTTGAACGGTATTTCGTTCCGACGTTGTTGCTCGTAGCCCTCGGCTCTGTGATTATTAGCCTGTTGATCGGGTTGCAGCAAAGCGTATGGTTCGACGAGGCATATTCGGTACTTATAGCAAAACGTTCGGCACTCGATATTATTCACTACGTGTCGCTCGACGCGCATCCGCCGTTCTATTATCTCTTGCTTAAGGTATGGGCGAGCGTGTTCGGTTGGAGCGAGCTGGCGCTAAGGGTGCTCAGCGCTGTGGCGATGGGTGGGGCGATAGTTCTCGGTGGACTATTGGTAAAAAGAATGTTCGGCGTAAGGGCGGCGCTCATGGCGATACCGTTCGTGGCACTTTGCCCGCTGCTGCTTCGATATGGGTTCGAAATACGAATGTATTCGCTCGCTTCGCTTATCGGCATCGCGGCAACGTACGTCTTGGTTATCGCGCGCGAAACCAAGACGCGTTCGGTCGAGTGGAAGTTGTACGCGCTATATGCGATGCTTTTGGCACTTGGCATGTATACGCATTATTTCTTCGTATTCGTAGGCGTAACCCATTTGGTGTGGCTGACATGGCAAGCATGGCGCGACAAAAAGCCTCTGCTTGGAACGCCGTGGTGCATTGCTTTGGTTGGTGCCGGCGTACTGTTTTTGCCATGGATGCCAGTACTGGTTTCGCAGCTGAGCAACGGCACGACGACGACTGTGTTGCAGGCGATGACGGTCGATACTATAGTCGGTATCGTTTCGTTCGCGTTCTTGTACCAGCCCGCCTGGTTACTTGATTCGTACGGGACCGTTATCGTTTTGTTCGTTATTGCCACGGTCGGGCTTTTGAGCGTGCGTGCATTCAAAAAGGCCTCCAAAAAAGAGCGTGACTATTTGTGCCTACTAGCCCTGTACTTGCTTATTCCGGTAGCCCTGATTGCCCTCGGCTCTCTGGTGCGACCACTCTATACCGAGCGGTACGTCTCGCACGTTATGCTGGGTGCCATGCTACTTGTGGGCGTAGTGGTATCGTATTCGGCAAAAAAATTGTCGTCCCGGACCGGGCTGGCATCGCTGTTGCTATATGTCGTCTTGCTTCTTGGCGTCGCGCAGTTGGCCGTGTCGGGAAATACCAATTACCAACGCTTGCAAAAACCGGCAGCAGCCCAGGCGGCGGCACAACTGAAGCCGTGTGGTCACGATACGACTATTCTGGCCGCCGATCCGTACGTGGCTATCGAGCTTTCGTATTATTTGTCATCCTGCGAGATTCGTTTTTATAGTCCGACCGACAACCTAAAGGGCGGGTACGCGCCTCTGGCGAACAGCGCACTGCGCATTGCCGATCCATCGACCGAACTGACGCATAGCACCAAGATACAATACGTTTACGACGGCAAGCCACGCCTTACGATGCCAACGAATATGGTGCAGATTGGCCACGATACGCATGGGGAACTGGCTATTGACACGTTTGTCGCTGGTTAGCCCTCCAGGTACAATAGAGATATGCCAAACAAACCAACTCCATACTTCGCACCCGATTTTTCGCTCGCAGATAGCGAAGGAAACACTCGAACGCTAGCCGATTATAAAGGCAAGTGGCTAGTGCTCTATTTTTACCCTAAAGACGAAACACCCGGTTGCACCGCTGAGGCATGTAGCCTTCGCGACGCGCGCGACGACATAGCCGCAATGGGTGCCGAAATCGTCGGCGTTAGCCGTGATGACGCCAGTAGCCACGAGAAGTTCAAGGCGAAACACACGCTTAACTTTACGCTTTTGACCGACCCTGACCACTCCGTCATGGATGCCTACGGAGCGTGGGGCAAAAAGATGTTCGGGCAAGAAGGCGTACTGCGAAAGACCTTTATCATTAACCCGATCGGAGAGGTCGTAAAGGTGTATGGCCGTGTGACGCCGCTCGGGCACGGCGAGCAGGTGATTGCTGACATAAAAGCCCTGCAAGATGTATAGTAATAAGACAATGGCGGGGTGTGGCGCAGCTCGGTAGCGCGCACCGTTCGGGACGGTGAGGCCGGAGGTTCAAATCCTCTCACCCCGACCATGATTGACCTGTAGACATATATTCTACGATTCGTCGAGTACGGAGGTTGCTCCGAAGGTACATATTCGAGCTCCCCAAGCGCATGTAGAAAAATGCTTTTGGGGAGCTTTGTTGTTTCAGCGTCGCTGGTATTATCTTGGGCGTTTTATTGCAATAGTGCGAGCCAGTTCGGCGAAACGATCTTCAATGACGGTTGGCGTAAAATCACCGTATTTTTTTGTAATAGCCTTTTCTATGAGGAAGTCAGCAATCGCTGGGTTTTTTGGCAGGAGGGAGCCGTGCAAGTAGCTTGCTAGAACATTACGGTAGCGAGCACCTTCGGTACCATCTTGGCCGTTGTTGCCGGCTCCCTTTATTACCATGCCTAGTGGTTGGACGCCTTTTCCAAGGAAGGTCTGGCCGCTGTGGTTTTCGTAGCCGATGATCTCGCCGAATTCATGGCTTTTAGTAACGATATTGCCAATCAGCCGCTCGGGCCCAGCGTGGGTTTCTATGTCGAGTAAGTTGATTCCCTCTATGACATGCCCGTCCTGAGTTTTAAAGAACTTGCCGAATAACTGGTAGAGGCCGCAAATCATCAGCATCGGAACATCGGCCTCGGCGAGTTCATGCAGCTTGTTGCTGATACCCAGAAGGTCTTGCTGGATTTTGTCTTGGCCGGAGTCTTGCCCGCCCCCACCGATGACCATATCGACGCCGTCAGGGAAGGTATCTCCGGGGTTGTATTCGATGATGTTAGCGGTGTAGCCATGCCATTCAAGCCGCCGTTGTATGACGAGTACGTTGCCCCAGTCGCCGTAAATATTCATGTCGTTAGGGTAGAGCTGCAGGATGGTAATGGTTTTGTCGTTCACGATATTACCTCCACGTCGGTGATTTTGCTTAGTTCGCGCCGCAGGGCAAGCATGGCTGTATAGGTGCAGAAAATCCTTTTTGGACCAGAACCCGATGTAGTGAGAAAGTGCTGCAGGGCGAGCGCAAGATCGGGCTCGACATGCGATATCGTGACTTCGTCGTATTGCAGGCGGAGCGCCATATCGTAGGCGCGGATTCCCCCGACTTCTAGCACGCCTTCGGGTTGAAGGCTGTCGAACTCAACGTCCCATAGCCATGACATGTCGCGCCCGTCCGCGTAGTTGTCGTTGATGGCGATCATGGTGCTGACGCCTTTAGGGTCGAACGAGGATAGGCTGAGCCGGAAGCCGCTTGGGTTTTTTACGAGCACCAGCTCGAGCGGGTAGCCGCCAATGGTGAGCGTTTCACCGCGGCCAAAGGCGGGGGTTACTTTCGAAAGGGCGTCGATCAGTTTTGCCTCGTCCAGGTGGTCTTCCTTGACGATGGTTCGCACGAGCGCCAGCGCTGCCGCGGCGTTATAGATGTTATAGACGCCAGAGAGCAGGAGTGCCGTGGTAATGCTATGGTCGCCCAGTTGGAATTCGGCCGAAGTGCCGTTGATATTCGCCAAGACGACGTCAGCCGGAAGGCCGGACGTTTTTTTGTTGCCAGCACCGGCTCGCATGTCGTCATCGTTCGGGAAAAGCTTGGCGAGTTTTGGTGTCAGGCCGAAATAGGAGACCTGTTGGTCTTTCAGGAGCGTCGCGATGCTTGCGACACGCGGGTCCTCGCGGTTCAAAACGACTGTTTCCTCGGTGGCAAGCGCGATACGGGCAAGCAACTTGGCAGTCGTGTCGATTTCGCCGAACCTGTCCAGCTGGTCGCGCATGACATTAAGAAGCAGACTGTAGCGTGGTGGGACGGCTTTTATGAAATGGACGGCATGCGCTTCGTCGAGCTCGAGCACGGCGATATCCGCGTCCAGGTTACCCTTGGTGTCCACCTCGCCCAAAAGTGCCGCGGCCACGCCACGGGTGAAGTTGCTGCCAGTACGGTTAGTAAAGACGCGCAGACCCTGGCTTTCCAAGAGCTCGACGACCATTTTGGTAGTAGTGGTCTTGCCGTTGGTGCCGCTGACAACAACAATTCCCTCCGGCAGTTGGGCGAGCGTGCGACGAATAAAGTCGGGATCGATTTTTTCGACGAAGAGGCCTGGCAAGGCGGAGCCGCCGCCGCGCATCTGGGCGAGTTTTCGGACTGCTTTTCCGAGCAGCGTCACGTATGGTTTCGACATAGATATAGTATAGCATCGGCGCAAGCTTGTAGCGTAACTGTCACTGGTGCGTTACAATAGGGTTATGTTTATCATAGGGATCTTGCAGTGGTGGTATGGCCGAGGTTGGGTCATGCGTGTCACACGCCTGCGTGAAAAACTTATGAGCACCCTCGACTATTTCTCTATCGATCTGCTGCTGCGGACGTTTTTTTCGCCCTTTCGCCAGATATCGGCCGGCCGGGTACGAGGGCCGCTTGGCGTGCAGATGCGGGCCTTTTTTGACCGGCTTATCTCGCGCGTGATCGGCGCGATGATTCGTTTTACCATGATTATCTTTGGTATTTTTGCCATTGTCATGTATACGGTCGTTGGTGGCGCCATGGTGGCGGTTTGGGGGGTGATTCCTCTTTTGCCAGTGCTTGGCGTCGTATTGTTCGTTTCTGGATGGGTGCCATGGAGCCTCTAGAGTTTAACCACGGAAGTGCTCGTGCGCAAAAAGCGCGGGTCGGCGCGGCGATTAGCGGCATTTGGTCGCGCCTGCTGCCAGTACTCGCAGCACTTTTGGCCGTTGGCGGAGCGGCGCTTTTGGCCGTTGGCCAGCCTGTCGGATGGCTTGTAGCCAGTCTTGCGGCCATTCCTTTTATGTATAAAGAGTGGTACGAATACGATTTGCGTCACTTGCCGAGCTCGAAAAATCCTAAGACGATAGACGATTTGCTATCCTCGGATATTTTAGGCCAGTTGCCCAAAAACCCGTCGCCGCGCCATATCGCCATGGCGGTTGGCAGGGTATCGAGCGGACAGTTTTTTGGCGCCCGTCTTGGGGTGACGCCGAGCTTTTTGCAGGATATTGCCGCCGAAGACCCAGCGGGAACGCCTGCTGTTTGGAAGGAAGCCTTTGCCCTGCGAGAAAGCCTGGGGGGTGGTCATATCACAGGCAGTATCTTGGCGGTGGCTATCGTTCGCGCCTTCCCTGATTACCAGAGTTTGATCGCTCACATGAAGATCGACGATGATGATCTGGTGCATGGTGTTCGGTGGCAACAGCACCTTAGGGAGCTTATCGACCAACACCAAAGACCGCGTCGCACTGGCGGTATCGCAAGGGATTGGTCATTCGGCTACATTCCCCTGCTGACCCGTTTTGGCCAGAATATCAGCGAGCAAATGTCACGGGGTGGGATGCTTTCGGCCAAGCTCGAGGCGCACACCCAAGCCCTTGATCAAATGATAGAGACGTTCGGCACGGCTGGTCGGCAGAACGTCGCTTTGGTAGGTGGCGAAGGTGTCGGCAAGACGACCATAGTACATGCGTTCGCCGAACGGCTGCTCGATGCGTCATCCAAACTTCCCGAAACGCTGAAGTTCCGGCAGGTATTCATCCTTGATTCGTCATCGCTCATCGCGAGCGCCCCCGGACGCGGCGAACTCGAGAGCCTTATCATGCAAGTGCTGAACGAGGCATATTCGGCCAAAAACATTATCATCTGTCTTGATAACGCACAGTTGTTCTTCGAAGAAGGGGTGGGGTCAGTTGATCTTACCAACGTGCTGCTGCCTATCCTGGAGGCAGGCCGACTGCGGCTGATACTGACGATGGACGAGCAGCGCTTCCTGAAGATCGGCCAGCGTAACCCGGGGCTTGTCAATGCCCTTAACCGGATCAGCGTGGGTGAAGCCACCGAAGAAGAAACCCTGGCAGCCATGCAAGACCAGCTCATTACGACGGAATACCAACGCAAAGTGACGTATATGTTCCAAGCCCTGAAAGAGTCGTATCGCCTGAGCCAACGCTATGTCCATGACTTATCGATGCCTGGTCGCGCGATCAAGCTGATGGAAACGGCCGCTGGCTATGCCGAAAACGGTCTCGTGACGATGAACTCGGTCCAAAAAGCAATCGAGCAGACGATGGACATAAAAGTGGGCGTGGCAAGCGGGCAGGACGAACGCGAAAAGCTGCTCAACCTCGAAAGCCTTATTCATGAACGCATGATCAACCAGGTCAGGGCCGTCAACGTCGTGAGTGATGCGCTGCGTCGTGCCCGAGCCGGCGTGCGTAACGAAAACCGGCCGATTGGTACCTTTCTTTTCTTGGGGCCGACCGGCGTAGGAAAGACCGAACTCGCCAAGGCGCTTGCTGACGTGTATTTTGGTGGTGAAGATCGCATGATCCGTCTCGACCTGAACGAATACGTGCGCAGCGAGGACGTGGCCCGTCTGATTGCCGACGGCGCTGACGACCCGACCAGCCTTACCGCCCAAGCGATGAAGCAGCCGTTCAGCGTGGTGCTGCTCGACGAGATCGAGAAAGCGCACCCGAACGTGCTGACGACGTTGCTGCAACTGCTCGACGAAGGAATCTTACGAGATATCAAGAACAGGGAAGTGAGCTTTCGTGATGCCATAGTTATCGCGACCAGTAACGCCGGGGCCGATAGGATTCGTGAGTATATCGAGCGTGGCTATCAGGTAGAGCAGTTCGAACAGCAGTTTATTGACGAGCTGATCAATAGCAATCAGTTCCGCCCGGAGTTCCTCAACCGCTTCGATGAAATCGTTACTTTCCGTCCGCTAAACAAAGAAGAGCTAGTGCAGGTAATCGACCTTATCCTTGCGGGCATCAACAAGACGTTGGCATTGCAAAAGGTAAAGGTGGATGTGGCGCAAGACGCAAAACTATATCTGGTAGATAAAGGCTACGACCCACGTCTTGGCGCTCGGCCAATGCGCCGCGTAGTGCAGCGTGCCGTCGAAAACACCATCGCGAAGCAGATGCTAGCTGGAACGGTCAACCCGGGAAGTACGATAACGATCACACTCGACCAAGTAAAACAGATGCTCGATACTACCGAACAAGCAAACCGTATCGCAGGCGGTCCTGCGCCTATAGCCTAGCGAGCCAAGAGAACGTTGCCGTGCCTGCGCCTGGGTCGGCATCAACGTTGATGGTGAACTGAGTGTTGGTCGCGCCACTGATCCAAAACTTCGCGGCATTGCCTAGATTGTTGGTCGGAGTGACGGCGATGTTACCGAGCGTCGGCGTGGCGTCGAGCCCATGGGCGACATTGATGTTTGTCGTACTGTTCGCTATCGTTGCCGTGCCGCCATTTTCGGTTTTCCAGCCGATGTTATTACGAATGATAGTATTGCTGCCACCTGACTCGATGAGGCCTACCGTAGGACCGAACGATCCCCAGGTGACGCTATTCCCTTCAATCAAGTTGTCGCCGGATCCGCCCGTGCCTTCCTCGCGAATGAGACTGCGCACGCGGCCGGAAACAGTGTTCGATGTTTCAAGAGAGTTGCCTGAAATGACATTGAAGTGAGTGTTGAACTCGAGGTGAATGCCGGACGCGGGTTGGCTTCCGGCGTCGCCGGGGCCGGTAATGAGGTTGCCCGAGACGATACATTTGTTGGCGACCAAAAAGATACAGTCGCCTGCCAGGCCATCAAAAGTAGAGCCGATAATCTTGGAGTCGAACGCGTTCTGTACCCGAATGCCAATACAGTTGTTGCTTCCCTGGACGAAGTTGCAGCTGACGATATGTTGCAGGCCGGCTTGATCGTAGAGCATGACTGGCGTCGAGCCGACAGGAGCCGAAGCGCCTCCGAGGTATTCAAAGTCAGTACCGATAAACCAGTTCTCGTCACTCGAGGTAAGCCAGGCGCCGCCACCGAATCCAGCGCTTCCGCCACCTTGGTCGAACAGGCAGTTGACGACGCGGTTGTGGTGCCCGAACCCGCCGCCGGATATAGGGCCAAGCTTTAGTCCCCAGTCGTAGCAACTGGTAACATGTAGCCGTTCGAAGCTGCACTGCACTGCACCATTGGCAAGAATCCCGCCGCCAGAGGTCTGGGCGGAGCTGTGGCCATCAATAGCAAAGTCTGCCAGATGCGCGCCAATGATACCGGCACCAGGGCTGCCCCCGGTGAACGAAATAACGTATCCGTTCAGGGCGTTGGCTGCCTTCAGCGTGGTTGATTGCCTGCCGGCGCCGACGATCGTAACGGGGCCGTTAATAGATAGGCTGGTGCCAACGATGGCCGTTCCAGGATTAAGAGCGAGCGGCTTTCCAGATGAAATAGCAGCATCGATGGCCGCTTGAAGCGCGACGGCATCATTCGTCGTGCCGTCGAACGTCGCTCCAAAATCGGAAGCGAGTAGCCACTGAGTGTCTTTCCAGGCGACGCCAAGCGTCTTGGTAGAATCGGCGACAAGGTGTTGGCCGTTCATGCCCGCAGCGAGCCGAGCGACCGTCGCGGAAGCGCTTGCAGCTAAAAGATCGCCTTTGGTCGTAACGACAGACTTGTCGATCTTGCCGGTAGCGGCGGTTTGCGCCGAGTTAGCCGTAGATAGCGCCGTATCGATGTCGCTACCGCGCTTCAGCGTGCCGTCCGTGTTGTGCTCGACATCTAAAAAGTCGTTGAGAATCGTTCCCCAAGTACCTGTATCGTCGCCGGGTATAGGTAAGCGTGCCATTAACTTTTAGTATACGGCATCCCGCTTATGCTGAGAATACATTTATAAGCTAGTTAGTGAAGTCAAAGTCGCTGACGGCGATGATCGCTTCGACTTGGTATGTCGGATCTGACGAAGAGCGGAGCTTGCCGGTCAGCTTGACCTGCTTATCGGAGCCTGCCGCATCAGAAAGCTCGGTATTTTGCGAGCCGCTAAGGCCGTAATATTTGCCACTGTCAGACTTCATGCCCAGCGCGCATGAAAGTGCCGATGTCTCGCTGCCGTCTTTGCGGGGCAGGCAAACGAGCTTGCCGGTCAGCGTGACCGATTGCTCCTGGGCTTTTGGCTGGAAGGCGGCGCGTACTTTTTCGATGCCACCAAGCATAGTGAAGACCACGCCTGCGCCAACGACCACGGCAATCGAAACGCCGATGATAAGTTTTTTGTAGCTCCTCTTTTGGTTTATCCTCATTACAAAAATAATACCAAATAATGCTTACGAATGCCAAGAACTAACTTGCTTTCGCGCCGTTAATAATGAGCATCAGCCCTGCTTTGAACGTTTCGTCGGGATCGCTTTCGCGGATATGACTCGTTTCTATTGCCTGGGCAAGCTCGGGGTATGGGAGAAGGAATGCCTTGATATCGAACTGTCGCATCTGTTCGGGTGTCGGCGCGGCTTATTCCTCGATAACATGCCCGAACGTGTAGTGCGAGGCGGTAAGCGTTAGCATGTACGCTGTTTTCCTGTTCCCGCTGACATTCCTGTCGAACGCTTTCGTTCCAGCTGACACGCTGCCTGATTGGCTGCACTGGTTCGTGGACGTCAACCCGCTTAGTCATCTTATCAGCGCGGTACGCGACCTACTTCTGGTTCTCGTTGCTTGGGGCAGTGATTATCGTGGCGCTATTCGCGCCGTTGACGGTCAAAGCCTACATGTGAAAAGCGTAGGGTTAGTACTAAAAAAAGAGACCTCCCTGGGAGGTCTCTTTTTTGCGTGCTGAGTTATGTAATTCCTGTTGACGAAGAAAACTTTTTGCAGTAACATTAAACCAAATGGTTGAATATACGCAACAACTCGATTTTATCTTCGCATCGCTTTCCGATCCCACGCGGCGTGATATTCTGGCGCGCGTTGCTCGGGCTGAGTTCTCTATCAGCGAGTTGGTGGCGGAATACGACATGAGCTTCGCTGCCGTGGCAAAACACCTGAAAATCATGGAGCAGGCGCGACTGATCGTAAAGCGAAAGGAGGGCAAAAAACAGATGGTGTCGCTCGCACCGGACGCTCTTATGAGCGCCGATGAATATTTGGAACAGTACCGTCGAATGTGGCAGGGCCGCTACGACAAGCTGGATAAACTAATACGATAAGGGGAATAAAATGACAGACGTAAAAGTAACGAAAGACCTGGAGAACAAAAAACTCATCATCGAATATACGGCTGGCGGCCCGGTAGAAAAAGTATGGCGCGCCTTCAGCGAAAAAGATATGTTTGAAAAATGGTGGGGACCGGAAGGCTGGGAAACGGAAGCCAAGGAGTTCGATTTTGCACCTGGCGGCCGTGTTCACTACGGCATGAAATGCGTCGACGAAAATCAGGGCGAATGGTTCGGCCAGGTTTCCTGGGGTGTCATGGACCTTCAGGCAATAGACGAAGGCAAGAGCTTTACGTACAAAGACTACTTTTCGGACGAGGCTGGCACGCTAAAAA
>Ga0209813_10000351_pt1 | contig 11803 bp, 15 predicted proteins | sample EndMethybrTD3033_FD_187596 | JGI IMG/M metagenome (GOLD analysis project Ga0209813, IMG submission 187596) | Populus endosphere microbial communities from Tennessee, USA - Endosphere MetaG P. TD hybrid TD303-3 (SPAdes) (version 2) | ecosystem: Host-associated > Plants > Roots > Endosphere... | reverse complement strand
AGGGCATGGCCGCACTTGCCACACCAACAATCGAGGAGGTTCAGCCGCTACAGATTACACCCAAGGCCGCCTGACAATGCAGCCCGCTGGCCACACCCGAATTTACACCACGTTGACGGACGCGACCGCATGATCCATTAGGGCCGTGTCGAAGATGATTATTCCCGGTGACATGATGCAGACTGACCTGCCCCCCGAAAGATCCCTCATTCTGATGTAGAGTCTGTCCACGAGAAGGAGCAGACGCATGAGGAAGCGCCGTTTTACTGAGGCGCAGATCATCGGGATGATCAAGGAGCAGGAGTCCGGGCTACCGACGGTCGAGATTTGTCGGAAGCATGGGCTGAGCACGGCGACGTTTTACAAGCTGAAGGGCAAGTACGGCGGGATGGAAGTGTCCGATGCCCGCCGGCTCCGCCAGCTTGAGGAGGAGAACGGCAAGCTCAAGCGATTGCTGGCCGACAGCATGCTCGACAATGTGATCCTGAAGGATCTGTTGGGAAAAGTCTGACGACACCAGGTTTGCGGCGAGACGCGGTGCTCAAGGTGCTGGGGCTCTATCCGATTTCCCAGCGCCGGGCCTGCGTCCTGATCGGTGTCGATCCCAAAATGGTCCGGCGCGAACGCCCGCCGGACCACGGAGCCATCCGGACTGCGATGCGTGAGGTCGCAGGCCAGCGCCGTCGCTTTGGCTATCGCCGGATCGGCATCATGCTGGAACGCCAGGGGATGACTATGAACCACAAGAAGCTCTACCGGCTGTATCGTGAGGAAGGATTGTCGGTTCGCCGCCGTCGTGGGCGCAAACGGGCGCGTGGCAGCCGCACACCGATGCCCGTGCCGCTGGTTCCGGGTTCGCGCTGGTCGATGGACTTTGTCTCCGACACGTTCGGTGCCTCACGCAAGTTCAGGATCTTGGCCATCAATGATGATTGCTGCCGGGAGAACCTGTGCCTGGTAGGTGAGCTGCAGCGACGGCGGCTGATCCCTTAACTGCTACATGTCCAGGAAGCGTTCTACACTCAGCTTTCTACTGCCCTGAGGGGCGGAATTTCGGTGAGCTAGCGTTGATCATGGTTCAATGATGCAATTGCGAATCGCATATCGAACAAGGTCTGCCACATTTCGTAAGTCGAGGCGTTTCATCGCTTCCAGGCGATGTGCCTCCACGGTTTTGACGCTCATGCCCAAAACTTCAGCGATTTCCGTGTTTCGCCGCCCTTCAGCGATCTGCTGAACAATCTGACGCTGTCGTGGGGTAAGCCGCCGCAGCGGGATTACGCTTTCGTCCAGCACGCGCTCGACCAGGAACTCGCTCGCTTCTCCTGAAAAGAAGGGTTCGCCTTTGAGGGCATGGTCCATCGCCTGCTGCCAAACCGACGGCCCTTCAATTTTTGAGAAATACGCTTTGCAGCCTGCACTCAGGGCGCTGGCAATTGTGGTTTTGCTACGCTGCAGAGTGAACATCGCGATGTAGATGGAGGGAGTAACCTGTCTCAATTGCGTTGCGTAGTGCAGCTCATTCTTCAAAGGGGGAGGGCAATCAAGAATAGCGATGTCGGGGGCGTAATCGCGCGCCATAGCAACACCATGTACGCAATCTACTCCTTCTTCGACAACTTCGAAGCGGGAATCTTTCCGCAGAAGCCGGCACAGGACGTTTCGCATCTCTATGCTATCGTCGATCACCAATATCTTAGCGCGGTCAATCATCGTGACGAACTCTCCCAGGCGGGCCCAATCGATTGCCCTCGAACGGCCGCCATGCTCTGGATGGTAAATTCGCTTTAGACTCGCTGCAATCTCCTAAAATCACAGCGGACTGAGCATTTTTCTTCCCTGCTCTCCGTCCTTGATACTGAAGCTAAGATTGAAATCGGCGTCTACCGCCGACCCAAATTATACCTTCAGAGACAGAGTTCGGCTCCTCAGGCGCAGATCTTCCGTTTTTCCAGCGGCTCGCGACCAACTTCCCTCAGGTCGAGCGCTCATTTCTAGCGTGATGGTCCCTTGGATAGGGTAATGCGTACCGTGATCAAGTCGCCTTCGGCCAGCTTTTCTGCTTTTCTCACGCTCGCCTTGATGGGTAGCATGTAGCCTTGGCGGGCCTTGCTCGGAAAAACCGATGTGCGCCAACAAGTTTTGCTGATGGCAGCCTCTACATAGACTGATCCCCAAGCCGCTGAGTGACCAGACGATGCTACACGGATGGCTTCCGCGACGTAGCCGTCGATCGTCAGAAATGACGGCTGGCCATCCTTGCCTTCCCCGCGCCACAACCAGATAGGACCGGCATGCTCCCAAACTGTTTCGTCGGGTGAGACGTCTCCGCCCAGTTCCTCGCGCAGGAAGCGGATCAGCTCAGGGTCTGTTGGGCCATCGTTCGTTTGCGCCACTCGATCATTGGCTGTGCGCTCGTTTGATGCAACCCGATCTTGCGCTATCGTTTCGTCTAAACCAGTAGGCACTATCGGCGCGCTCCTCGCGCGACTGGACGACTTCGAGGTCGGCGCCAACGTGCGGGTCACCCTCCAGCGGGGGCAAGCTACGCGCGAGGTCAAGATCGCGCTTCAGCCGGACGAGCAGCTGCCACCAGACGCGCGCTATCGGAAATCCTCCCGCGATTCGCAGGTGCCGTGACGTTTCATGCGTTTCGAGAAAGGGTCAGGCATCGATCGGCTGGAGGACTTCTCCCGTTTCATCGATCAGGAATGAGCCATCGGTGCGGCGCGTGACGGCAAGACCACTATCCAGGATGAAATCGATTTCCTCGCCCCTTTCCATCTGGACGATAGTGTGTCGCCGGCCACTCTCGCCAGCTGCAGGCAGCCGTTTCGTTACGCGCCAGTGCATCGCCAGGTTCCTTGGCCTGTCCCATAGATTGTTGCTGACAGAGAAAGGAGCCCCGGCGGCTGGCTCGAGGCTCCCCTGTCCATCCTCGCGAGCTTCCGCGAACGGGGCGGACGACCATGGAACGCAGATGGGCGCCATCGGGTTTCCGGCAAAAGCTCGCTGCCGGTAAGCGGCGGGCACTTGCGCGGATCGTCCGCATCGGACTCTCGCTCAAGCGGCTTCGCGCTCTTCCGCGTGACCCGAGCAGGCCGCCATCTGGTCCTTGACCGCCAGCTTCAGTTTCTTGAGCCGGCCGATCAGGAAATGGCGCGGATGGAGACGCTTCTCCTCTTCGCGGATTTCGGCTTCGAGACGCGCATGTTCGCGCTCGAGGTAGCGCAGATAGTGGTCGTTCATCGTCGAGTTCCTCATGTTCGATGATGGGGCCCGGCCGCAGCCGGGCCCTTCGTCTGTCAGTACTCCATTTCCGGCATCGTGGCCCTGGCGCCCTTGTCATCCTTGGGCGCTTCGGCGACGAGCGCCTCGGTCGTGATCAGCAGCGAGGCCACCGAAGCTGCGTCTTGGAGCGCGGTGCGGACCACCTTGGCGGGATCGATCACGCCGGAGCCAACCAGATCTTCATATTGGCCGGTGGCGGCGTTAAAGCCCCAGTTGTAGTCTTCGCTCTCCAGAAGTTTGCCGACGATGAATGCACCATCCTCGCCGGCGTTGTCAGCAATCTGCCGTGCCGGCGCGCGCAGCGCCCGGCGGACAATGTCGATACCTGACTGCTGGTCGTCGTTCGCGGCCTTGATGCCCTCGAGCGCCTTGAGCGCGCGCAGGAGCGCAATGCCGCCGCCCGGCAGGATGCCCTCCTCGACCGCGGCGCGGGTGGCGTGGAGCGCGTCGTCGACGCGGTCCTTCTTCTCCTTGACCTCGACCTCGGTTGCGCCGCCGACGCGGATCACCGCGACGCCGCCGGCGAGCTTGGCCACGCGCTCCTGAAGCTTCTCGCGGTCGTAGTCGCTGGTCGTTGTCTCGATCTGCGCCCTGATCTGCGTGACGCGAGCGTCGATGTCCGAACGCGCGCCGGCGCCATCGACGACGGTGGTGTTGTCCTTATCGATGATGACCTTCTTGGCGCGGCCGAGCATGGCGATCGTGACGTTCTCGAGCTTGGTGCCGAGTTCCTCGCTGACGACGTTGCCGGCCGTGAGTACCGCGATGTCTTCCAGCATCGCCTTGCGGCGATCGCCGAAGCCCGGCGCCTTGACCGCCGCGACCTTGAGGCCGCCGCGCAGCTTGTTGACGACGAGCGTCGCCAGCGCTTCGCCCTCGACATCCTCGGCGATGATCAGAAGCGGCCGGCCCGACTGCACCACCTGCTCGAGCAGCGGGATCAGCGCCTGGAGGTTCGACAGCTTCTTCTCGTGGATAAGGATGTAGGGATCCTCAAGCTCGACCTTGAGCTTCTCGGCGTTGGTTACGAAATAGGGCGAGAGATAGCCGCGGTCGAACTGCATGCCCTCGACGGTCTCGAGCTCGGTCGCAAGGCTCTTGGCTTCCTCGACGGTGATCACGCCCTCGTTGCCGACCTTCTCCATCGCCTCGGCGAGAATGCGGCCGACTTCCTCGTCGCCGTTCGCGGAGATGGTCGCGACCTGGGCGATCTCGCTATTGGCGCGGACCTTGCGCGCATGGGCTTCAAGGTCCTTGACCACGGCGCCGACGGCGAGGTCGATGCCGCGCTTGAGGTCCATCGGGTTCATACCTGCCGAGACAGCCTTGGAACCCTCGCGCACGATCGCCTGGGCGAGCACGGTCGCGGTGGTGGTGCCGTCGCCGGCCTTGTCGTTCTGCTTCGACGCGACCTCGCGCAGCATCTGCGCGCCCATGTTCTCGAACTTGTCCTTGAGTTCGATCTCCTTGGCGACGGTAACGCCGTCCTTCGTGATGCGCGGCGCGCCAAACGACTTCTCGATGACCACGTTGCGGCCCTTCGGACCCAGGGTCACCTTCACTGCGTTGGCAAGCGTATCCACGCCGCGCAGCATGCGATCACGCGCGTCCGACGCAAACTTCACTTCCTTGGCAGCCATTGCCTCGTCTCCTTTCTTCGAATTCATTCCTGGGTGTTGAGGGGACAGGCCAGCCTCACGCCGCCTGCTTGAGCTCTGCCTTGGGCTCGATCACGCCGAGGATATCGTTCTCCTTCATGATGAGCAGATCCTCGCCATCGATCTTGACCTCGGTCCCCGACCATTTGCCGAAAAGGACGCGGTCGCCGGCCTGGACTGATAGCTCGACGAGCTTTCCGGCTTCGTCGCGCGCTCCCGGACCAACGGTGACGACTTCGCCTTCCTGCGGCTTTTCCTTGGCGGTGTCGGGGATGATGATGCCGCCCGAGGTCATCTCCTCGGCTTCGATGCGGCGGACGACCACACGGTCGTGCAAGGGGCGGAAATGCATGCATAACCTCCAGATGCAAAACTGAGATGTGATAGGCCCGGCGTTCATTCGAACGTCAGGTGACGCGGAATTAGGAAAGCTCATTTTTTGCGTCAAGATGGTGCGCGAAAATTTTTGGCACTCGCAGGCATCGAGTGCCAGGTGCCGACTTATCGAGTTGTTGTTGGGTCAATTTCCCTCTTGACGCGAATCGCCGGCGTTCCAAAATTTGCCGAGTGGGCGCTGCGCCCGCAGATGAGAAAGGAGCGACACCAAAGGAAGGAGGCAGAGCCATGTCGCAGCCATTTTCCCGCTATCTTCATCCCTTCGACGTTGCGCACAATCCGAGCCTGGAGCCCGAAGTGAAGCGCGCCATTCTGGCATCCTGGGCGTCCGACCGTTCCGCGGTGCGCGACCATCCCGGCCTGCGCAAGCCGCCCGGCGCCAGGCGCGCGGTGCCGATCGATGACATCCTTGCCGCCATGCATGCGATCGACAAGCCCGCGGAAGGTCCCCGCGCTTCGCCATGAGCCGCCGGGATTTTATCGTGCAGCTAAAGGGCCATCGGCTGACGACGGCACAAATCCACTACTACCGTCCCGATGCGCCCTCGCTGCTGCAGTTGTTCGTTTGGCAGGAGTACGATCTCGCGCCCGACTTTCCAAGGCTGTTCGCGTTTCTCGAGCATTGGCGACGCGAGATCGAGGCCCCGCTCCACTCGGTGTGCATTTCCCATGAGGGGATGATCCGCCCTACCGAGTGGCGCGCGGTCGATGGCGTCATCGATATCCGGTGACGCGCAGTCTGCTCAAGGGGTGGCGCAAGCCGAAGCCGGACGACGTGCCGGTACGCCTGCCCTTCAGCCACATCATGGAATTCGCGATGGCGCTCCTGTCGATCTCGCCGCACGAGCTGCGAGCGCTGGGCTTGACCTTCGCCCATCGCAAGAGACTTCTCGATCACATGCTGGCTTGTGGCCGTGCAGCCGAAGGCATCGAGCCGAACAAACTGACCACCAAGCAGATCGAGCTGCGCTTGCCGAAGGGGGACCTTGCCCGCTTGCGCATTTCGCGGTGCGCGAACTGCCCAAGGCGGCGAGCAACGCGGCGGTTATCGACCGGGTGCTCACCGCCCTCGACGAGGCATGGCATCGACACGAGCGTCCATCGCACGCTGCATGCTCTGGCGAGCAGTCCTCGCCCACCTGAAGTGCGCCTCTACCTATGCAGATTTGCGATCAACCTCCTCATTGGCGGCCATGCTGGCGCAAGGGAAATTGCCGCAGCACAGAGCATGCGGGCCGGTGGGCCAGCAGCAAAGCACGGGCCCCAAGGCATCGGGGATAGCAAGACGGATTTGGCCTAGCGACGGCTCCGTCCGGCATTCGAAGTCAAGACCCTGCCTTTGGCAATATCGCTCGGCCGAGGCGCGGTCAGGAAAGCGCAGCTCGATCGTCGCGAGGGGATCGCCTCCGCCGGTCCAACCCGTCAGCGGGTCGGCAACCGGGCCCCAGCGCGGCGCAAACCTGACCCGCCATCGATTTTGGCGGCGTCGGCCGCCACTTGTCGCTAAGGCCAGCGGCTCGATGATCGCCTGAGCACCGAGCGGGAACGAGGTCGCACCCGCCAGGGCAACCGCCTGGTTGTCGTTAGCCGAAGGCCCGGACTCGAAAGTCCGGGCCCGGCCGTCAGCGGGCGCAGCCATTGACGGGAACCCGGCGGATGTGCTGCTCCGCCGCCTCTGTCCTCGGCAGCGTGACCGTCAGCACGCCGTTTTTGAAGGTGGCTGCGACCTTGTCGCGTTCGATGCCCCTAGGCAGGCCGATGCGGCGCTCGAAGCGGCCATAGCTGCGCTCCGAGTAGCCGCGATCCTTGTCCTCGACTTCGGACTTCTTTTCGCCACGCAAGGTCAAGGCGCCGTCCTCGACGAAGATCTCCACGTCCTTCTCGTCGAGGCCCGGCAGTTCCGCCGTTACCCGAATCTCCTTGTCGGTCTCGCCCAGCTCAAGGTGCGGCCATCCTGACATGCGGTCGAAGCCGGCGAAGGCGGGCATGCCGAAGTTGCGAAAGACATCGTCGAAGAGACGGTTCACGTCGCGGTGAAGCAACTGAAGCGGATGGGTTTCCCTTTCCCGCTCGGCGCTGACCGGAACGGGCAGCCGGTTTTCCTGCCGGCTCCAGGGAATGAGATCACGAATAGCCATGATGACATCTCCTTTTCTGGCTGGATGAAAGGCTGAACCTGCCGGACGCCGCGTGCGGGGGGTATCGGAAGGCGGCGCCGGCAGGCCGATGGGCGCGGGATCAGGCCGGCTCGGCCGCCTTTTCCTTCACTTCGCCCAGTCGCTTGTCGTTGGAAGCGGCGCCGAAGATCTCGATGCGGCGCGGCTTCATCGCCTCGGGCACGACACGAGTCAGCTCGATCGACAGGAGGCCGTGCTCGAAGTTCGCATTCCCGACCTCGATGAAATCGGCAAGCTGGAAGCGCCGCTCGAACGCCCGGGCCGCGATACCGCGATGCAGGTATTCGCCCTTGTCGGCGTCATCGGCACGCTTGCCGGTGACCGAGAGCAGGTTCTGGTGCGCGACGATCTCGATATCCTCGGGCTTGAAGCCGGCGACCGCGATGGTGACGCGGAAATTGTCGTCGTCGATCCTCTGGATGTCGAAGGGCGGATAGCCATCTTCCTCCCGCGCACCCGCTTCGAGCAGGTTGAACAAACGATCGAAGCCGACCGTCGAACGGCGATAGGGCGTAAAGTCAAAGTTCGGTCTCATCTCCAAATCCTCCAAATGAAGCAATTCGGGCATGAGATGCGCCAGTAACCAAGAGCCGGCGCTCTCATGTGTCCAACCGGACCCGGTTTGGCGTCCGGTACCCGTGAGCTAATTTTGGTCGCGCGGCTTTCAAGATAGTGCGGCCAAAAAATTTTTGCGGCGCGCGCAGATTTGCTCAGGCGCTGTGCTCAGCCGGGGAACCGAACGCCAGCAAGACCAATTTACCGGGCGATTTCAATCCAAATAGAGGTAATGTGTTCTCATGAGGTACCGACTGCTGCGCGATGACGACCGCTCGGTGGCGACGACGAGCGAGGATCTCGAGGGCGAACTGGCCGCGACGACGTGGGCTCGCGCATGGCTCGAAGACCATGCCGATCACGATCGCTACCGGCTCGAGCCTATGGGCGGTTCGCGGCCCATGCTGATGATTCGAACGGTCGCCGGACATGGTACGCTATTCCGATTGCTGCAGAGACGGAACGCACCTGAGCTTGCCGAACGACGCGCAAATTTCGCGTCAGGACGCGGGACCACCCTCTTCGTAGATCGGGCCGAGCGCTAGCCAGCGTCCGCTGCGCGAGCGCTCGATTGGTGTGCCGCACCAGTTGCACAGCGCCGAAAGGTCGCCGCCCCGCTTGCGCCGGCTGACCGAGATTATCGGCGGCCGGTGCCGTCCGATGAGACAGAACAGCAACCGCGCGTCGATCATGCTGGCATTGCCTCGTCATGCCGCGATCTCGCTTGATGCCATTACCGATCACTGCCGCTTTCCTGTCGCCCAATAAAGATGGCAGGGCGGGATGTTCCTCCATTCGTAGCTTTCGCGCAGGCTCGCGAAATGACGCCTCAGCAGCGGACGGATGGCGGTGCGCATCTGGTAGGCCGCCAGCGTGCCGCACGGCGACATGGCCCGCACCGTCTCGCGCATGATCGCCTCGGCGTCGCCCGGCTCGAGCGTCGAGAAGGGCAAGCCCGTTAAAATACAGTCGGCCTCGCCCAGTCCATGCTCGGCAAGGTGGCGATTGACGTCCTGCGCCGTTCCTTGAACGACGATGAGCCGGCGATCGTCGCAGCGCTGCCGCAAAGTTTTGACGAATCTTTCGCCGGTCTCAATCGCCAGAAGAACGGCATCGCGCCGCATGCGCTCCAGCGCTTCGAAGGTAAAACGCCCCGTGCCCGGACCATATTCGACCAGAATGCTGATGCGCTGCCAGTCGAGCGGGGCGAGCATGCGGCGAACCATGCGCGCGCTCGCCGGGACGGCCGAGCCGACCATGCCGGGATTGCGCACAAACTCCGAGACTGCCACCCAAGCTGAATCCTGCGCCATCGCTCTCTCCTTGCAACCGTGACAACGATACTCGCGGCCAGTGGTTCGCGGGGAGGAAGCAGTACCTCGAACTGCGCCGGTGGCGATGATGGTCGTGCTCATCCTGTTCGGCGATTCGCTGGTCCATGGCCTCCTCTCGCCGCTCGGCTCGGCCTAATGGGCGGCGGCCATTGCTATCATCATAATCGAGCGATTGCCCGCCGGGCTGATCGGCATGACCGCTTTCAGGGCGGCGCGGCACGAGAAGTCGATGCTGACCTTTTTCGGCCTCCTAGTGTCGGATCGTTTTACTATATAGCTTATGGGGTCGACGACGGTCCGTTTGCCGGTTGCCACCGGCTGCGAACCCCTGCGGATTGTCGGCCCCTTGTCATCCTGCCGGCCAAACGATCGATGAATATCGGGTTCTGACAAGAGCTGTCCTCCGATCCATCGCTTGCGAACGGCAGCAAAGTCCCAGTCTCGGCCATAACCGGACCGACAGCTCGTAGGCGCGACACTTTTCCAATTGAACGGCATGCATGGGCGCGTTGCCGCCTTTCAGCATGAGGCTTCTACAGGTTAGTGAATGGCCGCTTTGCTGGTTCGGTTTCTCCGAAGCCGAAATTCGGGAAAGTCCCATTTGCCGTCATCACAGCCGGCGTTGCCATCAATTGATATCCTAAATCAATTTGTCGAGCGTGATCGGCAAATCACGCACGCGTTTCCCAGTCGCATTGTAGATCGCGTTGGCGACCGCCGCCCCCGTACCGGTGATGCCAATTTCGCCGACGCCGCGCGCGCCCATGGGTGTGTGGGGATCGGGTATGTCGGTCCAGATGACATCGATTTCGGGAACGTCCATATGCACGGGCATATGATATTCAGCGAGGCTGGGGTTCATGATCCGTCCGCTCCGCTCGTCGAACTGTGCTTCTTCCATCAGCGCGAGGCCCAGGCCCATGATGATGCCCCCCCTGAACTGACTCGCCGCCGTCTTGGGATTGAGGATGCGGCCGCAGTCGAACGATCCCAGGAAGCGAGATATGCACGGTTCACCCGTAATCATGTTGACCCGCACTTCGCAGAACATTGCGCCGTGGCTGTGCATCGACCAGTGCATGGTCTCGAGCGGCATGGGCGGCTCGGCTTCGATGACGACGGCGTCGCGCTGGGCGCGCGAGAGGATCGACGTGTAGCTTTCATACCGCGATGGATCGTCCAGGCTGGCTAGGCCGCCATCCCGACTTCCCACCTCTGCCTGTTTCAGCCCAGCCAAAGGCGAGTCATTTCCTGCCAGAGCCAGCAGTTGCGCAACCAGCTTATTGTAGGCCGCAATCACCGAGGCGCCGATCGATGCAGTCTGCTGCGATCCGCCTGCAAGGACCAGCCCAGGCAAGGTTGAGTCGCCATAGTTGAATTGGACGTGTGACATCGGCAGGCCCAGTCGTTCAGCTGCCACCTGTGTCTGCGCCGTAGCCGTACCCATGCCCATTTCGTGCGCGGCGATGTCGATCGTCGCATGGCCGGCGCGAGACAGGGTGATGCGGGCTGCGCCGCCGGGCATCCGGTAATAGGGATAGGTAGCGGTGGCGCATCCCATGCCGATCAGCCATTCGCCTTCCTGGTGCATGCGCGGCAGAGGGTTGCGTGCGCTCCACCCGAAGCGCTCGGCCCCGTCGCGCCATGCCTGATCAATATGCCGCGCTGAAAAGGGCAGACCGGATATCGGGTCCTTCTCCGGCTCGTTGCGCAAGCGGAGCTCGATGGGATCGATACCGAGCTTCTCGGCCAGTTCGTCCATCGCGCATTCAAGCGCGAAGGTGCCCACCGCTTCGCCCGGCGCGCGCATGAATGTGTTACTGGTCATGTCGATCTCGACATGCTGGACGTCCAGCAGGATATTCTCCGCGGCGTATGCGCTGCGCGTCGGGAGGATGAATGGTTCGGGCATGACATTGTGCGATGTCTTGGCCGTCACACCGCGATGGATGAGTGCGGTGAGCTTGCCCTCGGCGGTCGCGCCCAGAGCAACCTGCTGCTCGGTCGGCGAACGACCACCAACCGTGCGGTAGACACCTTCTCGGGTCAGCATCAATCGGACAGGTCGCTCGACAAGCTTCGCGGCTGCGGCCGCAATGATCTGATGCTGCCACAGCGTCTTACTGCCGAAACCGCCGCCGACATAAGGCGATGTGATGACGACCTTGTCCGCGGGTAGATCTAACACCTGCCCCAGCGTCCAGGCCGAATGCGCGACAGCCTGCTGCGCGTCATGGATGCGGAGTGTGTCGCCCTCCCACGAAAGCGTGACGGCATGAAGTTCGATAGGATTATGATTGTGGCGCGGCGTCGAATAGGCCGCGTCGATCTTGACGGCGGCCTTTTCGAACGCTGCCTGCGCATCGCCCACCTCGTCATGCAGCGGCTGGCC
>Ga0209813_10000350_pt1 | contig 11850 bp, 7 predicted proteins | sample EndMethybrTD3033_FD_187596 | JGI IMG/M metagenome (GOLD analysis project Ga0209813, IMG submission 187596) | Populus endosphere microbial communities from Tennessee, USA - Endosphere MetaG P. TD hybrid TD303-3 (SPAdes) (version 2) | ecosystem: Host-associated > Plants > Roots > Endosphere... | reverse complement strand
GCGCCGAGCCTGCGCGGACAGCGTCACGGAAGCCTGCTCGACGACCTGACGAACGGCGTCGGCAGGGCCACGCAACACATCTCCCAGGCGATCGGCGTGGCGGACGAGGAGGCGGCGCCAACACGCGAGCAACGCCGCGGCCGCCGCGCCAAGCAGCGCCGCGGTGACGAGGGTCGGGGCGACGAGGCGCAAGCCGCCGAACACGAGGACACCAGCAAGCCGTCGCGCGAAGCCCGCGGCAACGGGATGCGCGGCAAGGAGCGGTTGGCGCAGCAGGACGATGACGACGGCAATGCCGACACCAACGCTGGAGCGGGGCGCGAGCGGCGCTGGACGGAACGGGATCGCGGTGAGCCCGACGATGAGGGCAGAGAGCCGAGGCGCCGGGCTTCGTTGGCGGCGCAGGACCGGTTCGGCCAGTCGTTCAGCCGCTTCGACAAGAACGGCGATGGCGCCATCGATACGACCGAGTTCGTAATCGCCGAAACCGAGCGGATTGCCGCGCGAACGCGGGCGTTCTTCAAACGCTTTGATGCGGACGGTGACGGCAAGGTCACGCGCGAGGAGTTCAGCCGCGGCTCGCGGGAGCGGTTCACTGCCCTGGACGCTACCGACCATGCTGGCGATGCGGGCGATGCACCGCAGGGCGGGCGCAACAGGGCAGCCGTCAAATAGAGACCGTCAGGCTGCACGGGCGCTGTCAGGAAAGGCCTGTCCGCAAGCCATGGCCGACCATCCGGCACCGGCCGGCCCGGTGCCGGCAACATTGCTGCATGTGCCAGATTGAACTGGGCACGCCCTCGAACGGTGGCGCGATACTTATTTAATGATTTCCACAATAGCCTGATGTTCCTGGCACGTTCGCGCGGTAGAGCGTTGTAACCCTTTCAGCCAGCTTGGAAGAATGCGGTGCGCTGTAAGCTGCCACGGAGACCGCGGTAGGCGACATGCTTGATACATGGCGGCGATCACATCCGCGCCGAGCCCTGCCCGTGACGCGATGGTGGAAGCGGATATCACGCCGGGTGCGGCTCGCCAACACGGGGTCCGTTGCCGGCTTCTGCTCGGTGTTTCTCGCCATGCTGGCGGCGTGGCTGCTCGGGTCCATCAGCAGCGGCGCAGGCCCGCTGGCAGGGCTGCTGCTGGCGCTAGCCGTTCCGTGTCTTGCCGCCGCCACCTGGCTGTATCTGGCGGCGTGGCCGCAGCCTCCGGCTCCGCGTGACGATGCCGTCACGACCGCGGAGGCCGAGCGCCGACAACTGCTGCGCGCCGTCAACAACATGCCGATCGGCCTCGTCATGTTCGACGCGAACAAGCGCGCGCTGATCGTGAATGACGGCTATCGCAAGATGTACGGCCTCTCGCACAAGGTGACCGCACGCGGCAGCCATCTGCGCGAGATGCTGGAAGAGCGCCTTGCCGCCGGCAACATCGAGGGTGCCGATCGCGAGAGCTACATCGAACGCATCCTGAAGCTGGTCGAGCAAGACGAAAGCAGTGTCAGGCTGGTGCAGCTGGGCGACGGGCGCACCGTGAACATCATCCATCACCCGATACCGGGCGGCGGCTGGATCGGCACGCATGAGGACGTCACCGAGCGCGAAAAGCTGCACTCCGAGGTCGGCCGTCAGAACGAGTTGCTGAGGCAGCGCGAGCTTCAGCTCAAGATCCAGAACCTGCAGTTCGATGCCGCGCTCAAGAACATGTCGCAAGGCTTGTGCATGTTCAACCGCGAGCAGCGCTTGCTGGTTTGCAACAAACAATACGCCGAGCTGTACGGCCTGCCTTGCGAGCTGACGCAACCCGGAACTACTTTGCAGAGCATCGTGTGGCACAGGGCTGCCGCCGGCTTGTACACCAACGACGACTACGTCCGCGACGTGTTTTCGATCACCGCGGACAATGTACCGGTGACCAGGATCACCGAGCTGGGCGATGGCCGGGCCATCATGATCAAGCATCAGCCGATGCTGGACGGCGGCTTCGTTGCCACGCACGAGGACATCACCGAGCAGCGCAACATCGAGGCGCGCATCAAGCACATGGCGCACCATGATGCCTTGACCGACCTGCCCAACCGGCTGCTGTTGCGCGAGCAGCTGGAGCGAGCCCTCGACGAGCGCGCACAGCGCGGTCCGCTTGCGGTGCTTTGGCTCGACCTCGACCGCTTCAAGGAGGTCAATGACACGCTGGGCCATGCGACCGGCGACGCGCTGCTGAAGTGCGTGGCCGAGCGCCTGCAGAGTTGCGTGCGGGCGGAAGATACGGTAGCGCGGCTCGGCGGCGACGAATTCGCCATCATCCAGACCGGCACCAACCAGCCGGTCGGTGCGACCGTGCTCGCCGGACGACTGATCGAGGCGATCGCTGCGCCATTCAAGATCAACGACCACCAGGTCGTGGTCGGCGCCAGCGTCGGCATCTCGATTGCGCCCGAGGATACCGAGAGCGCGGACCAGCTTCTGAAGAACGCCGACCTGGCGCTGTATCGTGCCAAGAGCGACGGGCGCAGCACCTATCGGTTTTTCGAGCCGGCCATGGACGCCCTGATGCATGCGCGCCGGCAGCTCGAGATCGATCTGCGGGACGCGATCGGCACGGGCGCGTTCGAGCTGTACTACCAGCCCATCCTGGACGTCGAGGATGGCAAGGTGGTGGGCGTGGAAAGCCTGCTGCGCTGGAACCATCCAAGGCGTGGCCGCATCGAGCCGGCCGAGTTCATCCCGCTCGCCGAGGAGACGGGGCTGATCGTCGCGATCGGCGAATGGGTGCTGCGCACGGCCTGTACGCAGGCCGCCAGCTTGCCCCGCCCGGTGAATGTAGCCGTCAACCTGTCGGCGCTGCAGTTCAGCCAGGGTGACCTGGTGCAACTGGTGCTGGAGACGCTGGCGAGCACGGGACTGGACGCCAACCGCCTCGAGCTGGAGGTCACGGAAAGCCTGCTGCTGGAGAACACCGACAAGGTGCTGACCACGCTCGGCCGGCTGCGCGATGTCGGCGTGCGCATCGCCATGGACGACTTCGGCACCGCGTACTCGAGTTTGAGCAGCCTGCGCAGCTTCCCGTTCGACAAGATCAAGATCGACAAGTCGTTCGTACACGGGCTGGGCAGTAGCGATCATGCCTTCGCCATCATCGAGGCGGTGGCCGGCATTGGGGCGCGGCTCGACATGGTGACGACCGCGGAAGGCGTGGAAACGGAAGACCAGCTGGCCTGGGTGCGCGCGCTGGGGGTTACCGAGGTGCAGGGCTTCCACACCGGCGCGCCGCTTCCCTACGACGACGTGGTACGCCTGCTGGCCGCCGAGAAGGACCAGGCGGCGGCCTGAAGGGTAGGGCTGCCTCGCGCCGCCGAAGCGACCTACGCACTGTTGATCATCCGTGATCGGCGACGGGCTCGTGCCCGCGGGCGTGCCTGCCTATATTGGACGTGCCGGAGACGTGCCAACGGGTCCGCGCAAACATGGGAGCTGACAACTTGCTCGACCGTCGCCTTCTCACCCTGGCCGGCATCGGCGCTGCCATTGCCGGGGTTGCCGCCATGCTCACTCGGTCAGGATCGCAGCAGGCCGCCGCGGCCAGCGACACCTTCGAGGTCACCAAGACAGATGCCGAATGGCGCAAGCTGCTGACAGCCGAGCAGCACTACGTGCTGCGCAGGCACGGCACCGAGCGCGCGGGCAGCAGCCCGCTGGACAAGCAGTACGGCCCGGGCACCTACGCTTGTGCCGGCTGCGACCTGCCCCTGTTCTCCTCCGTGACCAAGTTCGACAGCCGCACCGGGTGGCCGAGTTTCTATGCCCCACTCGACAATGCCGTAGGCACGACCAGCGACCGCAGTTGGGGCATGCTCCGCACCGAGGTGCACTGCCGGCGCTGCGGAGGTCATCTCGGTCATGCGTTCGACGATGGTCCCAAGCCGACCGGGCTGCGCTATTGCATGAACGGGGTAGCGCTGAAGTTCACGCCGGAAGGCAAATCGTCCTAGTTGGGCCTGGCCGAAGCCGGGAGGAGAGAGCACATGCTGAACTTTGCTGGAGCCAGGCAATGGCTGGCCGTGTGCATGCTTGTCGCCATGCCGCTGGCTGCGATGGGGCAGACCTCGCCCGCGCAGAAGAGCGAGGTTGCGACCTTTGCCGGCGGCTGCTTCTGGTGCGTCGAGTCGGACTTCGACAAAGTGGACGGCGTCTTGTCCACCGTCTCGGGCTTCATGGGCGGCAAGACGCCCAATCCCACCTACAAGCAGGTGTCGGCCGGCGGGACCGGTCACGCCGAGGTGGTGCAGATCACCTACGATCCGGCCAGGGTTACGTACCAGCGACTGCTGGACGTGTACTGGCGCAGCGTCGATCCGCTGGACGCGGGCGGGCAGTTCTGCGATCGCGGCGACGAGTACCGCACGCAGATCTTCACGCATTCGCCCGAGCAGCAGCGCCTCGCCGAGGCGAGCAAAGCGGCGCTCGATGCCGCCGGCAGATTCGACCGCAAGATCGCGACCACCATCACCCCGGCCAGCCAGTTCACGGCGGCCGAGGAGTATCACCAGGACTACTACAAGAAGAATCCGCTGCAGTACCGCTACTATCGCTTCAGCTGCGGCCGCGATGCGCGCGTCAAGCAGGTGTGGGGCGACGAAGCCGGCGGCAAGGTGCCGACGCAGTGATGCATGGGGGCCTGTGGACACCGAGCCTACCTGCGAGTGATGGATAGGTTGCGGGTGGTCCGGACCCAGCCGCGACCGAGGCCGACGTCACGCCGCCGTCTGACTGCCGCGCACCGGTGCGTCCTGGGCGATGAACAACCGCTCGACCTCGCGTGCCGGCAGAGGGTGGCTGAACAGAAAGCCTTGCATTTCCGTGCAACCCTCGGACGCCACGGTGTCGCGCTGCTTGGCAGTTTCCACGCCCTCCGCGGTTGCCACCATGCCGAGGCCTTTGGCGAGCGCCGTCACCGCGCGCACGATGCTGAGGGAGCATGCATTGTCGGCAACGTCGTTGATGAAGGAGCGATCGATCTTGATGCGATCGAAGGGGAAACTCTGCAGATAGTTGAGTGAGGAGTAGCCGGTTCCGAAATCATCGATGGCAATGCGCACGCCGAGGTCGCGCAGCTGAAAGAGGATGCCAAGCGTTGCCTCGTTGTCATGCAGCAGGCTGGTCTCGGTGATTTCCAGTTCCAGCCGTTCCGGTGCCAGGCCTGACGCGGCGAGCGCTGCGGCAATGCCAGGTACCAGTGCCGAGCAGCGGAATTGCAGCGGCGACAAGTTGACCGAGACCTTGAGGTGATGCGGCCATCTTGCGGCGGTCGCGCACGCCTCCCTTATTACCCACTCGCCGATCGGGACGATCAGGCCGGTCTCCTCGGCCAACGGGATGAATGCATCGGGTAGGAGGAGGCCTTTCTCGGGGTGGTGCCAGCGGATCAACGCCTCGAAGCCCGTGACGCCAGCGCCGGCGATGTCGACGATCGGCTGGTACCAGAGTTCGTACTGACCGGCCGTCAGAGCCCTGCGCAGACTTTGCTCGAGATCGCGGCGTCCCTGCACCTGCGCGTGCATCTCGGACTCGAAGAAGCGATACGTGCAACGGCCATCGTCCTTGGCGCCGTACAGCGCCAGGTCCGCATTGCGCATCAGCTGATCGGGCGTCAGATTCTCCGGCTGATGCAGGGCAATGCCGACGCTTGCGCCGACCATCGCCTGGTGGCCGTCGATCTCGTAGGGCTCGCTGACGCCGGTTATGACGCGATGGGCGAGCGCAACGGCATCGCCAGGGTCGGACAGGGCCACCTGGATGACGGCGAACTCGTCGCCGCCCATGCGCGCGATCGTATCGGCTCCGCGCATCATGGCGCGCAGACGATCAGCCACCATTTGCAGGAGCTTGTCGCCAGCGGGATGGCCGAGCGTGTCGTTCACGGACTTGAAGTTGTCGAGGTCGAACAGGTGTACCGCCACGATCCCACCGCGTTCGGCCTGGGCAAGCGCCTGGTCCAGTCGCTCATTGAAGAGAATGCGGTTCGGCAGGCCGGTCAGGGCATCGTGCCGTGCCATGTCCGCGATCCTGGCCTCGGTGCGGCACTGCTCGGTGACGTCCTGATGCGTTGCGACCCAACCCCCATCCGGCATCGGCTCGTGATGGATGGCAAAGGTGCGGCCGTCTTTCAGCCGCACGGTTGAATCGGAAGACTTGCTGGAAATGGCAATGTTGTCACGCCAGGTCAGGTATTGCTCCGCAGTCATCTCCGGAGAGCTGCCGGCCTTGAAACGGTGCTCGACGATCTCGCGCAACGTCACGCCGGGACGCACGCTGTCCGCGGGAAGGCGATACATCTCGACGTAGCGCTGATTGCACACGATCAGTCTTTGGTTGCCATCGAAGAAGCACAGCCCTTGCGAGATGTTGTTCATGGCCGTGTCGAAGCGCTTGTTCTGCTGCTCGAGGTCGCGGTTGGACTGGGCGAGGGCTGCTTCGAGGCGGCGGCGCTCGGTCACATCCTCATGCGTGGCGACCCAGCCGCCGCCGGCAATCGGATCGTGCGTAAGCTCAATGATGCGGCCGTCGGGCAGACGATGGACGACGACGGCGGCCTGGTTGGCCGCGACGACGGCAAGCCGCTCCGCGATGAACTTCTCCGGCGAGACCCCTGCACAGGAGCCCGTGGCAATGCGCATCTCGAGAATTTCGCGGAGGCTGATGCCCGGTTTGACCTTGTCGGGTGCCAAGCCGTAGATGCGCAGGTAGGGCTCGTTGCAGATGACGAGACGTTGATTGGCATCGAACACGCAGATGCCCTGCGACAAGCTCTTGAGCGCCATTTCGAAGCGCAGGTTCTGCGTGTCGAACTCCTGGTCGCGCCGCTCGCGCTCCTCGGCAGCGCTTTGCAGGTCGCGCAGATCGCGGATGGCGTATGCATCGACACCCTGCAGGCGAGCGGTAAGGGGCTCGCGGACGACCTCCACGGCCACGAGCTGGCCGGACGCACTCTTCAGCGTGGTTTCCCAGCGCTTGACCGAGGGTTCGGCGTGCGCGTCTGGCGCATCCTGCAGAAGATCGGGGACGATGCGTGTGCCGGCCAGATCGGCCAACGAGCGATCGCAAAGTCGCAGCGCCAGCGGGTTGGCGTTGAGCACGGTTCCGCCACTCGCAAGCAGCAGGGCCTTGTTGTCCCGTGCGACATTGAGAGCCTCCCAGGCCGCAGCCAGCAGGTCTCGCTCCCGTGTCCGTGACGCGTATCTGGAGGAGTTGATTGTCCCGCCCCTGACCCGCCACGCGCGCGCGGGTTTGTGGCACGTCCAGCCTTTCGACATCACGCCTTCCCAAGATGGTCGAGCGAACATACCTAGACCGGCCGGGCAAACGATCTATTCCGTGCTCCGCATTCGATACAAAGGTCATCGTTTACGGCTAACGATCCGTAAAACGGGCTGGTTGCAGACGGCTAGCGCACCCGGGCCGGTTTCTTGCTCGCCTCGGCGGTTTGCGGCAGGCCGGACCAGCGCAAGTTGAGGCGCTGCGCTTCAGCCTCCAGCGCGGCCAGGAACGCGCGCGCGACCTCGGACATGGAGCGGCGCGAGGGCTCGATCATGACGAGGTCGAGCGACAGCGGCGGGCCGGCCAGCGGATTGACCTTCAGTGGCGGCGATCCCGTGTCCAGCGCCATCATGATGCCGGGCAGCACGGTCACCCAGTCGCTGCGCGCGACCAGATCGAGCGTGGCCAGCATGGCGTCGAGCTCCACCAGCTGCTCGATGCGCACGCCGTTGGAGGCGCAGTAGGTCTCGATGGTGGTGCGGCGCGTGTTGAGCTTGCCGGGCACCACCAGCTTGAGGGGGCCGAGGCTGGCCAGGTTTACGGGTGCCAGGTGCGTGCGCTTGGCCGATGCGCTCGATACCAACACCTCGGGCGTGGTGAGGAACAGGCGGCTGGTCAGCCCGGGGGCGCCGGCGAAGGCCGGCACGATGGCGAAGTCGAGCTCGCCGGCGCGGATCTGCTGGGTGAGCGTGCCGCTGTAGCCCTCGACGATCTTCACGCGCACGTTGGGGTTGGCCTGCAGGAAGCTGTCGAGCACGGGAGCCAGCGCGCAGCGCGTCATGGTCGGCATCAGGCCGACGACAAGCTCTCCCTCGGCGCCCTTGCCGTAGCTCTGCACGGCGCGCTTGGCCTGCTCGTGCAGGCGCAGCATCTCGATGCAGCGCTGGTAGAGCGAGTCGCCGGCGGGCGTCGGCACCACCTGGCCCTTGTCGCGCGAGAACAGGCGCACGCCGAGGCTGTCCTCGAGCTTGCGCACGTGCTGCGATACGCCCGACTGGGTGGCGTGCTCGCGGGCGGCGGCGGCCGTGAACGAGCGCTCCTCGTAGACGGCCACGAACAGATGGAAGTCGCGCAGGCTTTCGGACATGGGCAACGGCCATTTGGAAATGTGATCAGATCCAGCACGTCATATTATTTTGACGAATACCGGGGCCTGCGTATACCGTTTCGTTGCGGGATCGGGCGCGCAGCCGTTTTCCAGAGCGAGGCCGTTCTGATGGAAGCACTTCGGCTTGCATCAGAAACGTGAATCTCGCTCTTCACGCAAGGAACAGAGCAGGATTCACTCTTCGGCCGCCGCGTATCGAGCGAGGCGAGGTGATGCGATCCGAAGCGATCCTGCTCCAGTGAATCGGGGCCAATGACGCTGCAAATCTGCTCCTTCGAGGGAGATGCCGTGGGCACTCCCGGTCTGCGGCAGGCGCTCGGTCGCTTCGCGACGGGTGTGGCGGTGATCGCCACGCGCACGCCGGAGGGCAAGCTCGAGGGATTGACCGCCAACTCGTTCGCCGCCGTCTCGCTAGAGCCGCCGCTGGTGCTGTGGAGCCTGCGCCGCAATGCGGCCTCGCTGCCGGCGTTTCAGCGCTCGGGCGCGTTCGCGGTCAACGTGCTGTCGGCGGCACAACGCGATCTGTCGCAGCATTTCGCGACGCCGAGCGCCGATAAGTTCTCGAGCGTGGCGCATGCGCCGGGCCAGGGCGGCTGCCCGCTGATCCAAGGGTGCCTCGCCTGGCTCGAATGCCGGATCGATCAGACGGCCGACGGTGGTGATCACCTGATCTTCATCGGCCGCGTGCTGCGCGCGAGCTTCGCCGACGGCGAGCCGCTGGTCTTCAGCGCCGGGCAGTATTGGCGCACGGCGGCGCTGGGGTAGGCGTTGCGGCCTTTCCACCCGTCATCCCGGGCGCGATGCTTGCATCGCGATCCGGGATCTGCCGCAAGATGCTGCTTGAGATCCCGGACAGTCTCGCCCCGGCCTGTGGGCCGGGCTCGGCTTCCGGGATGACGGGTTGATATCAGGCCGCCTTGATCAGATCGGCGGCTTTCTCGGCGATCATCAGCGTGGTGGCGTAGGAGTTGGCCGAGGGCAGGCTCGGGATGACGGACGAGTCGACCACGCGCAGGCCCTGCAGGCCGTGCACCCTGAGGTCGGGGGTCACCACGGCCATGCGATCATGGTCCGGGCCCATGCGGTTGCTGCCGGCGAAATGGTAGATGGTCGAGCCGTTGCGGCGGGCAAAGTCCAGGAACTCATCGTCGGTGACGACTTGCGGGCCGGGCACTTCCTCGCGCTCCACGAAATGGCTGAGCTGGGGGGTGGCAAGGAACTTGCGCACCATTTTCAGGCCCGCGACCAGCACGCGCTGGTCGACAGACGAGGAGAGATAGTTCGGCTGGATGACGGGTGGGTCGAGCGGATTGGCGCTGCGCGCCCGCACGTAGCCGCGGCTCTGCGGGCGATGCGGCCACACGCCCAGCGACATGCCGGGGAAATCGTCAAGTACGCCGAACTGGCCGGCCTTGAAGCTGATCGGCGTCAGCACGAATTGCAGGTCAGGGCGGTCGAGCACCTCGTCGGATTTCCAGAACACATAGGCGATCGACGCGCTCAAGCCGAGGATGCTGGGGCGGCCCGTCAGCCACTTGAGGATCTCCCAGCCGAGATAGGGCCAGCGTGACAGATCGTTGGCTGTCTTGCTGTTCCTGATGCGGGCAACGCCGCGCGCGCCGTAATGGTCGTGCAGGTTCTCGCCGACGCCCGGCAATTCGTGCTGCACGTCGATGCCGATGTCGCGCAGGACGCCGGCGGGGCCGATGCCGGACAGGTGCAGCAGCTTGGGACTGTTCAGGGGACCTGATGAGACGATCACCTCGCGACGCGCGCGCACGACGTGCTGAGCCGATGGATTACCGGCCTCCACGTAGGCGACGCCGACCGCGCGCTTGCCATCCAGCAGGATGCGGGAGGCGTGCGCGCCGATGCGGACGTCGAGATTGCCGCGGCTGATGGCGGGCCGCAGGAAGGCACGCGCGGCGCTGACGCGCCAGCCGTTCTCGATCAGGCGCTGCATATAGCCGACGCCGGCCTGCGAGGCGCCGTTGTAGTCGGGGTTGCGCGGGATGCCGAGGCCGGCCACGCCATCGATGAAGGCTTCCACGAACGGCTTGCGCCAGTCGGTGTCGGTGACGGGCAGCAGTCCGTCGCGGCCGCGGTATTCGCTGTCGGCCCCGCCGATGCGGCGCTCCGAGCGCTTGAAGTAGGGCAGGATGTCGGCGTAGCTCCAGCCGCGGTTGCCGGCTTGCGCCCAGGCGTCGAAGTCGGTGGCGTGCCCGCGATTGTAGATCATGCCGTTGATGGCGCTCGACCCGCCGAGCGTGCGGCCCTGCGGTATGAAGACGGCGCGGTCGGCGGAGCCGGGGCTCGGCTCCGACTTGAACTGCCAGGTGATGCGCGGATTGAACAGGATCTTGATGACGCCGCCTGGAATGCGGATCATCGGGTCACTGTCTTTCGGCCCCGCCTCCAGGACGCAGACCGAAACGGCGGGATCCTCGGTCAGGCGGTTGGCGAGCACGCAGCCAGCCGGGCCGCCGCCGACGATTACGAAATCGAACTCGTCAGGGTTCGTCCCAGCCATGCCCGCGTTTCCTTTGTCCCCGCGTTTGGATTCTCATGATCCAAAAATCGCTCCGACCATTTGACAATTCGAGGGTGGATCGTCAACCGGCTATGCATGACGCGCACAGGTCGGCACAGGCATCGATTCGGCCAATGGAGCATCGATCGTCACTAGCGCTTTATAAGCAAGAGAGTTTTTCAGTAGGAGATGCACGGCTTCGCCGTCAACGCGACGATTGACCGTGCGCAGGTCGTCACTTAGCTTGTCACCATGTGAGTTAGGCCGCGACAATGTAAGAAGCTTTGCCCAGGGTGTGGGCGAGGCCATGCGGGGAGATGAAGGATGGGCCGTCTGGACGGCAAAGTCGCCTTTATCACGGGCGGCGCCTCGGGAATTGGACGTGCCGCCGCCAAGCTGTTCGCCGCGGAAGGCGCGCGCGTCGCCATCTTCGACATCCTGCAGGAGGCAGCCGAGAGCTCGGCGCACGAGGCCTCGCCGAACGGCGACAAGGTGATCGCCATCAAGACGGATGTCACCGACCCCGACAGCATGCAGGCGGCGGTGCAGGCCACCGTCCGCCATTTCGGCAAGCTCAACGTGGTCTACAACAACGCCGGCGGCTCGACCAAGCACGATGCGACCGTGGTGGACGTGCCGCTCGATGAATTCTGGCGCGCCATCAAGCTCGACCTGTTCGGCACCGTCCTCGGCTGCCGCTTCGGCATCCCGGAGCTGATCAAGGCGGGCGGCGGGTCGGTCGTCAACACCACCTCGAACGTGGCGCTGATGGGCTTCCCCGGGCGCGATTCCTACACGGCGGCCAAGGGCGGCATCTCAGCCATCACGCGCTCGCTGGCGGTGGCCTACGCGCCGCAGAAGATCCGCGTCAACGCCATTGCGCCGGCCACCACCCGCAC
>Ga0209813_10000348_pt1 | contig 11866 bp, 14 predicted proteins | sample EndMethybrTD3033_FD_187596 | JGI IMG/M metagenome (GOLD analysis project Ga0209813, IMG submission 187596) | Populus endosphere microbial communities from Tennessee, USA - Endosphere MetaG P. TD hybrid TD303-3 (SPAdes) (version 2) | ecosystem: Host-associated > Plants > Roots > Endosphere... | reverse complement strand
CCGGGTCCACGACCTTGTAGACCTCGTTCTCGCGCGCGATCAGCATCCGCCCGTAGCGGATCAACCCGGCAGACGCGTCCACGATGACCGGCGTCTGATAGGTGACGCGATAGGCATTCTGCCGGTCGATGAGGTCGAGCAGCTCTTGCGTGTTGTTCCCCGCCGGTCCGGGAGGGCCAGCGAAGTTCAGCGACAGATCGGTCATGCGGTCGGACCTCTTACTATGGTCAATTCAAGATCGGCGATGAAGAAGCGGTCGGCGCCGGGCGGCGTCGCGAGCAGGTCGGCAAGCATCGTGAAGCGGCCCGTGGTGTCGCTGATGCCGGCCAGCGTGGCGGGCAGGATCCTGCAGGTGATCTGCCGGGCAACCGGGTTGAAAATGCGAAAGCCCTGGTCGGCATCGCTGGCCGCCATCTCCAGGGTGAAAGCCTCAGGGTCGGCTGCCCAGCGCTCGAAAGTCGCCTCGAAGATCCATCCGCTGATATTCAGCGGTTCGGCCAGGCGGGCGCCAAGCGTCCACGTGGCATAATAGCCGACGCTTTCCTTGGCGGCGAAACGGGAGGGCATGACGCATGTCTCCTCGGGCGGCAGAACCGTCCGGTCTGAAGATGATGAGAGCTTGGAGAGGGGCGCCGTCAGGCGCCGGGGAAAACCTTGATGATGTAGCCTTCGAGGGTCAGACTATCGGCGCCGTTGGCAAGCTGGCCCCGAATGGTCAGCACCTTGTCCGTGCTGGTGTCGATCGCAGACGTCGCGTGAGCCACTGTGCCGACACCATATGGAGATGTGGTGTTGCTGCGGGTGATCAACTGGGATGCTTCGCTGTTTCGGTTCGCGATGCGCATGAGCGCGCCCGCTTTGCCATTGCTACCCAGCTGCCAGGACTGAACCACCCCGCCATCCAGAACGATACTGACGGTCTTGACATTCGCATTGTCGGGGGCCGTCCAGAACGTCTGTACTTCCATCGACCCATTCGGACCCAGAGCACCGCCCGGCAATGTCAACGTCACAAAGTCATGCGTAGCCGTGCTGCCCGTCCATGCGGCCGACGCCGCACCATTCTGGGCCAGCATGTACGGCGCTTTCAACTCGGCCCGCAGCGCCGTCGCGCTGGCCATCGTCAACAGCGCCCGCCCCCATGACGTGGTCGCCAGTGCGGCGATGGCCGTCAGGTCCGCGTCCAGCGGCTGCTTTCCCGCCAGGGCGGCGGCCGTGGTCGCGGCAAAGTTCGGGTCATCGCCCAGCGCTGCCGCAAGCTCGTTCAGCGTGTCGAGCGTGGTCGGTGCGGAATCCACGATCATCGCCGTGATATAGGTCGCCAGCTGCGACGCCAGCCAGCTCTTGTTGACGCCGCCGACCAATCCGAAAATCTTCTCCGGTCCTGCCAGCGGTCCACCCCCCGGCAGGGCCGAACCCTTTGCGTCCGCCATATTTTTATCCCAGCAAGAGTTGCGAGCCGTCTTCCAGCAGGAACCGGCCACCATCTTCGAGCAACAGCCGACCGCCGCCCGTTTCCGCCGCCGGCGTCGTCACCGGACCCAGTACCAGCCTGTCGGTTCGTTCCGCGCCGATCTGGTAGGATACGGCAGCCCAATAGGTGGTGCCCGCCATGACCCCGGGGATCAGCATGTCAGTGGCCGAACCGGTCAGCGTGCCGGCACTGATCCATGCGGCGTCATCATCCGCATCCGGCGATGCCGATCCGGCCGCATAATCGAACAGGATGCTGGTCACCGTATCGGAATCTGCCGCTCCAGTGATCCGCAGCGCGGGCGCGGCGAGGCCGTCGCCGCTCACCAGTTCGGCCGTCAGGGTCCAGTCGCCAGCACCTGGCGCACCGCTGAAATCCGGCGTCGGATTGTCGATCGCCACCGAACCGTCGTCCAATTCGTCATCTGCCGTCCAACCATAGACGTCAGTTCTGATCTCGCGCAGCGTAAGCTGGTTCTGCCAGCCCTTGTCCTGACTGTCGCTTTCGACCCGGTAGACGATCGCCACAGGCTCATCCGGCACCGGGCGGACGCCGTAGCGTTTCGAGGTCCAGCGGATCCAGTCACCATGCTCGACACCCACCAGACGGGGCGGCAGGGTCAGGCTGCGGGTGCGCCAAAGCCGTCCCATCCGGCGCTTCATCTCGCCCACGCGCTGGGCCTGAGTGCCCGAGGTGCAAAGCGTCAGCGCGGGCTGGGCCACCTTGGGTTCGCCATCGGCAAGGATATCTGCCGTGTCGCGACGCACCGGGGCGCTGTGATCCTTCCACTGTTGCGTAGGCTCGATATATTTGACCGCGACCGTGTTGACCCATTCAGCATCGGTCTGGGTGCGGAAATCGCTGCTGTTGACGCTTGATCCGACAACAAGGTCATCGTCGGTGATGTCCCATAGCACCGGCTGCGCGGCGCCGGGCACGATCTCGATCGAACCCTCCCGCTCGACTGTGTATCCGCCGCAGGCCGATGCGATATCGTCATCTGTATCGATGTATTTGTCGTCGCCGCCAAAGACGCCGCCGATGCGATAGCGCGGCTCGGTGCCGCCCGCCTTAAGCGCGACGGGCTCATCACACAGGTTGGCAGGTGCGAAGACATTCTCCGGCGGCTGTTCGATGGCGGACAGGCCGCGACCCAGCAGCAGCATGGCCGGATCATCGACACGATCGCCGGCATAGATCCCGCGCGCCCAGGTGTACCGGCAGTCGATCGGGTTCTCCGACCATTCGCGGGTCGATGGATCGTCCCAACGGTGGGCGCCCGATCCGCCGACGCTGCTATCCTTGCGCGCCTGATAGCAGCGCAGGCCCTTGACTACCCAGAGGAACGACGACCATGGCGAACCGCTGGTCCAGACCGGGTTCTTCGCGTCCGACTTGTCGGCCTTCCAAGCGACGTAGACCTTGGCGACGCCGCGCCCGCGATCGTTCGCGGTCCACGTCGGGACGCCGCCCACCACAGGACAGTTCGCCAGTACCCAGGCCGGCACCTCATCGTCCCATGCGCCCGGCCGCCAGTCGACCCGAAGCTGGTTCTTGTAGCCGGCGACCAGGCCATCGCCGGTGAAAGGCACCCACTTGTCCTGCACATAGAAGCCGCTCAGCGCCTCGCAGCGATGATCAGCCAAGGCGAAGATCGCGACTGTCCAGTCGGTCCCATATTTGCCGCCATAGTTGAAGATGTCGACCAAGCTGCCGCCGGTCGAGCCTTCCCCAAAAATCCCCTCGCGCGCCGTTTCGCCGATTGTCAGTGTGTTCTTGCTGGCCGTGCGCGCCTTCATGCTGGGTGCCAGCAGCACCGTCGCCACGGTCATAATGCCCTGCGCGATCAGCACGGGATTTTGCGTCGCTATGCCGACGCCAATCATTACCACGCCGGTGATGGCGGTCGCGACCTTGCCCATGTCCCGCCTTTCAGTCCGCGAAGGTCCAGGCGGCCACCATCGCTGAACGAGGGCAGCGCAGGGTGCCATGATCTCCCGGGCCCGCGAGCGTCTCACCTTCGACCAGCATCAGCATCATGCCGTGATCCGGGCAGAACACCCCGGCAGCATCGCCGCGTCGCGCAAGCGCAGGCGCGATCGGCGTCATGTGAGCGCTGATCGCCGCTTCAAATCCGCCCAGCCGGGCGATCACGCGGGCCGCTCCCAGTTCGCTTGACCATTTCCGGCCGCGCATCAGGTCAACCCCCGCCATGGCGAGAACGGCGCCGGCATAGAAACTCACGCAATCATTGGCCTTGGAGCCATAGGCGAACGGCATGGTCCGGCGTTCCGCGAGATAGCGGTCGAGGGCCTCGAAATCGCGCATTGTCAGTCGGCTGACGAGGGCTTGCCGCCCTGATAGACAGTTTTGGTGCCGGCATAGCTGCAGTGCTTGAAGAAGCCGTCCAGCGGATCGATCGTGCGCTGATCCGCATCGCTCCGCATCCGTTTGCCCCTCCGCCCCATGCCGCGCGCCGAAGTTTCGATAGAAATGGTAATGGTCGACGTGCCGCCGATGACGTCTTCGACAGGTGCGCTATCGACCCGGCCGCGCCGGAAAACCCGACTGTCCAACCGCTGCTTGCCGGACCCGTCATAGATCATGCGATAGACCTTGGCCGGCGCCTGCTGGACTTCACTCGCATCGAACAGCGCCGCGATGTCCGGATCGATGCCGGAAAGGCTCAATGTCATTGCCTGCTCGCTGGTGCCGATGCTGCCGCCGGTCGAAAGGCCTATGCTGCCGTCGTCCACCCCGAGATAGATGTCGCCGTCGATCTCGGTCGGGCCAATGCCACCCCAGACGAACACCGGGGGATCGCAATAGATAGCCAGCGCGCCGGTTACGATCGCTTCGCCGCTGGCTAGGGCTGCTACGGCCTCCGGGCTATAGTCCTTCATGCTAGCGTCACCTGCACGGCGCTGATGACGCCGCCGGCCTCCGCATGGCTGATCACGATGCGCGGCATTTTCGTGTCATCCAGCAGCTTCATAAGACACATCGGATTATCGAGGTGGGCGATAGCGCCGGGCGGCACCACATCATGGACCGATGGCTCGACAACCACGCTGATTGTGCCATCGGCATCCGACTGTCCACCGCCAGTCACCGCGACGAGGAAGCGGCGATCGGCGTCGCCTTCATCCGCGTCGGCGCTGTCCCACTTGAAGCCGATATAGTCGCCCCAGCCGAGCTTCAGACCCGACGGGACATCGTTGAGGGTCAATACTGCGTCGCCATCGGCATTTATCGTCTGCGACCAGCCGCCAGCTGCGCCCATGAAGGGCATGCCTGCGACGGTCAGCATGTTGCGGAACCCCTTGCAGTGCGCCGCCGGGTAAGGCCGGGACAGGTCATAGCCCAGAAACACACGCTGCGCCCCGCGCCGGCTGCGATAGAAGGCGATCCATTCATCGGCCACGGGGAATTCTAGATTGGCCAGGTTCATCGATAGGGACCAGCGCGGCCAGCCGATCTGCACGCCGCCCATCCGGCCGCTCGTTTCCGGCGCCACCAGATCTTCGCGCTGGGGCTGAAAGGTCAGACCTTCCACGCCGAGGGACGGCATTACGGCCAACTTCGCCATCAGCGCTCTGCCTGCAACATGCGACCATAGCTCCGCTGGTTGCCTTCCACGACCGACGCTGCGCCCTTTGCAGCGCCAGTTTGCGCCGCCTGGTCGTTGCCCTGCTTTATCGTGTCCCAGAATTGGTCATTGGTCATGACGCCCTGCATGTAGATGTGCGTGTCGCCACGCGACCGATCGCCGCTATCATCGTTACCGCGACGCACGTTGACCGTCTCTCCGGCGGTGCCCCAGAATTGCACGAGGTTGGTATCGATCCCCGGCTTCCCGCCGATTTCAAAACTGCCGCCAGTCGCGAAGCCCGGGAGACCTGCGAAAGCGCTCGATACGGCGTTGCTGTTGAGGACGATATCGCTGCTGCCGGTACTTGCCGATCCGCCGAAAATGGTGGTGAAGCCTCCAAGGATCGAGCCCAAAATACCGCCGCCGGATCCGCCGGCTGCACCCCCTTGCCCCATTGCTTGCCGGAACAGGTTGAACAGCGTGTCCGCAAGATTGTTCAGCGCTTCTTCCATGCCGCGCGACACTTGGTCCTTCCACCAGTTCTTCGCGAAGCTCTTTAGATCGCCGTCCATGGCAGCGCGGAACCCACCCCGGAAAACATCACGCCACTGGCCCTGCTGCCGGGCGGTTTCTTCCTCATCCATCTCGCGCGCTGCACGGTCGCGGGCTTCGTCCTCGCCGACCTTGCCTTCACCATCTCGGTAATATTGCTCGGCGCGGCGATTAAGCTCCGCTGCCCGGGCAGCCGCGCGCTGGCGATCGGCGCTATCATTGCGCAGGCGCGATAGCTCCACCTCTCTCTCCAGGGCCTGCGATTGCGCCAGCTTGGCAGCGGCGTCGGCGCGGGCGATATCGACCTGCACAAGATCGTCCGCCGCCCGCTTTTGCGCCTCCAGCAGCGTCAAGCCCTTGCCCTGCCAGAAGGTAGTCCGCTCTTCGAGATAGGCCTTGTCGGCTGCCAATCGCGCCATCTGCTCATCACCGCGAATTTCGGCCAGTTGCTGATCAAGAGCGTTCTCAGCGCGAGCTACCTCGCGCGCATCATATTCGGCCTCGGCCGCCTTTATCTCCGCAATGTCCTTTTCGGCCGCCAGCTTGGCAGCGCTGGCGCTCAGCCCGGCATCTTCATAGTCGCGCTGGCGCTGGAATATATCCAGCTTGTCCTGAAGCCGGCGCATCTCATCCTTGTCGTCGCGTGCGCGGGCAACCGCCATCTGCTGCTCGAGCGCCATCTGTTCGCGGCGGTTGGCCAGATCCTGCGCGGACGGTCCTTTCGCGCCCTTTGTCTTTTTCTTGTCGTCATCGCCCAGGTCGAGGTCCACCGTGCCAAATTCAGGCGTGTTAATCGAGCGGCTATAGCCATCGACAGTTTTCGCAATGGTTTCGAGAGTCTTGGCCCGGGAAAGCAGATCAGCTTCCGCTTGGTCGACCGCCTTCATGCCGGGACCCACCTTGGGACTGATCAGGTCACCCCGCGCACCCATCTTCACTTCGGACTTCGACTTGGAAAGGTTCGTTTTTGCGCGCTCCAGCGCCGCGCGCGCGGCAACGACGTCCGCCTTCGCAGTGGCCATCGCCTGGAGCTCGGCGGCACGGTCCGCCTTCATCTTGTCGATCAACGCCTTGCGGGCTGCGCCGGTCGCGGACACCAACTGCAGCGTGGCTGCCTGCTGTTTCTCATAAGCCGCACTGGCCCGGGCAGCCGCCTCCCGGGCCGCGCTATTGGCGGTCGTAGCGCGCGTGGACCACAGGACCAGCAACGTCAGAGCAGTTACAACAAGGCCGATCCAGCCTGCCCACACGGTCATAGCCAGGCCCACGGTTCGCAAGGCGACACTGACCCCCGATAGTGCGATAGCAAGACGGCCGAGCAGCGCGACCATGGTGCCGATCGGATTGATCAGGCCGGCCAGTACCGCTCCGAACAGGCCGAAGCCGCCACGCAGGAGGATGATAGGCGCGAGGATCTTGCCGATGCCCATCAACGCCAGGATCATCGGGCCAACCGCTGCCGTCAGCCCCCAGATGGCGACGATGACCTGACGGACCGCTAGCGGAAGCTCCGCAAACCAACGCGTGATGCTGGTCAGCGCATCTTGTACGGAAGTGAAGACGGCGAGGATACCGGTTTCGCCCATGGCAATCTTGAGTTCGTTGAACGCGTCGCTCAGCCGGTTGGACGATTCCTCGACGCCTTTCAGTTGGATTGCCAGCTTTTCGCCGGCGTCGGTCTCGCCAATCGACCGCTGGAGATCGTCAAAGGCATCGCCGCCAAGGCGCATGAGGCCGATGGCGGTGCGCATTGCGTCGGCGCCAAAAATCTCGTTCAGCACATTGGTGCGCGACCGGTCGGAAAGATTGCCGAGCTTTTCGCGCAGCATGTCGGATATCTCGGCAAGCCCCTTCATCTTGCCGGTGGCATCGTAGAAGTCGAGCCCGAGCTTCTCCATCATCGCCGCAGCCTCTTTCGACTTGGGCGTCAATGTGGTGATGAAAGTCTTGAAGCTGGTGCCTGCATCGGAACCGCTGCCAAAAAGAGCGGCTGTACCGGCCAGCGCCGTATTGAAATCCTCGAAGCTCACACCCGCCGCACCGGCCACGCCGCCGCCCTGAGCGATAGCATCCTTGAAGTCGTTGAAGCCTAGCTTCGACGCATCAAGCGAACCGGTTACCTGGTTGACTACCGCCTCCAGATCGGACGTCGACTTGTTGAACTGGGCCATAACATCGGTGACCAGCGCGGCGGACGAACCAAGCTCAGCAGCATTGGCGGCCGCCAGGCGCAAGGTCTGTTCCAATCCACCGCCCAGAATGTCGCGCGCCGACATGCCGGCCAACGCAAGCGTCTCGATACCGTCAGCCGCCTCTTTGGCTCCGCGTCCGACCTCAGGCCCGAGCTTACGGGCAGCCTGCGAAAGCGCCTCCAACTGATCGCCGCTTATACCGCGCAACGCCGCATGAACATTGTTCATGGACTTTTCGAAAGCGCCCGCACCGCGCTTGGTAACGACGGTCATGCCGGCGAATGAGGCGCTGATCGTTGCCGTCATGCCGATCGCGGCGTTGCGGATATTGCCTTCCAGTTCCTTGAACTGCGACATCACCTCTTTGGCAAAATCGGCCAGCACTTCGCGGGCGTCCTCAAACCCATCAAACCAGCCGCGCACGTCGAGCCCGAGTTCGCCATGCATGCCGCCGATTTTGAGATCGTCGCTCATTTCAGCCCCACTAAAAAGGCCGCCGAGATCATCGGCGGCCTGCTGGTTGCAGTTTAAATTGCTTGCCCACTATTGCTCTAAGGGCGCGGCAATCTCTTTCTTCTCGAATTCAGCGGCATTCTTCGCGAAGCTTTCAGCATCGACGATTTGCAAGTCAGCTCGCCCGGTCATGAAACCCGTCTTGATCATGCAACGAACATATTTCGTCTGGCCAGCCGCTACATTCACTTCAACGCTGCTGGTCTTATTGGTCAGAATATAGCTGCCGGGAGGCACCTCCCATTCAGCAAATTTCCCGCGTCCAAGTTCGACGATCTCGCGCTCATGAAAACGAATAGGGCAACCCAAGGCCATCCCCATCATGCTACCGCCGCGATACATTACGATTTTTGCCCGTTCTGGCGGAGCAGCGGTGGAGACAGAGGACGTCGGAACCTCGCCAGCTTGAGCCGCCAACAGCATAATCGCGATAATCATGTTCTTTCCCTCCCTGTAACGGGAGAGATGTAGCGCTCAGTCTAACTTCACGCCACTTTCCTGATTTTGATCGGCGCCCCGGCCGCCTTCATTGCCTGGAAGGCGGCGAGCATTTCATCGGTGGACTGTTTCTGGTTAGGCCGCGCCGGCTTCGTCAGTTCGTCGAGCGAAGGCAGCGGCTTGTTCTTAGGGTAGCGGTGCAGGGCTGCGGTCAAACGAGCCTGGAACGTGGCTACATCATGCTCCCGGCGGCAAGCGGCGCGATATCCGCGCAGTGTCGCCGCCAGGACGCGAGGGGTCTGGTGCCAGAACGCATCGGGGTCGCGCCCCGATTGCGCCCATAGGGTCAGGAGTTTGATCCAGTCCCAGCCCTTTTCCTCCGCGCCTTTCCCACCGCACTCTCGTCTTGGTCGCTGTCAGCTTTGCTGGGCATGGCTGCCTGCAAGGCGGAACGGAGAGCATTTTTGATGCCCTCCAAACCGGCGTCGGACATGATTTCGCCCGCTTCGGCAAGCGACGTCTTGGGATGGTGGGTTTGGAGGCCGGCGCAGAAGATCGAGCGGAGCAGCCTGAAGCTCGGCTTGTCCTGGATCTGCTCGATCAGCTCGGCCACGCCAAAACCGGTTTCGTCTTCCAACTCGCAGAAGGCGTTGACGTCGAAGACGAGGGTGAAGGTGGAGACGCCGGCCTTGAACGACGCCTCCCCACGCAGCGGGTTATTCACCGGCCGCCTCCGTTTCCTCGCTCGACCATTTCACCCGCAGAGTGCCGGTGCGGCGATCGAGCATCGGGTTCGAGCGCACATAGTTGCGCACGATCAGCTCGCCGGAAATTTCCCAGGTGCCGTCGCCGTTCACCAGCACGATCTTGTACTGGAGCGGCCTGCCATAGGCTTTCGCCTTGCGGCAAAGGATATCGGTCGGCGAGCCGGGGATGTAGTTCATCACCAGGTCGGCTTCCTCGCCGTCCTTCAGCGGAGCATTGATGTAGCTCTTGTAGCCGATCGTCTTCATGTGGCTGGTCTCGACCAGATCGGCCGTGCCCTCGGGCAGCGGAACCTCGGTCAGCTCGCCCAGTTCAACGAGAGCCGGGGTGCCGAGCGTCGGATCCCACAGCCAGAATTCGGTCAAATGACCGGTTTCAACGTCACTCATGTCAGGAGCCTCCTTCAGGCCGGTGAAAAGCGGATGATAAAATCGGTGGATGTCCGGTAGATCGGGCCATTGGCCGCTGACTCGCTCAGATCGCGCGAGCCGTAAATCGACGCAGGACGAAAGTAGAAACCATGATTGCGATAACGAGGCTGTAGCGCCGTGATGATGGCGTCGCGCAGCTGCTGGGCGGAGATCACGCTGTTGGCGTAGGTATCGACCTGCAAGCGCCTGAATTGTAGTGCCTGAAGACCTTTCATCGTCTCAGCTACTGTCGCCGACACCCACGTCAGGATGATCGCTGGCAAGCCAGAGCCCTGCGGCCGCAGAACCCAGAAAACCGCCTTGGAATTCTCATAATCCGCCAGTTTGGCGACGACGGGCGCCGCCTCGACAAGACGAAGCCGCAGAACATCCTCAACGTCCATGATCAAGCAGCTTTCTTGATTTCGGCCCAGAGGGAATGCCCCATAGCGCGGCGCACTTCTTCACGGCTATTGTCGAGTGCCGGGCGCATGAACGGATGCGCCGCCGAGTGAGACGTGCCGAATTCCACCATGTGACCGTAAAAGCCCTCGCGGCGCGAGGGTCCGATATAGACCGTGGAGAAGAAGCGCCGCTGCGATACGGCCGACGAATTCAGCCCGCCGTCGAAACTGATTATGATGCTGTCCTGAAGGTTGCCCGTCAGAACCGGTACAAGCCGCTTCGCTTCCGCCTGGACGATCTTAGCGCCAGCCATCAGTGAGCGTTCCCGCGCGTCCGGCGACACTGCATCACGGATCGCGACCAGCTTGCGGTCCATCGCGGCCAAGCCGACAAACTTCAATTTGGCACACTCTCAGCTGTAATGCGGAAGCCCTCATTGGCGCCCAGCGGCACAATCGCGCGGATGTCCCACGCGGGCCACTTTTCTGGATCGGCACCACGAATGGGGAAATACAGCCGATTTTGAACCGTCAGCGATCGGGTGATGCTGTTGTCCAACACGTCGAACGATGCCATTTGCGTAGCCCCATCTTCAGCGGATGCGCGCTGCTCATCGCCCGAGCCGAAGTAAATGCTCGCGCTGGCCTTACCGAGCAGCGCCCATTGTTCTCCGACTGTGGCATGTCCGCGTCCGTCTATGCCGGCAACCTTCTTCTTGAAGGCAATGCGCTTGTTCCGGCGTCCCGAATCTAGCGACATCAGACGTAGACCCGAAATGGCGACAGAAGGTTCTGCACTGTCGTCGACATCGGCACGGCTTGCATCGCGGCACCGGTCGCGATCGTGGCACGCGCATGCCACATATCCCCCACCATCAGCAGGATCGCCTGCTTGATCGGCTCAGGCACGTTCGGCTCGACCGGATCGGCGTCGGGATCGATGGCATAGCCGGCGCGGTAGCGGATGCGCACGGTCTCGGCGTGGCCTCGATAGGCGCCCGGCGTCGGCCAGGACTTACCCCAAGCGCAGCCCAGATCACGGCCGAAAAGCTCATAGGTTTCTGGATCGACCAGCACAGGCTGGCCAGCGCCGTCGAGATAATGGACCGACACGATGTCCACGATCGGCTGATAGGGCAGCCGGATCAGATCGCAGAAACCGCACGTGCGGGCTTCCAGTGTCTGGAGGCCAAGCGCCCGCCCAAGCCAGCCGTCAGGGCCGTCGATATGCTGGGTCGCGGCCTTCACCAGCCGCTTGACCATGTCGCGCTGCTCTTCATCGCCATCGAGGCGCAAATGCTGGTCAGCCTCCTCCCACGTCACGATCGGCGCGGGAGGAGTGATGACGATGATGCGCATCAGGCGATGACCGTAGCCGTCTCAGCCGACACCGATTTGACGGTGTTGGCGGTGTTGAGGGCATTGGTGGCCGTCACCTCATAGGTGATCTTGGCACCGACGTCTCCCGCCTGAACGACATAGGTGGCTGCGGTCGCGCCGGAGATTGCCGCGCCATTGCGCAGCCA
>Ga0209813_10000347_pt1 | contig 11878 bp, 9 predicted proteins | sample EndMethybrTD3033_FD_187596 | JGI IMG/M metagenome (GOLD analysis project Ga0209813, IMG submission 187596) | Populus endosphere microbial communities from Tennessee, USA - Endosphere MetaG P. TD hybrid TD303-3 (SPAdes) (version 2) | ecosystem: Host-associated > Plants > Roots > Endosphere... | reverse complement strand
CGCCAGGACCGGTCCTGGTGGTCCGACCGGTCCTGGCGGTCCGACCGGTCCTGGCGGTCCGACCGGTCCTGGCGGTCCGACCGGTCCTGGCGGTCCGACCGGCCCTGGTGGTCCGACCGGCCCTGGTGGTCCGACCGGTCCTGGTGGTCCTACCGGCCCTGGCGGTCCGACCGGCCCTGGTGGTCCGACCGGTCCTACCGGTCCTACCGGTCCGACGGGCCCCACTGGACCTTCCGGTCCTGGTGGCCCGAGCGGTCCCGCAGGCCCGACGACGGGTCCGCTCGCCGCGATCGGTCTGGACGGCAAGGCTATCCTCGGCCCCAGCGGTCCGAGCACGATCATCGACGTCAACGTGCTTCCCGGCACGTCGTCGCCCGAAGGCAAGGGCCTCGCGGTCGATCTGCTGAGCGGTGACGGCAAGGTGGTGAACATCACCCTGCCGACGACCACCAAGGCCACGCAGGAAACGCTGGCTCCGGTCGGTTCGGTCGTGGGCGGATTGCTGGGCGCTCCGGCGGGCAATGCGGTGACGAAGCTGACGGACGGCCTGGTGCCGACCGTGACGACCGTCACTTCGACTGTCGGCACCGTCACGGCGCCCGTGCTCGAAGCGGTCAACGGCGTGCTCGATCCGCTGCTCGGCAGCAAGGGGCCGCTGGCTCCTGTCACCGAGGCGGTCACCGGCCTTGTCGGCGGCCTGACCGGCGGCCTTCCGGTCGGCGGCACCGAGCCTGCCCGCACCTTCAACGGTCCGCTCCTTGGCGCGTCGGCAGGCGAAACCCTGCTGACCGGGGCGAGCAACGGCGATACCCTGGCGGGGATCAACGTGCTCACCACCAATTCGGGCAAGGCGGTCGAAGGCCAGCTCCTGACGGTGGACGTTCTCTCGCAAGGCAACATCGTGGGCGTTTCGGTGCCGACGACGGCCGAAGGTGTTGCTGCCGGGCTCCAGCCCGTCAGCAACCTGGCGGGAGCCCTGCTCGGCGAGCAGGTGGGCGCAACGGTAGAGAAGGTGACCGAAACGATCGCTCCGGTCGTGGCGCCGGTGACGAGCGTGGTCGACGGCCTGCTGGGTCCGAACGGTGCGGGCGGCGCGCTCAATCCGCTCAACGGTGTCCTGGGCGGTGCGCTCGGCGGACCGGACGGCGGCAGCACGCTTCTCGCCCCGGTCACCACCGTGGTCGAAAACGTCCTATCCGGTGGACTTGGCGGCGGCGGCACCGGCGGCGCGGGCTCCGTGCTCGCTCCGGTGACCAACATCGTCGAGGGTGTCCTGGGCGGCGTCGGCGGGGGCAGCACCGGCGGTGCGGGTTCCGTACTCGCTCCGGTGACCAACGTCGTCCAGGGCGTTCTGGGCGGTGTCGGTGGCGGTAGCGGAGGCACCGGGTCGGTCCTCGCTCCGGTCACGAATGTCGTCGAAGGCGTCCTGGGCGGAGTTGGCGGCGGGACCTCTCCCACCGGCTCGATCCTGGCCCCGGTCACCAACGTTGTGAACGGTGTCCTGGGCGGCGCCGGCGGCACCGGCTCCGTTCTCGCACCGGTCACCGGGGTGGTGAACTCGGTAGTGGGCGGTGCGACCGGCGGAACCGCGCCGGGCGGTTCGCCGCTGGCTCCGGTGACGGGCCTGCTCGGCGGCCTGCTCGGATCGGGCAACTAAGCGGTGAGCGCGTGCCCGGTGCCCAACACCCTGGCCGGGCACGCATCAGCGCTCACCTTCACAGGGAGGCGGGCGCGAGGGGGGGATCCGGGTAGCCTCGGCATCCGGGTCGCCCCCTCCACCTCCCTGAATGACAGGTCGCAGCGGACAGGGTGTTGCGAGATTTGAACAGGGAATCGGATTTTCGCCCGGACCCCATGCCAGGCGGAATCGCGATCCGGAGAGCCGGCCCCCGTCTCTAGCCCTTGAATGAGGCTGGCTCTCCCGGGGCCCCCCGGTCCGAACACGGCGATCCTGACGCCGATCCGGACCGGGGGGCGATCCCGCCCGAACCGCAAAAGAAGACGAACGGTGAACAGGGCCGCGAACAAGACCGCGAAGAAGAAGATGCACCAGGGTGCGGGTCCCGATCGGGACGGTGAAGATAGGGGAAAGACGATGGCCGATCTCATCAGAAATGGCGAACAGTCCGAACGGCGCAAGGAAGCCCGCGCGATCGCGGTGTTCCGCCTGGTCCATATCGAACGCGAAGGCGACGAGGGCCTGGCCCGCTGCCGCAACATCTCCGACAACGGCATGAAGCTGGAACTGGCGATGGCCGTGAACGTGGGCGACGCCATCAAGGTTTCCTTCTCGTCCAGCCATGTGTTCGCCGGAACGGTCATCTGGGCCGATGGCGTGGAATGCGGGCTGGCGCTGAACAGCGCGATCGATTCCTCCGCGATGCTCGCCAGTTCGGCCCTAGAGGCGAGGGCGGAGCAGTTCGCCGGCCTGCAGATCAAGTCCAGCGTGCGCGCGAAGGTGGGGTTCGACGGCCGGGTGAGCGACACCCTCGTCAGCGAGCTGTCGCAGCACGGCATGAAGCTGACCCATAGCGGCGGCTTCCGTCCCAGCTCGCGCGTCAGCGTCATCCTGGCCGGCAAGGAAAAGCACGGCGTCGTGCGCTGGCGCAAGGGCGACGTCGCCGACCTGGTGCTGCTGGAACCCTTCAGCGTCACCGAGCTGGGCTCGATCAGCGCCCTGGCCGCGGCCTGAGCGCATGGGTGTCGAGCCGTTCATGATCGAAGCCGCTGCCGAGGTCCGGCCCCAGGCCGTCGTCGGCCCGATGGGCGAGCGCCTGACGCTCGACGCGCTGCCCGCCGCCAACACCAGTCGCTGGGTTGTGCGGCGCAAGGCGCAAGTCGTGGCGGCGGTCAACGGCGGCCTGCTGACCTTCGACGAGGCCTGCGCGCGCTATCGCCTCACGCGGGAAGAGTTCATGTCATGGCAACGGGCCATCGAACGCGCCGGCATGCGCGGGCTGCGGGTCAGCCGGCGGCAGAGCTGGGCGATCGAGGACCGCCGGCCGGGGCCCACCCGCGCGCTGGCGGACACGCTCTACGCCGGGGGAACGCCGAAGGCCGGCGACACCTGGCAGGCCGAAGCGATGGGCGCGTTCATCCGCAGCTTCCACGACAGCACTCTGGCCGAGGTGCAGATCGACGAAGGCGTGGCGCGCGTCGTGCTGAAGCACAGCAATGGCGAGACCTGGGCGATCACGCTGTCGGGCATCGAAGCGCTGCGGATGGACGACTTCCGCCGGCAGAGCCGCTGATGGGCATACGTATTTTTACATAATCTTTGTTATCGTCCGTATCATTTGCCATGGACCGGACCTCTATTCGCATAGCGGCCCTCATGCGATTTCTGCTAACGTCGCGATCGAATGGAACGCAACGAGTCCAGGCAGCGCGCACGCGATGGATAACCTCGGGGATAACCCTGCCGATAACCATGGCGCATTGGTGCTCATCGTCGACGATGTCGAGGCGATCGTCGACGAACTTCTGACTTTTCTTCTCCTGCAGGGAATCCCCGCGATCGGTGCGGGGACGCTGGGCGAAGCGGTCGAAATTCTTGAGAATTCCGCCGATGTCCGCGTGATTGCGTGCGACGTGCGATTGCACGGTGAATCCGGATTGGATATCATCCCGCTTATTCGGAACCACGGTTCCTTGCAGGGGCGCGATTTTCGCTATGTGTTCATCACCGGGGACCCGATGTACGTCGATATCCCCGCGACCGAACCGGGCTATCGCGTCCTGACCAAGCCCGTTCAACCGAGGGCGTTGCACAGCCTCCTGAAGGCTTTGCTAGAAGACGACCCCGATGGAAGGACCTGACGTTAAGATTATCGAGACATGATCGTTCTACCGTTATTCAGAAGAATAAGAAAAGGCCGCACAGGCGACCATTGGCGATTGGGGAGCTGGTCTGCTATGGGACAGGAAATAATCGGCAATCGGGACGCGGATAACCGCGCCGGATGCGAGAAACCGGACAAGTCCGGCGATCTGTTCGACGAACTGCGCGCAAGATCGCGTCTGGCCGATGTCGGCGCTCGGACGATCGCGCTGGGGCACGAGCTGCGTCAGCCCCTCTTCGCGATATCGCTCGCCAACGAGAACTTGCGGCTCATGCTGGAATCGCCGGACACGCCGCGGCACCTGATGCAGCGCGCGGTCGAGCGCACGGCCGAGCAGGTGCAGCGCGCGCAGGCGCTGATCGACATGGCGCTTAAGAGCCAGGCGGATGCGCCACCCGTGCCGGAAACCACCGATCTCGTCTTGGCGATGCGCAATGCCTGCCGGTTCCTGGACGACATGTTCGACCGGGCGGGCATCCTGATCGAGCCGCTCCATGCCGATCTGTCCGCCCGCGTCCGCATGAGCCGGATCGAGGCGGAGCAGATTTTCGTCAATGTCCTGCGCAACGCGATCGACAGCATCCAGTCGCGTCGCAAGCAGGGTTGGAGCGGCGCAGGCCGGATCGTCATCGAGTTCGAGATGGATCGGACAATCGTTCGCTGCCTGATCACGGACAACGGCGCGGGGCTGTCCGAAGGCGTCGCGCAAACCGGGTTCCGTCCGCTCTGCACGACGAAGGCGGCGGAAGGGACCGGAATCGGCCTGTTCATCTGCGAACAGATCCTGTCGATTGCTGGCGGCTCGATCCGGTTGCGGCCGGGAGCGAGCCAGGGCGCCCAGGTGGAAGTCCGCCTGCCGCTGCGCCCGGAGGGCTGAGCGGGCCGGTGCCGCCCACGCGCCGTAAGGCGCGCTAGATGTCGTCGCGCGCCATGCGGATCACCAGCTGGGTGGGTTGGCCGCTGCGCGGCACGCACTGGAAATCGCCGCCGGCCTGACGCGCCACCTGCTCGACAAGCCAGCGCGTGGCGTTGTCGAGCGGCTTGCACGGCAACTGCTGCTCCTGCTCGCTCACACAATGAACATTGATGACGACATGGGCCGGGCTGACCGCGGCGTGCAGCATCACAGTGCCCTTGATCTTGCGGCCCCGGTCGTCGGCGAAGGCCCTGAACGCGCTGAGCAGGGCGGCGACGCCCAGCAGCTCCAGCGTGGCGTTGCGGCCGGGCACGAGATAGTCGAGCGCCCCGCCCTCTATCTGCACGCTGACGTGATGGCGCACGTTCGAACGGGTGGCGGCGACGGCGCGGGTCAGCGCGCTGCGCACGTTCTGCGGGCCGCCATGCGCGCCGTCCCGGCCCAGGCCGCGGAACAGCGCCAGGATATCGGCCGCGCCTTCGGTATGGGTGGAAATCCGTTCTATCCGTTCGATCAGCTGCCGGCGGCTTTCCGGATCGATGTCGAGATGCTCCAGGATATAGCCGAGGTTGCCGTTGGCCATCGAGATCACGTTGAGCGGCTGCGCGAGGTCGTGCAGCATGCCGCCGGTGATCCGGCCGAGCAGAAGGTCGCGGGTGACGGCCATCACGCCGTCTTCGCCCCAGGCCAGTATCCGCGCGTCCGCCATCGCCAGATAGCGCGCCAGGCCCGCGCCGATGAACCCGGCGCAGACCGATCCCGAAAGGGTCGCCACCGCCGCCGGAACGGGCGGGCCGATAAACGCCACGCAGATGCTGGCCGCGCCCAGCACCGTCGCCAGCGACCAGATCCAGTGCGGCAGGCGCAGGAGCGCGGGAGCGCAATGGGTGGAGACCGTCCCGGCCGCGGCCAGCGTCACCATCGATGACCAGCAACCGGCGGAAGACCGCGCGGCGGGCACGGCCACGAGCAGCGCGACCATTGCCGCCGAGGCGAGCAGCGCCATCACTCGTTCGCGCATGATGACCAGCGCGCCCGCGCCGGCGGCGGCGATGACGGCGGCTGCCGGCGCGGCGATCGCGGCGAAGCCCAGCGCGATCGCCGACAGCGTGATGGCGAGCGGAAAGTAGCCGTTGCGACCGGAGATCACGGTGTCGTCCCCCGCGCTTTCATCGCGTCGGCGCGGCCGCTCCGGCGTGAGCTCGATGGCGCCCGACCAGTCATGGGCGGGCAGCGCCAGGGCGCGCTTCGAGGCAGAAGGGTCGCGAGCGAGTTCGGCGACATCCGCCGGGCCTTCCCCCTCCCCCAATTGGTCCTTCATCTACGCTCTTTCCTTCCGCCGCCACTGCTCATGGCACCTTCGTATTTCGCGGAGGATGGCTTTGGCCGGTCAGCTGTCGCTGCATCTGCACTGGCTACGGACCTGTTCTCAGCTGGATGGAACCAGGCGGGAAAACACCGAAAATACGCAATTGTTGCCTGGGTGCGGGACTCGGGCGAAAGTTCAATAACACACACGTGCGCCGAATTGTGGAGGTTTTGCCGTCTGGTCAGCGGCTTGCGAACGGGGCGCCGCCTTGCGTCGGCAATACGCAATCGCAGGGTGTCGTTCCCGCAATGATCCCTTTTGTACATTTCTCGCGCGTTTCCAGTGGCAAAGCGGCGATATGTGATAATTCGCAATGGAACCGCTTTGGACACGATTGGTCCGCGCGAAAGCCGTTCGACAAGTGAACGGTGCCCCTTCCGGGCCGCCAAAGGTTCGCATCGGCTATTTCTCCATGCCCGCGAAATTCCTCATCTGGGTATTGTCAATACGCAAGTTCGCTCTTTTCGGCGATCGGCCCGCAAAGTCGGACGACCGGTAGAACAGGGCGAATTTGCGTAAGCGCAAGATGGCGAGGACAGGCATGCGCCTTGGGTCGAGAGCGAAGCTGACTATTGGAATAGGACTGGTTGCAGCTGGCGGCTTCGCCTATCTCGGCTTGCGCGAATTGCGTGGGCCGGGCGCGTCGGCCAAAGTGATCGAGCAACCGCGCGAAGCCCCGCCGCAAGTGCTTTTGGCCGCGACCACGCGCGCGATCATGACCGGCGAGACGATCACCGCCGACATGATCCGCAGCTCCACGTCCAGCCCGGCGCAGTTCCCGCTGGTGGCGACGCCGGCGGAAGTGATCGGCAAAGTCGCGACGCGCGATATCCCCGCCAATACCCTGATCGCCCGCAACGCGCTGGACCAGGACGTCAAGCTGGCGATCCGCGTTCCGCTGGGCATGCGCGCGATCAGTATCGACACGACGGCCGAGATCGCCGTGGCGGGGCTGCTGCGGCCAGGCGACCGGGTCGACGTGCAAGTGGTCTATCCGGGCGCGGACGCGATCAGCGGTGCGCGCGGCACCGGGCGCAGCAATGCCCAGACGCTGCTGCAGATGGTCCAGGTCCTCGCGGTCGGCGATACGGTCGTCGGCACGCAGCCGCCCCAGACGGTAGTGCAGGACGTCACGACTTCGACTTCCACATCGGGCACCGCGACGACGACATCGGCGCCCCCGCCGCCCGCCGTCGCGCGGACGGTCACGCTGGCGCTGTTCCCGGATCAGGTTTCGGCGCTGTCGCTGGCGAAAAGCACGGGCGCGCTCCATCTCTCGCTCCGCAATCCGAGCGACGATGCGCAGCCGCAGGTCGCCCGCGCCTTTTCCAGCGGGCCCCTGCCGCAGATGGCGGTCGCTCCGCCCATCGTCGCGCCGCCCCCGGTCATGCCGCAGCCGGCCCGCGCCGCGCCCGCCGCTCAGCCGGTGGCCCGGGCGCGTCAGGCGCCCCGCCAGATCGAGCTGATCGTCGGCGGCAATCGTGAAGTCATCTATTCGGGGAGTGGTTCGCGATGAAGGCCGCCGGAACCACGGGACGCGCGATTGGCGCGATGAAATACGCGGCATGCCTCGCGGCGGTGCTGCCCATGCTGACGCCCAGCGTCGCTTTCGCGCAGATGCGGCAGCAGTCGCAGAACGACCAGACCTGTTCGACGCAAATGGACCGCTGGGTCGACCTCAAGTTCGATTCACTGCGGCAGGGGCTGAATTCCGGCACCGAAGTGAAGACGGTGCCGATCGCCGGCCGCCGCACGCTGAGCTTCCGCCAGCCCATCGGACGGGTGGAGGTGGACCGCGAGGGTGTGATCCTGGTCAGCGCCCCGTCACCCAGCTCGCTGCGCGTCACCGGCCTCGCCCAAGGCGACGCGGTGGTCAGCGTCTATGGCGACGACGGCGCGCTGATCGAGGAAAGCCGCATCGCGGTGGTGGCCGCCGGGGCATCCACCCGCAACGCGGCCTGGTTCCCGCCGGCGGGCGACAAGGTCGTCGCCATCGACGTTCAGTTCGCGGCGGTGTCGGATTCGACGCTGAAGGCGCTGGGCTTCAACTTCTCCAAGCTCAGCGGTGATCTGCAAGGCGCGGTGGTTTCTCCCAGCAGCCTGACGGGGTTCGAATTTGGCGGGACCAGGCAAGTCGCAGACGCAAATGGTCTGCCTGCCCTCGCTAACAAGGCATTGTCGCTGTCGACAACCGCGCCGATTCAAGGTGCTTTCAATCTTTTCCTCGCTGCACCGAACCGTGGCATCGGCGCGGTTCTGAGCGCTTTGTCCAGCAACGGTCTTTCCGAAGTGCTCGCCCAGCCAACGCTGCTGGTCCGTTCCGGCGAGAAGGCGACGTTCCTGGCCGGCGGCGAGATACCGATCCCCGTGCCGCAAAGCTCCGGCGCGGGCAGCAACACGATCACTATCGATTACAAGAAGTTCGGCGTGCAGCTTTCGGTCATGCCGCGCGTGGTTTCGCCCGACCAGATCACCCTGATGATCGCGCCCGAAGTCAGCGAGCTGGATTACGGCATCGGCGTGCAGCTCCAGGGCTTCACCGTCCCCGGCCTGCGCCGGCGCTGCGCCGAGACTACGGTTGAGCTCGGCACCGGGCAGAGCTTCGTCATCGCCGGGCTGAATTTCAGCAACAGCACGGTGACGCGCGACAAGGTGCCGTTCCTGGGCGACATCCCCGTGCTGGGCGCCTTCTTCAAGCGACAGCAGAACCAGAAGGAACATCAGCAGCTCATCATCGTGGCGACGCCGAGGCTGGTCGATCCGCTCAAGCCCGAGGATGTGCCGCCGCTGCCGCGCGCCGGGGTCGATCCTTCGATCGGCGACATGATCCTCGGCACCGACGGGCTCGACCAGGCCCAGGCTCCCTTTGGCGTGGTGAGGCGCTGACAATGGCAACCATTCATCTCCTGTCCATCGACCGCAGCCTTTCGCAGCGCATCGCCGAGGCGATGGGCGACCGCGTCACCGTGGAAATGGTGCAATCGCTGGAGGAAATCGAATTCAGCGGGCCGGGCCTGATCGTCGTCGATCACGCGGCGGTGCCGGCGGAACGCTCGCTCGCCTCGTCGATCACCTCGGTTGCCGAAGCCGCGCACGGCCGCGCCATCGTGCTCGCCACCGAGGACATGTACGCCACGCAAGTGCTGCTGGCGATCCGCGCCGGCGCCACCGACGTGATCCCGCGCAACGCCGTCCGCTCCGAGATTTCGGGCATCCTGACGCGCGTGCTCAACAATTCGATGCTCAGCCACGGCCGCGCCGGACGCATGACGCTGGTGCTGGGCGCCGATCAGGAAGCCACTGCCATCGCCGCCACCGACATGGCGCTGGTCCACAGCCTGAACCAGACGCCGACGCTGCTGGTCGACTGCACGCTGCCGTCGAGCACGGCGGAGGCCTATCTCGACCTCAAGGTGCAGTACGGCATCGCTTCGGCCGTCGCCGACATCGATCGCATGGACACCAGCCTGCTGGGCGACGCGCTGGCCCGCCACGAGCCGAGCGGGCTGTCGCTGATGACGCTGGACGGCGGCACCGGCACCGAGCCGGTGGGTCTTGCCCCCAACGACATTGTCGGGCTGATCCAGCTGCTTCACGCCTCGGTCGCCAACATCGTGCTGTGCGCCGGCAGCCTGCGCCATGGCGGGCTGCTGCGCGAGCTGGCCTCGCAGGCGCAGTCGATCGAGATCGTCTGCAGCCAGTCGATCCGCGAACTCGATTCCTGCCGCCGCATGCTCGACCGCATCGCCCTCGACACCGCCAGCGCCGATCGCATGCGGCTGCTGGTCTGGGATCGCGATCCGGAAATCCTGCTCGACGGCCGCCGCATGGCCGATGTGCTGGGCATAGAGGCGGTGATGGACCTGCCCACCGACCGGGCCAGGATGCGCAACGCGCTCAACGCCGGCCATCCGCTCGCCATGCAGCGCGACAGCGGCGGTTATCTGCAGGCGATCCGCCGGGCCTGCAACATCGTCACCCCGCAGCGCGGCGCCATCGTCAACCTCGACAAGGTCCGCCGGGCGATCATGCGCTCGGTGGAACGCACCGCGTGAGCCTGCTCACCAACGACTCGCTGACCGGCGAGGGCGGCGGCGAAACGCGGCCGCGCGCGGCGATCACCCAGCCTGCCGCGCAGCGGATGAACGACAGCTACCAGCAGGTCAAAGCACTGACCTGCCAGCAGGTTATCGAACAGCTCGAAGCCCAGGGCGTCACCGCCGAAGCGCTCGACCAGCGCACTTTGCGGCACGAGATAGAGCAAGTCATCAACAGCCGCCGCCGCCGCGGCCAGCTCGCGCTCAACAGCGCCGAGCGGCTGCTGCTGATCGAGGACGTTGAGGACGAGGTCGTCGGCCTCGGCCCCCTTGCCCCGCTGCTGCGCGACAACACCATCGACGACATCATCGTCAACGGCGCGAACACGATCTACGCCGAGCGCGGCGGCATGCTGGAGCGGGTCGACACGCGGTTCCGCGACGACACCCACCTGATGAACATCATCCAGCGGATAGTCGGCCCGATCGGCCGCCGCGTGGACGAGGCGACGCCTTTCGTCGACGCCCGCCTGCCCGACGGATCGCGCGTCAACATCGTGATCCCGCCCATCGCGCTCGACGGCCCGCTGGTCTCCATCCGCAAGTTCCGCATGCAGGCGCTGACGATGGACGATTGCGTCGCCAGCGGGCTGATGAGCGCGCCGATGGCCGACTACCTGGGCGCGGCGGTGCGTTCGCGGCTGAACCTGCTGATCTGCGGCGGCACCGGCGCGGGCAAGTCGACGCTGCTGAACATGCTGTCGGGCTGCATCAGCAATCGCGAGCGGCTTGTCACCATCGAGGACGCGGCCGAGCTGCAATTGCGCCAGGACCATGTCGTCCGGCTCGAAACGCGCCCGCCCAATACCGACGGCAATCGCGAGGTCAGCGCCCGCGACCTCCTGCGCAACGCGCTGCGCATGCGGCCCGACCGCATCATCCTGGGCGAGGTTCGCGGGGTCGAGGCGGTGGAAATGCTGCAGGCGATGTCCACCGGCCACGACGGCTCGATGGCGACGCTGCACGGCAATTCGCCGCGCGACGCGCTGGCCCGCCTGGAAATGCTGCTGGGCTTCGCGGGGCAGCAGAACGACGTGCGCGCGGTGCGCCGCTTCGTGGCGAACTCCATCCACGTCATCGTCAATATCCAGCGGCTGAGCAACGGCAGCCGCCGCATCACCCAGATCGCCGAAGTGACCGGCGTGGAGGGCGAGGCCTATACGCTGAACGAGCTGTTCCGCTTCGAGGAACAGCCGGTGATGTCGGGCCAGGGCGAGTTCCTGACCGTTTCCCCCCGCCCCTACCACGCCGCGCGGCTGCAGGAGCACATGCCGGCGGCGCGGGGCGGCGAAAACGGCGGCGGCGACACTTTCGCCGAACGCCGGGTGACCGAGCGGCGCGCGGGCGAACGGCGGACGGGCGAACCGGACCGGCGGATGGCCGATCGGCGCGCCGGTGAGCGGAGGGACCCCGACCCATGGTGAAAGGCATCGCCTATATCATCCTGGGCCTGCTCACCATGGCCATGACCGTCGTCTACTTTGCCGGCGAACGGACCAAGATCTTCGCGAATGTGGACCGGCGGCTCGCGGCGATGATCCCCGCCGGGATCGAGACGGCCGAGCGCCGCCAACCGATCTCGCTGCCCGATCTCGTCGTGCCGCTGCTGGCGCAGGCGCAAGTGGAGATCACCGCGCATCGCCTGCGCCTGCTG
>Ga0209813_10000346_pt1 | contig 11907 bp, 12 predicted proteins | sample EndMethybrTD3033_FD_187596 | JGI IMG/M metagenome (GOLD analysis project Ga0209813, IMG submission 187596) | Populus endosphere microbial communities from Tennessee, USA - Endosphere MetaG P. TD hybrid TD303-3 (SPAdes) (version 2) | ecosystem: Host-associated > Plants > Roots > Endosphere... | reverse complement strand
AGCCAGTTGTCCGGTGGGCAGCAGCAGCGTATTGCCGTGGCGCGCGCGACCGTGTTCGAGCCCCCAGTGCTTCTGATGGACGAGCCGCTCGGCGCGCTCGACAAGAAGCTGCGTGAGCAATTGCAATTAGAGATCAAGAGCCTGCAGCAGCGCCTGGGCGTTACCGTCATCTATGTCACGCATGATCAGGAAGAAGCGCTGACGATGTCCGATCGCGTGGCTGTTATCAACAATGGGCGCTTGGAACAGATCGGCACGCCGGTCGATCTCTACGACCGCCCAGAAAGCATTTTTGTTGCCGACTTCATCGGCAAGATGAACTTCCTCAAAGGAGAGTGGATCAGCAGCGGCGGAGAGAACGGTCGTGTTCATGTCGGCGACCTTGGCTCGCTTCCCGCTCTCGCACCGCATTCAGGTAGCGTCGTATCGACAGCAAGTCGCAGGGTCCGCGCGGCTATCCGTCCGGAACGGCTTCAATTGTTCAAGCGAGGCCACGGCACCGAGCATAGTCTGAAAGGAATTATCGAGAGTGTGATTTTTGTCGGATCCTACAGGACGTTTTTGGTTCGGGTCGGCGATGACCTGCTTCAGGTTCAGACCTCCGCTGCCGGCAGCGGCCATCTCGATCGGGGCGACATGGTCGAAATGACCTGCGATCCGACCGCCGTTAAACTGTTTCCCGAGCCGCCGAAGTCATGAGCTCATCGGCAACAAAGGTTCCACGCCGCACGCTCCTCCTCGACGCAGCATCGGCGCGCGAATACTCGACTGGCTTGTCGCTCGCCTTGGCAGCACCGTTGATCGTGCTTCTGGCCCTGGCGTTCATCTACCCCGTCGGCAAGTTGGTATGGGCAAGCTTCGCGACAAATGCCGGCTACACGGCGGAGCACTACCTCCGCATCTTGTACGAACCGCTCTATCTCAAGATTCTCTGGCGAACGATAAGCATCGCTTTGCTTGTGACCGTCGCGTCCTTTCTGCTCGGGTATCCGGTCGCCTATGCGGCGAACCGGGCCAAGGGGAAATGGGGCTTGCTGATGATCGTTTGCGTCCTGATACCGCTTTGGACGTCGGTACTGGTTCGCTCCTACGCGTGGATCCTGCTGTTGCAGCGCAAGGGTATCATCAACAACTTGCTTCTCGAAGGCGGCTTCATCAGCACGCCCTTGCGCATGATCTACACCGAAGGCGCCGTAATAGTCGCCATGACTCACGTTCTGCTGCCTTTCATGATCCTCCCGATCTTTTCGTCGCTGAAGTCGATCCCGCCCGATCTTGCACGTGCGGCGAGCAATCTCGGCGCAGGACCGGTACAGACATTCTTTCGCGTAACCCTCCCCCTCAGCCTGCCAGGCGTTTACGCCGGCTCGCTGATGACATTCATCCTTGCGTTGGGCTTCTACATCACGCCTGCACTTCTCGGCGGGCCCAGCACACTCATGATGGCGACCGTTATCGGCCAACAAACGACGGAATTGCTGAACTGGCCATTCGCCAGTGCCTTATCCGGCGTGCTGCTCGGCGTAACATTCCTGCTCGTTGTCGTGTTCCGTCGCACGTTGTCGCTCAGCAAAGAGGTGCAGCTTGGTTGACATTCTGTCTGGTTCGCCCGCCTCAGCGCGACGTCCGCGCTCGGCTCCTGTGGAGGCGGTTTTACGCCCATTGTTCTTTGCGGCGGTGGTCGGAGCGGTCGTGTTCTTCCTGATCCTGCCGACGCTGGTCGTGATCCCCGTCTCGTTCGGCTCCGCGTCCTATATCGAGTTTCCTCCGCGGGGCTTCACGCTGAAATGGTACGCCGACTATTTTCGCGACCCGGACTGGATGGCGGCGACCTGGTTCAGCCTCAAGATCGCGGTCTCGACGACGATTGCCGCGACAGTTATCGGCACGCTGGGTGCGCTCGCCATGGTACGCGGCCGGTTGCCGGGAAAGGAGTTCGTTCAGGTGTTGGCGCTGAGTCCGATGGTGGTGCCGCACATCGTGATGGCGGTCTCGATATACCTTGTCTTTGCTCCGATCGGTTTGACCGGAAATTTCTTCGGATTCCTGGTCGCTCACACCATGCTGTCAGTTCCTTACGTCGTAATCACTGTGTCAGCGGTGCTGCAACGTTTCGACGCCACTCTCGAACTCGCTGCCCAGAATTGCGGGGCGACGCGCACTCAGGCGTTCTTCTGGGTCGTATTGCCGAACATCCTGCCGGGCGTAGCCGCCGGCGGCGTGTTCGCTTTCCTCGCCTCGTTCGATGAGGCGACTGTCGCGTTTTTTATCTCCGACGTGGGCGGCAAAACCATAACTCGCAAGATGTTCGAAGATATCGACTTCAATCTCACGCCGGTCATTGCCGCCGTTTCGACGGTCATCATGTTGATTTCGCTCGTCCTGATGACGGGTGTGCAACTACTGCAATCGCGCAAGCAGCGTTGAGTGATGGATGCCGTCCTAGACGGGTGCTGTCTTGCCAACAGCGCCCCGTGGAACAGCAAAATAGCTCGCGCGGCGGTGTGGGCCCGTTGCCCCCAAGAAGGGGCGCCGACCCGTTGACGGAGTCGGCGCTAGTATCAACGTCAAATTTATTTCTGCAGCCACTCGTTCCAGTGCGTCAGCATCTTTTCGCGGTTCGCGTTAATCCAGGCTGCGTCCGCAGTGACCAACTTCTTGAAGATCTCCGGATTGGTCGGGATGTTCTTCTTGGCAGCCTCGTCCATCCTGGCGATCGCGTCCTGGCTCGGGGGCGTGATGCTGAACTTCTCCGTGAAGCGTGCCTGAACTTCGGGATTGTCGAGATAGAACTTCATCAGTTCCATTGTTTCCTGCGGGTGCGGCGCCCCTTTCAGAAGTTGCAGCATATCAGCCAACATGAAGGCGCCGTCCCATGACATCTCGACCGGCTGATTTTCCTTGCGTAGCGCGGTGGCGCGCGTTCCCCAGATCATGCCGATCACGTAGTCGCCGTTGCGGAAGCCTTGCTGGCTTTGATCGCCGGTCTTCCACCAGAGCTGCACGTGAGGCTTGATCTGATCCAGTTTCTTGAGTGCGCGCTCAAGATCGAGCGGGAAGAGTTTGTCCGACGGTACGCCATCGGCTATGAGTGCAGCCGCCAGCACGCGCCAAGGATCACCCAGGTTCGGCAGGGCGCGGGGACCTGGGAAATCATTGACGTTCCAGAAGTCCGCCCAGGTTTCCGGCTTTTTGCCCTTGAATTTGTCGCCGTTGTAAACAAGTAGAGTGCCGTTCAGTGACGTCATCACACCTGCGGCGGTGCAAGCTTTCGGGTTGAGGTCTTTCCGGTCTTTGAACTGCTTGCAGAACTCCGTCATGTCTACGGTGATGGCGCGGTTCTGCTCAGATTCGGCAACAATATCGACGTTGGCAATCGTGTCCCACGTGACGTTGCCCGATTGCACCATGGCCTGCGCGCGCGTGCGCTGTTCCGCGTCTGTCGCCGTGACAGTGGTCACCTTGATTCCGGTGGCCTTCGTGAATGGCTCGAACCATGCCGCGCGCTGACCTTGCTCGAAAGCGCCGCCGGTGGTCGGAAAGATGATCTCCTTTTGCTGGGCCGAAGCAGCCCCCAGCGCGATCAGGCAGAAGACAGGCGCGGACGCCAGAAACTTCCCGACGTTTGTAATGCGCAGCTTCAAATTCACAGCGGCATTCTCCCCTGTCTCACTCTCCCGATAGCCCTGCCGGCTAATCGATATATGGTGCATCAAATATTGAATTGGTCAAGCGCGCGATGGATTGGAGGAACTGCTCGCCCCTTGCTTGGTGGCCGCGTTACGCAGCAGCGGACATGGCGAGCCGAGCATGTGTTGGTGGCCCGACGATCGTTCAGGGTCAAAAGCGGACATGGCATCAGCGCATGATCGACGTCTTTTCTGCCCCCGAAAACGGACATGACGGCAACTGACGACTCACGTCTGCTTTGTGCCAAGAATTGAAGCCGGGACGGGGCTCCTGCGATGGAGCAAGAAGTCTGTTGACTCTTAATACGGTCGTACGTATTTATGCCTCATGCCCAAACACTCGCATCGTGAAGACATCATCTCCGCCGGCCTCAAAGTCATGTTCAAGTCCGGCTACAACGGCTCGAGCGTGCGCGACATCGTCAGCGAGGCTGGTGTGCCGCAAGGCTCCTTCACTAACCATTTCAGGTCGAAGGAAGGCTTCGCCGAAGCCGTACTCAATCACTACTTTGCCTACGTGCAGGGCGTCGTGCGCGAGGCAATGGACGACGCATCATTGACGCCGCGAATGCGGCTGCGGCGCTACCTCGACATCATCACAACCAAGCTAGAGGCCGACCACTGGACCCGTGGCTGCCTCATCGGGGACCTGAGCCTGGAGGCTCCTGGGCAGAGCGAGCCGCTGCGCATGCGACTGGCGGTCATCTACGAGGAGTGGCGGGCGCCGTTTGCCGCGTGCATCGCCGAGGCGCAGATGGCCGGCGAGATTAGGGCCGAGTTCGAGCCGATCGACCTTGCGGAGTTCCTGCTCGCTTCGTGGCAAGGCGCGATGCTGCGTATGAAGGTGGAGCGCGGACCGGCCGCTCTTGAGCGCTTCAAGTCCATCGCTTTCGACACAGTTTTCAAGGAAGCATCATGACCACCGTGAGCCCAACCGCCGCTGGCATGTCGGAAATTGCAGTTCTAGGCTCTTCGATGGCCTATCGCGAGGCTGGTGCCGCGCACGATGCGATGGTGCTCTTCCTGCACGGCAATCCGAGCTCTTCCTTCATCTGGCGCAACATCATACCGCATGTGACGTCGGTAGCGCGCTGCATCGCGCCGGACCTGATCGGGTTTGGCAAGTCGGGTAAGCCGCCGATCGACTATCGGTTCGCGGACCACGTCCGTTATCTTGATGCTTTCCTCGACAGACTAAGCGCTACCACCGCTTATGTTGTCGCGCAGGATTGGGGCACGGCGCTTGCCTTCGAGCTGGCCGCGCGCCGCCCTGCATTCGTGAAAGGCCTTGCATTCATGGAGTTCATTCGGCCGATCCCGAGCTGGGACGACTTTCACCAGGACGCTGTGGCACGCGCAACGTTTCAGAAGTTTCGCACGCCCGGCGTCGGTGAGAAGATGGTGCTTGAGGACAATGTCTTTGTGGAGCGCGTGTTGCCCGGGTCCATCGTGCGCAAGCTCAGCGATGCGGAGATCGAAGCCTATCGCCAGCCCTTCCCCGACGTGGAGAGCCGTCGCCCAGTACTCGCCTTGCCGAGGCAGCTGCCCATTGCAGGCGAGCCCGCCGATGTGTACGCCACGCTGGAAGCCGCGCACGCCGCGCTCAGGCAGTCGGATTTTCCAAAATTGCTGTTCGCCGGCAATCCTGGTGCGTTGGTATCGCCCGACTTTGCCAAGCGCTTCGCCGCGTCGCTCAAGCATTGCCACGTCTTACAGCTTGGATCCGGCTTGCACTACTTGCAGGAGGATCATCCCGACGCCATCGGACACGCGATTGCGGGCTGGATTGCCGGCGTAGAAGGGGCGGTTCCCGGTAGGTCGCTTGCGGCGTGATGGCTTCTAAGTATCAGTTTCAATGGAGATCGCTCGGTGTCCTCGAAGCTGCAAGCGCGATACGGAACCAGTGCAAGTTGGATGTCGAACTGGTGCCCGGCATCGGCGGCATCTTCGAGGTGAAGGTTGGCGGACGGTTGGCCGGTCGCATTTTTCCGCCGAGAGGATGCTCAATGTCTCTTCAATGGACTGAAAGTACCGAGGCTCTGGATTGGGAGGAACTGGCGGCGCTCTATCGGGCTGCACCGCTTGGAGACAAGACGCCCGCTGATCTGAAGCTGGTCTTCTCCAACAGCATGTTTCGCTATTTCGCTTTCGAGCACGGGAAGTTGGTTGCGGCGGGCCGAGTGCTCGCGGACGGGCGCGACTGCGCCTATCTATGCGACGTCGCCGTCCTGCCGAGCCATCAGGGGCGTGGTCTCGGCAAGGAAATTGTGTCGAGGCTGGTCGAGCGATCTCAGGCGCACAGGAAGGTAATCCTATACGCAGTGCCTGGGCGGGAGAGCCTCTATCGGCAGCTCGGGTTTCGGCGCATGCGCACGGCCATGGCGATTTTCGAGGACCAGAGGGACGCGTACACACGAGGCTATTTGTGCGAGATTTGAAAACTCCACTGGCGACGGCGGCGTTGTAGACGCTTTAGGGCCGATCATCCCGATTCCGTGAGAAGCCGACGTGATGTCGGCGCTCGGCCGACGTCTGATTTGCCTCGGAAAGCGGACATTGGGATCGCCCGCCCCCTTCCGGGTAATCGGCTTCATTGCCTCTCCAGCGTCACGCCCGCAACTTCACTGTGCGCCTCCTCGACGAGATTGACGGTCCCGGCAACGCTACAGTCGCTGCGGCCACTTGCAGGTTCGTGGGTCTGCAACCGGCACAGTCAGTAGGGAGAGCACCACCCACGGGGACGAAGAAGATCGCAACGTTGCCCAGTGGAATTTCCGTCGGTTTCAGAGCAAACTTATTTACTCAGAGAACCCCCGGTTGCCGGCGGAACCCGTATGCGCAGTGCCCGTTGTGAGGTCAGACGCCGGGATACACCAACGAGGCAGCTATGAAAATGCGATTACTGCTCCTTGCAGGAGCGGGCGCTTTGATGCTCGGCGGACTTTCGCTGTCAGCTAATGCCGCACCTGGCATCGGCTCCGACCTAAAGACGGCTGCGAACGAAGCGTCGGCAGTCGAGCAGGCCAATTACCGCCACCGTCGGTGCTGGCGTCGTCATGGGCACCTGCACTGTCGTTACCGCCGCTACGGTTACTCCCCGTACTACGACAGCGGCTACTACAGCTACGGTGGTCCGTCGATCGGGCTGTACTTCGGTGGCGGCGGTCGCCACTTCCACGGCGGTCGTCATCATCGCCGCTAACGAGGACAGGGCCGGCGTCAATGCCGGCCCTTTGTATGCACTACGGGCTGCGCCGATTGAGGATTGTCCTCACGAACCGCTCCCCGAGTGACCTCGATTGGTTGGATGCTTGATCATCAAACACAGACGGAGCCAGCAATGAGACGCACGTCGCTTGCTATACTGACACTACTCGCAGGGTTTGCCCTATCGACCCCATCGATCGCCCAGAGCGGACAGCAGGAAGGAGGTAATCAGAAGCTCAAGCAAGTTAAGCTGACAGAAAAACAGGTGAAGAGCTTCATTTCAGCCCAAAAGCAGCTCGCACCGCTTGCGAGCAAACTCGAAGGCGGCGGCGATAAGCCAGATCCTGCGCTTCAAGGCCAGCTTGAGCAGATTGCCAAGAGCAACGGCTTCGGATCATTTGAGGAACTAGACGACGTAGCCGCCAACGTCTCGATGGTGCTCGCAGGTCTTGACCCCCAGACAGGACAGTTCACGGAGCCGCCTGAGCAGATCAAGAAGGACATGGACGAAATCAAACAAGACAAACAAATGTCGCAGCAGGACAAGGATCAAGCGCTCTCAGAGATGCAGGAGGCATTGAAAAATGCATCCCCACTGCAGTTTAAGGAGAACGTGGTTCTGGTGAAGAAATATCAAAAAGAACTCGATCAGGTCCTGCAAGCAGAGCCAACCAAGCAATGAGGATCCATTGGACTATAACAACACCAGCAATGCACGGGGCCGGGGTGCCTCACTGGTCAAGCGTCAGCTCAACCCCGACGCACGTCCTGAACTCAGTCCAAAGCATCTTCGTACTTGAAGTAACCCCAGAGATGGGCGACCGCATCGTTCTCGAAGGTGACGGTTCGGCCACTGAAGTGGTCGCCCGACGCCGCCTGATCCTACGGAACGCGAGCGTGAAGCCTGCGTTTACTCGGTGAGCCGGGTAACGAAGGAGCTATCCCCATGAAGACTTTTGCGACCATCATCGCCTTGACCGTTGCTACCGCCATTGCGGCGCCGGCCTTCGCGCAGACCATCAAGCCCGCCGCCACGCAGGCCGAATGCGAGAAGGATCCAACGATGAAGTGGAACGACCAGACCAAGACCTGCGTGAAGAAGTAACAATTGCTCAGTTCGGGACGGCAGGCTTTCGGGCCTGTCGTTCTTTTTTATTTGGCCGCTGACCGCGACATGAACGAGGACGTTGGGCATCTCCTAGGAAGGCTGCGATTTATCGGGATCAACGCAACTCTGCATCGAAACGAGTGCGTATTTCGTGCGTCTTTCGGCGTCCGCAATCCCGCCAGAGCAACCTGATCTGTTCCGGCTCCAACACATCAGTAGGCTGCACGCGATTGGTGACGCGCGTAGATCGGAACGGCGAAGCGCCTCCTTCAGCCTGTCGCCACGGCTCACTCCGACACCACGTGCTTTGCACGTGCCTTTTTCGCGACGCGCCAAGCAATAGTAGAGGCGTTGACAGCGGTTGCCACAGCCCACCCGCAGGTTCTTCACCCATGCGGGGACGTCGAAAGCTGCAGCCGCTCCAGCACCTTGTCGGCCATCTGCCGGCAGCGCTTGCCGTCGAACGGAAAGGCCTCAGTCAAAGTCGCGGCCAGCTGCTCGTCGAGCGCCCGGCGCAACTGGCGCCGCGCCCGGTGCAGCCGGGTCTTCACCGTCGCCGGCGGCAGGCCGAGGAAACCGGCAGTCTCCACGATGCTCATGTCTTCGACATCGCGCATCACGAACACCACCCGGAAGATCTCCGGCAGATCGTCGATTGCACGCTCGATGAGTTGGCGGATCTGATGCTGCGCCACGTCGCGCTCGGGGTCGGAGGTCGCGGGCATCAGTGGAAACGGGATGACCTTGGATGCGCCGGAGGGCTCCGCATCAAGCACCTCCAGATCGACCATGGGCCGCTGTCGTCGCAGACGTCCAAGCGCCTCGTTGAGGGTGATGCGGGTGAGCCAGGTTGCCAGGCTCGAGTCGCCGCGGAACTTGCCGAGGCTGTCGAAGGCGTTGACGTAGGCCTGCTGAACCACATCCTCGGCCTCGTTGTCGTCCTGGACCACCGAGCGCGCGACACGATAGAGGCGCTGGTTGTTGCGTTGCATGATGATGCGGAAGGCGTCGCCGTTGCGCCGGCGCGCGAGCTGAACCAGCGCGACATCATCAAGCGTCTCCAGGTTCCGAGGTCGTTCTGCATCGCGTGCCTGCATTGGTTCCTACTTTCAACGAGCGGATTTCTCGATGCATCCCACTAGGCGCCGAAGCTGGCCGACCGGGAGAGCCTGCGAAGGTCGATGGCGGCCAAGAACTCCTGGCGCGTTTCGGGACGGTCGCGAAACACGCCGAGCATTCGGCTCGTCACCATGGTCGCCGCCGACTGGCCAACGCCGCGGCTGGTCATGCATCCGTGCGTGCCTTCGATGACGACGGCGACGCCTTGCGGCGCCAGCACCCGGTCCAGCGTGTTGGCGATCTCCGCCGTCATAGCCTCCTGGATCTGCAGCCGCCGCGCATAGACCTGGACCAAGCGCGCCAACTTGGAGATGCCAACGACCTTGTCGCGCGGTAAGTAGCCGATGTGGGCACACCCGATGATCGGCGCCATGTGATGCTCACAATGCGACACGAAGCGGATGTCGCGCAACACGACCATTTCGTCGTAGCCGGCGACCTCCTCAAACGTGCGGGCCAGGTGGGCGCTGGCGTCCTCGCCATAGCCGGCGAACCATTGCTCGTAAGCACGCACGACGCGGGCGGGCGTATCCAGCAACCCTTCGCGGCCCGGATCGTCGCCAGCCCAGCGGATGAGCGTGCTGACGGCCTGCTCGGCCTCGGCGCGGGAAGGACGATCCAATGACCTACCCGTCTCACGGGAGACGCGGCCAGGGCCTCGCGAGTCGAGTCTTACAAGCGTATCCATACCGATCCTCATGTTCCCAACGCCGCCTTGCCGCAGGGCCTACGTTGGGCGTCGGCAATTGGATGCACGCGGGAAAAAAAGGTTCCCGGAGCTGCATCCGAGTTCCTTCGAAGTGGGAACCTCGCTCCGACTCTCGCATCTATTACTGGGCTTGCCGTAATTGATCAGGGTTGAGCGTGGCCAAGAGGAGGTCTCCATGGGTACGACGCAATCGATACCAGGCGGTCCCGACCTGGCCCAGGGCATCCCTGCGAGCCACCTGACCGAGGGACGCATGCTCGCCGGCCACGTCGGCGGAGAGACCGTTCTGCTGGCGCGCTCCGGCTCCGAGATCTTTGCGATCGGCGCGACCTGCACCCACTATGGCGCGCCGCTGGCGGACGGACTGATGGTGGGTGGCACTGTGCGATGTCCCTGGCATCACGCCTGTTTCAGCCTGCGCACCGGCGAGGCCCTGCACGCTCCGGCGTTTGCTCCCGTCGCCTGTTGGGCCGTCGAGCAGCGGGACGGCAGGATTTTCGTACGGGCCAAGACAAAGGTTGCGGCCCCCGCGCGGATGACACGCGCCGCGCCAAGCGCCGGATTGCCGGAGCGCATTGCCATCGTTGGTGGTGGTGCTGCCGGCTTTGCCGCGGCCGAAACTCTACGCCGCCAGGGTTACGGTGGCAGCCTTGTCATGCTGAGTAGCGAGGAAGCTTCGCCCGTGGACCGGCCGAATCTGTCGAAGGATTATCTGGCCGGTAACGCGCCAGAGGAATGGGTGCCGCTGCGCCCGGAGAGCTTCTACACAGAGGCCGGCATCGAGCTGCGGCTGAAGGCAACTGTGGCAAGCATCGACGTGCGCAATCGCCAGGTTGCCTTGTCGGATGGAGACACGATTGCTTACGATCGGTTGCTACTGGCGACCGGCGCGGAGCCGGTGCGCCTTTCGATCCCGGGCGCCGATCAGCCGCACGTGCTGACGCTGCGGTCTCTGGCCGATTGCCGTGCCATCATCGCGCGCGCGAGGACCGCTCAGCGCGCGGTCGTCCTGGGCGCCAGCTTCATCGGGCTTGAAGTCGCAGCCGCCCTGCGGGCGCGCGGGCTCGAGGTCCACGTCGTGGCGCCGGAGACGCGGCCGATGGAACGGGTGCTAGGCGCCCAGCTGGGCGACCTGGTGCACGCGCTGCACGCGGAGCACGGTGTCGTCTTTCATCTTGGCGACGTGGCCAGCGCCATCGACGGTAAGCAGGTGGCGCTCAAAAGCGGTGGCACGATCGAGGCCGATTTTGTCGTCGCCGGCGTCGGCGTCCGCCCGCGCATCGGGCTGGCTGAGACAGCAGGCCTGGCAGTGGACCGCGGCGTGATTGTGGACGCGTACCTGGAGACTAGCGCGCCGGGGGTTTTCGCGGCGGGGGACATCGCCCGCTGGCCAGATCCGCACAGTGGGAGCAGCATTCGCGTCGAGCACTGGGTGGTCGCCCAGCGCCAGGGCCAGACCGCCGCGCGGAATTTGCTGGGCGCGCGCGAGAAATTCACCGCCGCGCCGTTCTTCTGGAGCCAGCACTACGACGTGTCGATCAACTATGTCGGCCACGCCGAGAGCTGGGACGAGACGGTGATCGAGGGCAACCCTGCCGCCAGGGATTGCCTCGTGCGATTCAAGCTCGGCGGACGCGTTCTGGCGGTGGCTGCGATCTGTCGCGACATCGCAAGTCTTCAGGCGGAACTTGCGATGGAGCTGCAAACCCTCTCTTAGGCGTTGACAGTCTCCTGGGTAGAACTTCGGGCATTGCTCAGTCTCTCGGCAGCACTATTTGGGCTGGGGGAGCTTAGGCCCGCTTCACGCTTCGCTTCACTCGCCCGCTCCGATGTCGGTGTCCTACGCAGCGGTCGCGGGAACCTTTTTGTCGAACAGCACATCTAACAGGCTGCCAAACGCGGCTTAGCTGTCCGGAGGTAACAATGGGACAATCTGTTTCGACTTCCATCACAAGACAAAGCATGCTCGCAAGGCTGGTACTCGCTGGACTGATGCTGACTGGCTTGCTCGTCGGAGCGTTGGCGAGCATGGACAACGCGTTGGCACAGGCTAAGGACACCGCTCCTGAGAAAAG
>Ga0209813_10000343_pt1 | contig 12047 bp, 5 predicted proteins | sample EndMethybrTD3033_FD_187596 | JGI IMG/M metagenome (GOLD analysis project Ga0209813, IMG submission 187596) | Populus endosphere microbial communities from Tennessee, USA - Endosphere MetaG P. TD hybrid TD303-3 (SPAdes) (version 2) | ecosystem: Host-associated > Plants > Roots > Endosphere... | reverse complement strand
AGGGCATGGCCGCACTTGCCACACCAACAATCGAGGAGGTTCAGCCGCTACAGATTACACCCAAGGCCGCCTGACAATGCAGCCCGCTGGCCACACCCGAATTTACACCACGTTGACGGACGCGACCTGGTTCAGGCGCTTTCGATCCTGCGGCGGGAGCGCGTGCCCCCCGCTGAGATTGGCGACCTGGTCAGCATTCAGGATACGTCAACGCTGGCGGGTGCCGATGACCTGTTCGCCGCACATTACGGCGAAGCGGATGTCATTGGCGTGGAAATCTCGTCTTTGCGCTATGCCGTATATGACGGCTGGGTGCTGCAGGTGAATCGCGTCCGTGATCGGCTGCTCGCGGCCGGATTGGAGATGGGGGTGCCATATAGTGCCATCGTAGGCGGCACGGCTCTACCCGAGGAAGGTGAGTTGTTGCTGGCGGAGAGTGATCCATTATTGCTGGATGTCATGAAAAGCCGCCAGTTTTACAGCATGTCGCGTGATGACCTTAAGGATTCGGTTGAAAAGCTGATCGTCGCTATTGGCAAGCCGGTATTGCTGATCGGCCATTTCGTCGACACCGGGCCGTTCAAGGGCGTCAATCCCAGCCGGCAACTCATCGCGGAAGTGCTGCAGGAGATTGCCGATGAGCAGGAGACGGTCGGCTTCCTTGATCCGACCGGCCATATATCTGCCTTCGGCTTCGAGCGGGCCTTGGCTGATGATTCCCACTACACATCCAAATATTTCGTGCGAGCGGGCGACAAGATCGTGCGCGCGTCGCGCGAGGTTTATTTGACAAATCAGCCCCAATGACGGGCTGTGGGGGAGGGGCGTTATGTCTCTCCTCTCCGGACTTGATCGCCTCAGGTCGCATTGGCCCAAGGCCGGAATTAAAGGATAGAGCCTGATTCACATCTCGGCGGGAGCGTCAGGCGCTACCGCCGAGATGTGCGGCTTTTTAGCATTCGGGCTTTTCGAGAACCCTCGACAGTGCGTGATAGTAGAAGTCCCGTGCGCTCTGCAGCGGGCCAAATGCGTCCTCAACATAGGCCTGGGCCTTGCGGACATAGGCTGTGCGCCATGCCGGATCAGCCAGGAGTTTCATGGCCCGGTCCAGTTCCTCGCTGTTGGACACGAATAATTCGGGATAGCCGATCTCCTGCAGCAGATCCGCACTCGAGCGTGAACCGGTTGCAATGACCGGCACGCCATTGGCAATCGCAGTCAGGAAACGATTGTTGCTTTTCTGCGCCTGACCCGGATCGTGCGAAACAAGCGCGAGACCATGCTGCCGGATTTTCGCAATGAAGCCGTCATATGTCCATTGCTTGACCTCAAAGGATTTCGGGGCCTTGATACTGGCGGGGACCGAAATCACCGAAACCTTGTGTTTCCAGCGCGATTCAAGCTCCTTGAGCGCCCAGAGGCCTGAGTCGAAATTGCCATGGCCCGGATTGCCGAACCACACCACGCTGTCGGTGGGCGTGACGATCGACGGCTGATACTGGCTTTGATAATCGATCATGTCGGCGACGGTGACGACGGGCGTTTCGCATCCCGTTTCGGCCACCATGCTGGCAAGTTGCTTGGTCGGGGTCACGATCAGGTCGGCAAGGGATGCCAGATCCTTGAACCGGGCCGAGGCGTGAACGCCATATACCTCCTCATGGCGGGAGAAATAGGGGTCACAAAGATCGTAGATGACTTTTGCGCCATTGATGACATGCCGCTGGATGCGGATGAGCGTCGGACCGTCGCACAACTGGCTGACGACGATCACATCGGCCCGTTCCTGCAGCCCGACATCGGCGCGGATATGGCCGCCGAAATAGCGATTGAGGGCGTCGGCCATGAATAGGCAGCGGATACGTCCGGTTGCGAAATTTTCGGCTGCCGGCTGCGCGGGAATGAACGATACCCGCAGTCGGTCGCGCCCGTTGAGCGCGGCGGTGAAGATGTTGCGATATTCCTGGGAGATTTTGTTGATGTCATGGGCGCGTTCCGCAAATGCGCGTCCGTTGCGCGACAGTTTGCGCCGCAGTCCGGCATCATCACGCAACTTGGCGAGTTGTTCCTTGATGGCGCCGACATTCCGGCGGGCGAACAGAACGTTCTCGCCATGGGTCAGGCGCTCGGCATGAAAGCCTGCCTGAAGCGTGGTGATCACCGGAACCCCTGACGCCAGGGCTTCCATGATCACGTTGGACGAGCCTTCCTTGCCCTCCGCCACGGGGTGGACGAGGCAGGAGATCTTACCGTAGAATTTCTCGTGCATCTCCTCATGGGAGATCTGGCTCTTCTCGCCCTTGCGCAGGGTTTTGAGCTTGACACCCAGTGCTTCGCACGCCCCCTTGATGAAGTCGAAGCCCTTGAGGCGCCTCTCTTCCGCCGTGTGGACATTGCCGGCGAAGCCGACGATGAATTCCGGCAAATCCGCCTTGTAATTGAGCGGCCAGTGATCGAGGTCGATGCCGTTGGGCACCAGATAGGTGCGGGCGCCGGACATCTCGCCGATAGCGGCAAGTTCAGCGTTCAGCGCAATGATGGCATCGAAACTACGCAAAAATGCTGCGCGCTCGACCACCTTGCCGCCAAACAGGCGATTGAGGGGGCGGGGACCGCCGAGGCGAACAAGGTTGACCCGCCCGCGCTGGTCGCTGCCCTGATGGATCAGGGGGTCGAAGAACAGGGCCACGTCATTATCGGGATTGGCCTTGTTTATCTTGTGCGAATCATAGCGCATCTTGTTGATGAAGCGCCGGGCATTGTTGGAGTAGGCCCAGCCGCGCTCTGCTTCGCCACCCATGATCCAGCCCACCTTCATTGCCCCCGGCTTCTTGCGATAGGCATGCTTGTGATGGGTCATGAAGGTGCTCTTGCGGAATTGCGGGCCTTCCGTGATTTCGGTGGGCGCAATGCCGGAGACGACGAGCGATGGCATCAGGTAGAATTGGTCGCGGTGAGGGCCTGAAATAAACCGGTTCCACCACATTGCATTGACCTGACGCATGGCAGGTGTGTTGCGGCGGATGATGAAGGCATTTTCAAACAGGCCATAGGCTTCGGGAAAGCCTTCGGCTTGCAGGCTGTCGATCAATTCGGTTCCGGCCTGCTTGTCGATGATCTCCTTCTCCATGCAATGGCGAATTTCGTCATAGACGCAAGCGCGCGCATAGTGGCGATACAGGGCGATGTCGCTGTTCTTGAGGTAATTGGTCGCCAGCGCCACCGAATCCGCGCATTCCCATACCAGGCTGGAATCGAGGTAGATCGACATTTCGTGCGGCGGCAGATAGCTATGCGCCAGGATCTTGGGCAAGCGCGAGGTGCGGCGCAGGTCGCCGAAGCTTTCATCCACCTGCTTGATCTGCCAGCGATCCGACTTGAGGTCGGTCCGATCGGTGAACAGGATATATTCGACCCCTTCCTGGGGTGGGGCGACAGGTTCCTTGGCCTCTTCATAATCGCCAAAGAGGCAGGAATAGATAATGAGCGGGATTACGTCCCCGGGTTTCCGGACGACGGGTACCGGGGTGTGCCGGAACTGGTGCTGGTGGAAGGTGACCCAGGGGCTGGTACGGAAGTTGGTGCTGTTTCCGATCACCGCATGCGGGATATTCCGCTTCCACAGCAGATACATGTGGTAGAATTGGTCGCGTTCGGCGCCCGCCTCGAACGCCTGCTTCCAATCCACATTCAAGGCGCGGATTTCGGGCGTATTACGCCGAACCAGGAAAGCATTTTCGAGCAGGCCATATTGTGCCGGGAAGCCATCAGCTTCGAACTGCGCACGAATGGGAGCGACCTTGGTCGCATCGGCCTTGCCCAGCCGGATGCACTCCTCCATTTCTGCATAGATGCACTGGCGTTCGAAATGCGCGTAGGCAGCGATATCCTTGCCCTGCAGGCATTCATCAACCAGCATGGCAATGTCGGTAGCATGAAGGGTCAAGGTGCTGTCGACATAGAGGCTGATGTCATGATCGGGCAGATATTCATGCGCCAGCAGCTTGGGCAAACGGGATGCATGGCGTCGTGCGAGGTTGGGCAGATCCAGGTGGATGATGTCCCAATTGTCAGACTTCAGTTTGAGATTGTCGGTGAAAAGCAGGTAGCGAACCCGCGGATCCTTGGCCTCGGGTTCTTTGAGCGCTTCATAATCTCCCGTCAGTACGGAATAGACGATGATGCGTTCCGCCACGGTGCCTTGGGCGCTTGCGATGGGAGCGGCAGGATCGACGAATCTGGACCAGCCACCCAGTTGCTCGAACAGGGCGGCACGCGCGTCCGGCACCAGCAAGGTGCCTATGGCGGGAAGCGCGCGCGCCAGTCGCAGCGGAGCGCTGTCGGCCGACGAGGATTCGTCGGTCAACAGAATGGTGCCGTTTTCGGCTTCAAGGGAGGCGCTGGCGGCGCTGTGATCGTCAAAGATATCGCGCAGGACGATGCTTGCCCTGCCTTCATCGGCACCCACCAGCCATTGGCGGAAAGGTGCGTCCTGGGCCAGCGGCGCAATCAGATCGGCAAGGGTGGCAGGCAATGACTGGTCATTGCTGTCGAGAACCAGGCGACTGTCCCAAATTGCGCTGTAGAGCAGGGCAATGGTGAGGGTCGTCAGATTCGCGTCGCACAGATGCAGGACATCGCATGGATGGTCCAGTACCAGGTCGAGCAGGCGACGCGGCAATGTTTCCGGGGCACCAAGATCGAAGAGATGCAGGGGAATGTCCATTCCCGCCATTGCCGTCTCGATCGGGGTCGCTGAATCGGTGCCGACGAGGCCGATGACGCTGGTCGAGGCGGCAGCGGTATGAAGCGCCGCCAGCGTTTCGACCCGCGGGGCCAGGGCGACATTACCCAGGCAAATGACCGCACTGGCGGGAGCATCCCGCCGCATGATCCGGTAACGCCGGCGCGCAAGCGACAGGTTGAAGGTCGCTTCACTGGCGATGTCGGGCAAATCGACGAGCAAACGGACATAGGCTCTGATTGCGCCGAGCAGATCGCCGGCGCGCTGAGCCTCGTTTGCGGCTTCAAAGCCAACCTCAGGAATAGAGGCGAGGCGTTCCATGCCGTTCTCCAAATAAATTCTGGCGCATATTTTCGATCAGATCGAGCATATAAGCTCTTCTGGCTTTAACGGATGCGCCATCCCCAGTTTTGAATATGTGAGCATTCCACTCTTGGATTTTACCAACAATGGCCGATGCTCGCGCCACAATATCATCATGACGTTTCGGGTCCATTGGGATTTTCTCTACGTGGAACTCGCAATAAAGCTTGTCTATAAGGTTTAGTGTTCCATCGGATAGCATTTTTTCAAGGATGTCATATTCGGCACCCTCAATGTCCATTTTCAAATGAATTTCGTCATATTTAGACGAAACCGTTCGAATATATTCGGAAAGATCAATGCATGGCGCATTGATGACGGGGCATTCCGCATTTTCCAGTTTCTTGGTCGCGTCGATCCGTTTCCCTTCGATCAGCGAACTCCCGTCCGCATCGATCGGATCGATCGTGAAATTTATCTCGCCATTGTAGGTGTAGGCCGCTTCAGGCCGCAATTGCGTTGGGACGCCGGCATAATATTTATGGAGCGCCGGATTGGGCTCGAACGTCACGCAGTCAAAATCCGGATGACGAAGCAGGAACATGACGGCGGAACAGCCATCATGGCCACCGCAATCGACAAACAATTTCCTGGCCGGGACGTCACGGCACAAAATGCGGTTCGCTTTCTTCTCGGCCGCACTGCGCTCGGCCTCGAAACGCATCCCAACGACGGTCGATACGTCTCCGCCCGCAGGATGCAGGGTCACGGCCTCGACAATATTACTGACCGCCGCGTCGCGGACGTCGAGAAACATCCAGGCTTGCGCCAGCGCTGCATGGGTGCCGCTGGCGAGCGCCTCTATCAACCGTGCAGGGGACTGAGCGGCTGCCAGAGCCTTGCGGGCAAGTCGGATCGCTTCATCGTTCTGTCCAGTTTGGAACAGGCCTTGAACCTTGTATAATAATAATTCTTCAGGGGCGTTGCCGACTTCATCGAGGGCGAGTTCCAGGTCAGCGAGGCCAGCCCAGTTGCCGATTTGCCAATAGAGACGGGCCGTCGCGCACCGTTGTTCGATCGACTGTTTCATGGCTGTGCAGGAACAGTGGATTTGGGCAGCCGCTTGCTCCCGATCCGCTGCTTGTCCGGCGCGACGATGTCAGGCCGGGTCTGAAGGCCGATCAGATCCTTCATCAGTGCCAATTGGGCTTCGGCGCGCAACAGGCTGTCCCGGACATTCTGTTCCTTTTCGATCGCCATGCTCCATTCGGAGCGCAGTTGCGCAAGCTCGTCTCGCAGTCCGCCAGCCTCTTTTTTGAGATCCTCGACCCGCAAGGATCGGCCACGGCTTTCGGCCTTCACACTGTCGAGCTGCTTGCCGAGTTCGTCGATCTTCTCGCGATCGGCATTGCGGGCCTTGGCCTGGTCGTCATAGCGGGCCTGCAACTGGGACAATTGCTCATGCCGCTCGGTCAGGCCGGATTCCGTTGCACTCTGCCGATCGAGAAGTTCATCTTTTTCCTGCCGGAGCGCCTCGATTTGGCCGGCCTGGTCAAGATTGTCCTGCCGTGTATTGCCAAGTAGCAGCTCCAACTCCTCGATTTGAAGCTGTAGCAATATGCATTGCTGATCCCGCTCTGCCAGGCTGGCTTCGGCGGCGATTTGCTGGTCCTGAAGGGCCGCATTGTCCCGCTTGAGTTCTTCGACCCGTTCGGCTCTCTGGCGGCTCTCCGCCTTCACGCTGTCGAGATGGACGTTGCGTTCCTCGATCTTCAGCCGATCTGCATCGCGGGCCTTGGTCAGATCCTCGACTTTCGCTTTCAGAGCGCGCAATTGCTGGTCGCGGTCGGCCAGATGGGCCTTGGCTGTCACTTGCATTTCGGCAATCTCGCGCTTGAGATCTTCGACCCGTTCGGCCCGGCTACGGCTTTCGGCCTTCGCCTGGTCCAACTGACTGGCAAGAGTGTCGATCTTTTTGCCGTCCGCTTTCTGTGCTGCAGAAGCGGTCTCGATTTCGGCCTGCGCTGCTCGCTGCTTTTCCAGCAGCGAATCATTCTCCTTTTTCAGGTCTTCAACGCGCTGCGAGCGATCGCGGCTTTCCGACTTCGCGGCATTGAGCTGTTTGCCGAGGTCATCAATGCAGGAGGCGCGATCTGCGCTCTCTGCCTGGATCACTTCAAGCTGTTGCATCAATTCGCGGCTATACAGGCGATCCGCCTCATGGGTCTTGGCCTGATCGATCGCCTGACTCTGGAGTAGCGCGATTTGCTTGTCGCGCGCAGCGAGATCAACGCTCATGCTGGTCTGCTTTTCAGACAGGGCCGCAACGGTCTTTTTCAGATCCTCTACCCGTTCGGAGCGCCCCCGGCTTTCTCCTCGCGTCGTTTCCAGTTGCTTGGTCAACTCGGCGATCCGTTGCTGAGCAGCGCCTAGCGCCTTGGCCTGCTCGGCTGCCTGATCCCGCAAGGATGCGATCTGTTGCTCGCGCTCGGTGCGTTGAGCTTCGATTGCGCTCTGATTGTCCGTCAGCGCTGCGATCTCTTTCTTGAGATCTTCGATGCGCTTGGAACGGCCTCGGCTTTCGGTCTTGGCTGTTTCAAGCTGTCCGGCAAGCTCCCGGTTCTGCTGGCGCTCGGCATCCTGCGCCTCGGCCAGCTTGGCCGCCTGCTCTTGCAACGAAGCGATTTGCTGATCGCGCTCGATGAGTTGAGTGTCGATCGTGGTCTGATTGTCCGCCAGCGCAGCGATCTCTTTCTTGAGATCTTCGACGCGCTTCGAGCGGCCTTGGCTTTCGGCCTTGGCTGTTTCAAGCTGTTTGGTAAGGTCGCGGACCTGCTGGCGCTCGGCATCCTGCGTTTTGGCCTGCTCGGCCGCCTGATCCTGCAGCGATGCGATCTGCTGGTCGCGCTCGATGAGTTGCGCTTCGATTGTGGCCTGCTTGCCCGTCAGCGCCGCGATTTCCTTGTTGAGATCTTCGATGCGTTGTTCCCGCTCGATGAGCTGGGTTTCGATGGCACCGTGCCTGTCAGCCTGCGCTGCAATCTCTTTCTTCAACTCTTCGACGCGTTGAGAGCGGCTGCGGCTTTCGGTCTTGCTGCTCTCCAACTGCTTGTTCAAGTCCGCCAGACGTTTGCGGTCGCTCTCCTGGGCCTCATCCCGTTTGGCCACTTGCTGGCGTAAATCGAGCAACTGCAGGGCGACCTGATCCAGCATGAAAACCAGCCAGGGGAAATCCGGATCGCCCTCGTCCTGACAGGACAGCTGATATCCGGCCGCTTCGAGCAGGGTTTGTGCCTCGGATAGGGGGAGAGTGTCCTGATAGGCCGCATCGCGCCCGGCATGCAGAAAAATATAGGCAAAATGACTTGAATGATCAGAGGCCAATAAATCGCGCACGATGTCCAGTTCGGCACCATTGGCTTCGATGATCAAAATGTTGCTGGCATCGGCCTGCGCATTTTCCAGGGGCAGGCTTTCTGCCAGGATGGTGGCCAGCGGTAGCGCATCGACATCTTGCTGTTTGGTTTGACGCAGGCCGGGAAGCAATCGCATCAATGTCTCGGAAGGGGCCTGAATACTGGCCAGCGCAGGGAAATTAAACTGGCGCAGGACAACCTCACCGGCAAAGTCTGCGACCGCCACGGGCAATATGCTGATCCGGTCGTCGCCGGCCGACAATTTCCTCAATCCAGAAAGGTGCAGCGGATTTGGTTCCACCAACAGAATATGTTGTGCCGAAGCAACCGCTGGAATGCGTAGAATTTCACCGCTGCCAGCGCCGATGTCGACAATTGTGCCGATCGGACTGCGGCTTGCAGCCCATGTGATTGCCTCAGGGAACGACTTGTTCATGATCATACCTAGCGTAGCGCTGTGCCCGGCTTCGAGAGCGGAGGAGGCCTCCATGGACGCGCCTGTGGTGGTCAAATTTGCGTGATCTGGACGTGCCACATCAACAGGATGAAGTTGCTGGTCTTCCTGGTCGACTTCTTCGGCTCTCATCGTCTGTCCCGATACATGACAACCCTCTGTTTCATAACAGGTGAGAAGGTCGACTCAACCATTCTGGTCAGGCCCTATTCCATTATGCCGCTATTGAATAATCAACATAATGGAATGTTGCGAATTCGACATATCATCGCGGCAGGCTTGTTTTCCTGCCCGGTCGGCTCAGGGCGTAATATTATAATAATCCCGATACCAGGCAACGAATTGGTTCACGCCGTCGCGCACGTCCGTCTGCGGGGCGTAGCCGGTCAAATTCTGCAACAATGTGGCATCGGCCCAAGTGGCGGGGACATCGCCAGGCTGGATGTCCATGTAGTTGCGTACCGCCTTTTTTCCGATAGCGGCCTCGATGGCATCAATGAAATCTTCCAGTCGGACCTTCTGTGAATTGCCGATGTTGACGACACGGAAGGGCGCTACCGGCGAGAGGCTGTCGCCCTCGACTGCGGTACCTGCATCACCCGGAATGGCATCGATCAGTAACCTGATGCCTCGGACCAGGTCACTGACATAAGTGAAGTCCCGCCACATGTCGCCATGATTGTAAACATCGATCGGCTCGCCAGCCAGGATGCCACGAGTGAATTTGAACAGCGCCATGTCGGGGCGGCCCCAAGGTCCATAGACCGTGAAGAAGCGGAACATGGTGATTGGCACGCCGTGAATATGCGACCAGGAATGACCCATCGCTTCATTGGCTTTCTTCGTCGCGGCGTAGAAAGACATCTGCGTGTCAACCTTGTGCGCTTCGGCATAAGGCATCTGCGTATTGGCGCCATAGACCGAGCTGGTCGAGGCCATGAGCAGATGCTGGACCGCATTGCGCCGGGCCGCTTCCATCACGTTGAACGTGCCCACAATATTGGCTGATACATAAGCCCGGGGCTGTTCGATCGAATAGCGCACGCCTGCCTGAGCGGCGAGGTGAACAATGATGTCGGGCTTGAAAGCGTCGATGGCCTGATCCAGACTATCCCCGTCTTCCAACAGGGCCTCCGTGGCCGAGAAATTCGGATATTGGCGCAGCAATGCGTGGCGACGGCGTTTCAGCTCGACATCATAATAGTCGGTCAGGCCGTCATAGCCAGCGACCTCAATGCCTTCCTGAAGCAATAATTCGGCCAAGTGATAACCGATAAAGCCAGCCGTTCCAGTCACGAAAATGCGCGTCAATGTCAAACACCCCCCAAATCTGAACAATCTAGCTGGTGGGGCAAGCCCCTAACGGGCGTAATGCTCCCGGCCATCATATCCGTGGCGACCCGTATTGCTGCTGGCCGAAGGCCGCTTCCCTAATAGGCGGGACCGGGATGGCCTTGTCAAGCTGGGCTTCCCCCCGATCTTCATGGCAAATGACCCATAATCGAAGGATTTACATATTTTGATTGCTTTCCTATGGTTGTTTCTACGGGTCGCGCCTTAGCCTCCTTTGAAAGGTGAAATAGCCTTCAGGGGGACGAGATCGAGAATACAGCCGCGCGCTTCTGATGACGCAGTGTCGGTGAAAGGGGCGGGGATAGGACGGTGATAGTCTTTGTCCCTCCAGCAGGCGCGGAGATGACCCATTCTTGGTTAATTGTGTGAAAGCGTTCGGAGATTCGTTTAGGATTGAAGCCTGGTGCCATGGCGGCAGTCATATTGCTTGAAGCCGATTTTTTTGCAAAAGGGCGGAGGGCGGATTGCGTCAGATTGTGACGATTTGGGCCACAGGAATGAAATTTTTCTGTCGATTTAGTTCGGGTCATTTCTTTATGGGAATAGAGTGAACGGGCTATGACATCGAATTCAGGGCAGTCTGGTGAGCAAATGGGGGCCGATGCGGCGCCCCGCAGAGCGGAGACAACGGTGCAGATATCCAACCAGAGTATTCCGGATGTACCGGCAGAAAAGGTTGCCATATATATTGATGCGGGCGGCGTTGCGCATGCTGAGCGTCTGCGGGGGTTGGCGGAGGTGGCATTGGCCGTCTCGCACTTCGCACCCCAGTTTCTGGAGGCGCCTGATCAGGTGGATCAGGAGACGGCCATTCTCATTCTGCAATCCGCGCCTGCAGAAGCGCTCGCATTGGCGATCGAAGCCGGTGTGCCGGCCCAACAAGCGTTGGATGAGTGGCGTGAACGAACCGAGAAGCTGCTGATCTTCTTTCGGAAAAATCGTCGGCGCGCCGTGATTGTCGAGGATGTCGCCTTCGCGGGCGATGCGTCCAGGGCATTGCGCCAGATGGGTTTGCCGCTCGAACAGGAGATGCCGGTCATTCCGATCGAATATCTCGTGACGGACAATGCCCTGGCACGGATACTTGGCGCGGAATTGCTGCGACGGGATGAGGTCGCGACAGCGATTGCTGGTGAATTGGAAGCGAGCGCAGCGTTGATGGACCTGGATCGCTCTGCCGCCGATATCGAGGCCGCTTTTGCGCGCCATGATGAAGCCGTGCGCGAATGTGTGCGACTGACCGGTTTGCAGGCGGCGACTGACAAGAAGATTGCCGAACTTGAAGCAGGCCTTGCGGAAGGACAGCATGAACAAACTGCTGTCCTGCAGCAATTGTTCGATGGCCAGGCCAAGTGGCACGAGGAGCGACAGGCGCGCGACAAAGCGCAGGGCGAACGGGAAAAGTTGAACCGAAGCCTGAAGGACATGCAGTCCATGGCCTCCCGGCTGAAGGCGGACCTGGTCAAACGAGCGCAACTGGAAGAGCAACTGACCGAGGATAAGCGGCTTCTTGAGGCGCGCATTCATCAGTTGGGGCAAGGCGTCGAGAGTGCAGACGCGCAGTTGAAGGCGGAGCGCAGCGCGCGGGCCGAGGCCGAGCGTGAGCGGCAGGGGCTGGCGGCTCGCGTCGAGGAACTGGCTGAGCGTGCGGGTCGCGTCCGTCAACGTGGTGTAAATTCGGGTGTGGCCAGCGGGCTGCATTGTCAGGCGGCCTTGGGTGTAATCTGTAGCGGCTGAACCTCCTCGATTGTTGGTGTGGCAAGTGCGGCCATGCCCT
>Ga0209813_10000341_pt1 | contig 12192 bp, 10 predicted proteins | sample EndMethybrTD3033_FD_187596 | JGI IMG/M metagenome (GOLD analysis project Ga0209813, IMG submission 187596) | Populus endosphere microbial communities from Tennessee, USA - Endosphere MetaG P. TD hybrid TD303-3 (SPAdes) (version 2) | ecosystem: Host-associated > Plants > Roots > Endosphere... | reverse complement strand
GTACGATCCGGCATTGCTGCTGGTGGTGTAGCCCTTGGCGATCAGCACGTTGGGATCGATCAGCTTGGCGATGGTCACGCCGTCGATGGGGTGCTGGGCAAGGGCGGTATTGTCGTCGTTGTGGATGTAAGACGCGCCGAACAGGACGCTGGTGTTCTCGGTCGGGCGGACCATGAATTTGGCGCGGACACCCTGGAAAGAGCGGCGCGCCTCGCTGCGGCCGGTGACCAGATCCTTCACATAGCCGGTGTCGCCGGCGACGTGGACCGCGATGTTTCCGCCCACGCGATCGTTGCCGATATTGGCATAGGCGTCGGCGACCTTTTCGTTGAAGCGGCCGAAGCTGCCGCCCACCTTCAGGAAAGCGCCGGGAAGCGGATCGTATGTCGTGATGTTGATCGCGCCGCCCACCGCATTGCGGCCCAGCAGCGTTCCTTGCGGGCCGCGCAGGACCTCGACTTGCTGGATATTGTTGAAATCGAAGAAGTTCGCGTGTTGCGACGCCTGGTACACCCCGTCGACATAGATCGGCACGGTCGCCTCGTCGCCCGGCCCGACGCCGCGCGTGGCGACGCCGCGGATCTGCGGGCGGGCGACGAAGCCGCCCTGGGTGAAGACCAGGCCGGGCGTGATGAAGGTCAGCTGGCGCGCCTCGATGACGCGCGACGCATCCAGCGTCTCGGCCGTCAGCGCCGTCACCGCCACGGGGACGTCCTGCAAACGCTCTTCGCGTTTCTGCGCGGTCACGACGATATCCTCCAGCGCCGCGCCCTCTTCGCGCGCGGGACTGGCCGCCGTTTGGGCATGGGCGAGCGAAGGAAGCGTCAGCGCCATGGCGGCGCCCGCGAGAAGCGCGGATCTTTGCGTCAAGGTTCTCTCCCGTAAACTGACGTTCTGGCTTTTTGTTTTGACCAGCCATTGAACCGGGATTTGATGCATCGCGCGGCGCTGCGGGTTCAACGTCCATATTTGCATAGGGCTATGCAAGATTTGCATTGGCGATAAGCTATGGAAAAATCAGGAAAATAGAATAAAAACAGGCAAGCTCAGGGCGGGAGAGACGCTTCGATGCCTGATAACTATAATAAAATCGGACAGCCTTGCCTTCGCGTTACCTGCGGGGCGAGCGCCTATTCGTCGCGGCGAAGCACGGTCCGATGATCGATCACCCATCCCGGCAGGCGGAAATCCCGTCCCGGCAGGAGGAAGTCGGTGCCGACGAGCCGCGCGGCGATGCCGGAGCATACTGGATGCTCGCATTGCTGTGGCTGCTCTATTCGCTGTCCTTCCTCGATCGCTACATCCTCGGCATGCTTGTCGAGCCGATCAAGGCGCACCTTGGCATTTCGGATTTCCAGATCAGCCTGATCCTCGGTCCCGCCTTCGCGATCTGCTATGCCGTGGCGACTTTGCCGGCGGGCTGGGCGGCGGACCGTTTCCAGCGCCGCAAGGTCGCTTACGTGGGCGTCACCCTGTGGTCGATCGCATCGATGAGTTCCGGCTTTGCCAATTCGTTCCTGGCGCTGTTCATCGCCCGCGTATGCGTGGGCGTGGGCGAGGCGGGCCTTTCTCCCACCGCCTATGCCATGATCGCCGATCGCTTTCCGCGTCACCAGTTGACCACCGCCTCGGCTATTTTCCAGACCGGGATCAAGGCGGGTTCGGCCGCTGCGCTGGGGATCGGCGGACTGCTGCTGACCGTGGCGATCGGCATCGGCCATATCGATATCCTGTCGTTCCGCTTCGAACCCTGGCAGATGGTGATGCTGTGGGTCGGCCTTCCCGGGCTGATCCTGGGGCCGCTGCTGTTCCTGGTGTCCGAACCAAAGCGCAAGACGGTGAAAGCGGCTGCCGACGCCCCCTCGCTGAAGCCTTTCCTCATCGCGCATCGGCGGCTGCTGATACCGGTGATACTCGGCTTCAGCCTGGCTTCGATCTGCTCCTCGGCGACGATGGCCTGGGTGCCGACCTATATCAGCCGGGCCTTCGGCTGGTCCCCGCTTCATTACGGGGCGGTGCTCAGCGGGCTGAGCCTTCTGGGGGCGCTGGTCCTCGTGCTCAAGAGCTCGATCGTCGATTGGCTTTTCGCGCGGGGGATGCGCGATGCGCATGTCCGGTTCTATTGCTGGGTCCTGGCGGTCAGCATTCCCGTATCGGTCTATATCTTCTTCGTGAAGGACATCTACGTGTTCTTCGGCATGCTGGCCTTCCTGCAAGTCGCGATGATATCCTATTCGGTATACGCCACGGCCAGCCTCAGCCTCATCACCCCGCACGAACTGCGCGGACGGGTGACGGCGCTGTTCCTGCTGATGGTCAATCTGGCCGGAAGCGGGCTGGGCGCGCTCGTCGTGGGGGCGCTGACCGACTATGTGTTCCGGGACCAGCAGAAGCTGGGCATGTCGCTGGCGCTGACGATGGGCGTGTGCATGCCGGGGGCGCTTGCCGCCCTGTGGTATTCGCTGGCGGAGTGGCGCAAGGTCATCCCCGCGAAAGCGGAGGAGTCTACCGGCTGAGAGTTTGTCTGGAAAATCGCGGAAGAGCGATTTTCGTGGCGGCGCCGGCCCGCTTTCCCCCTAAGCGGGGATCGGCGTCATCTCGGCATGCAGCTGTTGTCCCAGTCGCCACAGGCGCTCCGCAGAAGTCGACATCACGCGCTGATAGCGGACCAGCGACAGGTCGATCCTGGGCTTGGGGCCGATCACGCGGCACCGCGCGAAGCTTTCCGGTATCCGGTCCGATGAGGTATAGCACGGCGCGATAAGGCGCTCGCGCTCGGCGACGTCGAACACGTATCGCCTTCCTTCGGGCACGCGCACGATCTGCGCGCCGACTTCCTCTATCCACTTGTAGGGATGCGAGCGGGCGCGGGCCGAAGTGGTCATCAGGCCGACCGCGATCCGCCGGCCGGACAATTCCGACAGCGCGATTTCGGGCGAGGCGGCGAGGGGGTCTTCGGCCGGTATGGCCAGGGTCATGTCGATTTCCGACAAGACGCAGACGTCGAGGTCCGGATGGACGATCGGCCCGAAGCACAAGCCAAGGTCGAGCGCGCCGGCCAGGACCGCTTCGGCGACCTCGTCCGTCCACTCGTAAGCGGTGATCTCCACGGTATCGTTCGGCCGCAGCGCGGCATAGCGTTCGAGCAGCTGGTTGCGCGCGTCGACCGCGAAAGTCGTGTAAGTCACGCCCAGGCGCACGACCGATTTGGACCGCAGGGTCATCTTTTCGGCCTTGTCGCCCAGCTGCTCGGTCGCGGTGGCCACGACTTTCGCGGCTTCGTAGAATTCCTTGCCGTCGTCGGTCAAAGCGATCCGCGTGCCGTTGCGATGGAACAGCGTGAAACCCAGCTGATCCTCAAGCTGCATGATCTGGCGCGACAGCCAGGGCTGGTCCATCCCCAGAACTTGCGCCGCCTTGGTGAAGGACAGTTGTTCAGCCACCACCACGAACCGGAGAACACGGGGCACCATCAGATTCATGATCGCGTTATTCATGAACGTGGATTTTCTGGCTTGAGCTCTGACCTTGCCGCGATCCTACTATCGCGTCCGGGCCTGTCAACGACCTAGGGCCTAAGGTGCTTGATCCCAGGCGGCGGGAAACAGGACGGGCGCGTCCTGGGGCGACCATGGCGTCAGCCGAACCATGGCGCGCTCGAACAGGGGCGAGGCCAAGTGGCGGTCGAGCCAGGCCTGTAGCGCGGGCAGCGGCTGCGCGGCGAACCATGGTGTGTCCGTCCGGGCGAACTGCCGGACGAAGGGCACGATGGCGGCATCCGTGATGCCCATCGCCTCTCCGCACAGATTGGCGGCGGACGACAGCCGCCGGTCCAGGCCGGCCAGGATGGCGATCCCGGCGGCGCGGTGTTCGGCGGGGTCGGAGGCGTGACGTTCGGGATATTTGTAACGGTCGAGGTGGTGCTTGAACGCGCCGTCGTTGATTGCGATCAGTTCGGCGTCCTCCTGCGCCAGCCAGCCTTGCGGATCGGAAAGGCGCAAGGCCCAGCGCATCACGTCGAGGCTTTCCTCGATCACTTCGCCACCGGGCAGGACCAAGACCGGGACCGTGCCCTTGGGCGAGGCGGCCAGCATCGCGTCGGGCTTGGCGGACAGTTTCACCTCGCGGATTTCGCAGGTCGCGCCGCTGGCCAGCAGGGCGAGCCGCGCGCGCATGGCGTAAGGGCAGCGGCGAAAGCTGTAGAGGATCGGCCGGGCGCTCACGCTTCGCCCTCGCTCTCGTTGTCGCTCCCGTCTTCGCTGTCGCTGGCGCTGGCGCTGGCGTCTCGTGGGGGCAGGGTGGCTCCGACGTGGGCCTCCCCCCGCGCGGCGGCGAGGCTTTCCTGCCGGTGGCGCTCGGCATAGCCGGCGCGCTGTTCGTCGCTGCGTTCGGCGTGGCACGCCGCGCAGCTCACGCCTTCGACATAAAGCGGCGAGGCGCGGCCCGCCTCGCTGACCGGCCGGCGGCAGGCGTGGCACAGCTCGTGAGTACCCATTGCCAGTCCGTGCGTGACGGCCACGCGGTGATCGAACACGAAGCACTCACCTTGCCACAGGCTTTCTTCGGCCGGGATCGTTTCCAGGTATCTCAGGATGCCGCCCTTGAGGTGATAGACTTCGTCCAGCCCTTCCGCCTTCAGGAACGCGGTCGATTTCTCGCAGCGGATACCGCCGGTGCAGAACATCGCGACGCGGGGCGGGGTGTCCTGCCCCAGCAGGCCCTCGCGCTGGGCGCGGAACCATGCGGGAAAGTCGCGAAAGCTGGGCGTGCCGGGATCGATGGCCCCGGCGAAGGTGCCGACCGCGACTTCATAGTCGTTGCGGGTGTCGATCACGATCGTGCCGGGATCGGAAATGAGCGCATTCCAGTCTTCCGGCTCGACATAGTGGCCGGCGCCGGTCAGCGGATCGATGGCGGGTTCGCCCATGGTCACGATCTCGCGCTTCAGGCGTACTTTCATGCGGTGGAAGGGCAGGTCCGGCGCGCGCGAGAGTTTCACGTCCACGTCGGCGCAGCCGGGCAGGGCGCGGATATGCGCGAGCACCGCATCTATCCCCGCGTCCGACCCGGCGATGGTGCCGTTGATGCCTTCGCGCGCCAGCAGCAGCGAGCCTTTGATCCCCTGCGCACAGCACAGGCCGGCAAGGTCGCGCCGCAGCGCTTCGCAATCGTCGAAGCGCGTGAACTTGTAGAGCGCGGCAACGCGGATCGGCAGGCTGGTTTCGGTCACGTCGGGCAGTTCCGTTCGCGGCACGGCGCCGCCGCGTGGCCAATAGCGGCATTGCCCCCGCGCGGCCAGCCACACGCGCCGATGCCCGGCCGGCCGGACGATTTTCCGCATTGTGGGAATGGGCGAAGGGGGCATTTTCCGGTAGAGTGAAACGCTTATTCTCGAACCTGAAATACAGGCGAAGACAATAACCGGCAGCCATCGACGCCGGTCCATGGGTTGAGGAGCATCTGCGCAATGCGCGGTATCGCGAAGGGATTGATGCGGACGGGCGCGGCGCGAAAGGCTGTGGTTCTGGCGGGGATCGCCGCGGCGGCCTCGCTGGCGTGGAGCGCGGCCCCGACCTGGGGCGAGCAGGCGCCGGTGGCGAGCGGCGGCGAAGCGGGCGCGGGCGCTGCGGGCTTTCGTCGGCTGAACGAGACGCAATATGTCCGTTCGATAGAGCAGATATTCGGACCCGGCATCTCGGTGCCCGGACGTTTCGATCCCGCGCGCCGCGAAGACGGGCTGATGGCGATCGGCGACGGCCGGGTGACGGTGTCGCCTTCGGGGATCGAGCAGTACGAATTGCGCGCTCGCGAGATCGCGAGCCAGGTTCTGGCGGAAGGGCGGCGGGCCACCGCCGTGCCGTGTGCGGCGGGCGTGAAAGGCGTGTTCGACGCGCCCTGCGCCACGTCGTTCTTCATGCATTACGGGCGTCTCCTCTATCGCCGTCCGCTGACCCAGACGGAGATGGCGGCGACGCTCGAACTGTCGCAGGCCGCCGCCACACGGTCGGGCAGCTTCGGCAAGGGGCTGGAGATCGGTCTTTCGCGGCTGCTGATGTCGCCGCACTTCATCTTTCGCGTCGAAGCCAGCGAGGCCGATTCCGCACATCCCGGCGAGCGCCGGCTCGACGACTATTCGCTTGCCACCCGGCTGAGCTTCTTCCTGTGGGACGCGCCACCGGACGCCGCGCTGCTCGATGCCGCGGCTGCCGGCGAGTTGGACGACCCGGTCAAGTTGGGCGCGCAGGTCGACCGGTTGATGGCCGACGCCCGCTTTCAGCAGGGCGTGCGCTCGTTCTTCTCGGACATGCTGGGCTACGAACAGTTCCAGGGCCTGTCCAAGGATCAGGCGATCTTCCCCAAGTTCAATTCGCAGATGGCGAAGGACGCGCAGGAGCAGACGCTGCGGACGATCGTCGACCATCTGGTCACCCGCAAGGGTGACTACCGCGATCTGTTCACCACCAAGCGTACTTTCATGAACCGCAACCTGGGCGCGCTGTACAAGGTGCCGGTGGATACGGCGGGCATGGACGGCTGGGCGCCTTACACGTTCGGCCCGAAGGACCCGCGCGCCGGCTTCCTGACGCTGGCGGCGTTCCTGATGCTCGATCCGACGCACGAAGGCCGCAGCTCGCCGACCATTCGCGGTAAGTCGGTGCGCGAGTTCCTGCTGTGCCAGCCGGTGCCGCAGCCGCCGCCAAACGTCGACTTTGCGGCGGCGGAGGATGTCCATAATCCGCTGCGCAAGACCGCGCGCCAGCGGCTCGACATCCATGCGGAGAACCCCGCCTGCGCCGGTTGCCACGCGCTGACCGATCCCATCGGCCTGTCGATGGAGAACTACGACGCTTTCGGCGAATTCCGCACGCACGAGAACGACGCGCTGATCGACGCGAGCGGCACTTTCGAGGACAAGCCGTACAACGGCCTTCTGGAGCTGTCGAACCTGTTGCGCGAAAGTCCGGCGGTGCCGCAGTGCCTGGTCCGCCGCACCTTCGAATATGGCGCGGGTCACGCTGCGGGTCAGGGCGAGGCCAAATGGCTGGAAACCACCAACCGGGAATTCGCGGCCGACGGGTTCCGCTTTTCGGCGCTGCTGCGCCGCATCGCGACCAGCCCCGCTTTCGCGAAAGTCGCGGTGCCGGGCGGCGCGGCGTCCCGGCTGGCGGCGAAATGACGGATCGGAGGATCGTATGACCGACTGGACAAGGCGCAGTCTTCTGCGCGGCATGATGAGGGGATCCGCCGTCGCGGTGGCCCTGCCGATGCTCGACCTGTTCCTGGATGGCAACGGCCAGGCGATGGCCGCCACCGGGGCGCCCATTCCGACGCGGTTCGGCACCTGGTTCTGGGGCTGCGGCGTCAACGCCGCGCGCTGGTTCCCCAGCAAGATCGGCCGCGATTACGACATCAAGGACGAACTCCAGCCGCTGTCGCCTTACCGTGACAAGATCAGCATCTTTTCCAATTTCAACTGCACCCTGGATGGCAAACCGAACCTGGTCCACTGGTCGGGAATCGTCGCGACCATGGCGGCCTGCGCCCCGCTGAAGGGCGGTGTCGGCGGCGGCACGAGCGAGTTGCCGACGATGGACTGCCTGATTTCCGACCATATCGGCGAAGGCACGCGCTTCCAGTCGCTGGAAGTGGCCTGCACCGGAGACCCCGGCGTCAGCTACAGCATGCGCGCGGGCTCGACCGTCAACCCGAGCGAGGTCGATCCGGTCAATCTCTACCGGCGGCTGTTCGGCACGGGCTTCCAGGACCCGAACAAGGCGGAGTTCACCCCCGATCCGGAGATCATGCTGCGCCAGAGCGTGCTGAGTTCGATCAAGGACGAGCGCGACGATCTGCTGCGCACGCTGGGCAGCGCCGATCGCCAGAGGGTGGACCAGTATTTCACCTCGGTGCGCCAGGTCGAACAGCAGCTTGGCACCATGCTGGAAAAGCCCGCGCCGGCAGACGCCTGCATCCTGCCGCGCGAACCCGAAAAGATGGCGCTGGGGCCGACCTGGGAATCGGCGGTCAAAACGCACGACGTTCTGGCGCAGCTGCTGGTCATGGCGCTGGCCTGCAACCAGACCAAGGTCTTCAATCTGGCGCTGTCCACCGCCGGCTCGAACTTGCGCAAGACCGGCGAGGCGGTCGCGCTGCATGAATTGACGCATGAGGAGCCCGTCGACGAAAAGCTGGGATACCAGCCCAAGGCGACGTTCTTCATCGAACGCAGCATGGAAACCCTCGCGACGATGCTGAAGCTGATGGACGATGTGAAGGAAGGCGACGGCACCTTGCTCGACCACAGCCTTGTCCTCGCCACTTCGGAAAGCAATTTCGCCAAGATCCATTCGGTCGACAACCTGCCGATCATGGTCGCGGGGAAGGCCGGCGGTCGCTGGAAATCGGGCCAGCACATCTCGGGGAACGGCGATCCCAGCTCGCGCGTCGGGCTGACCATCCAGCAAGTGCTCGGCATGCCGGTCACGGCCTGGGGCGAGGGCGCGATGCGCGCGACCAAGCCCATCGGCGAGGTCATGGCATGACGGGCGATCGCGACGGCAACAGGCGCGGTCCGCGCGCGGCGGCGGCAATGCTGGCGGCGGCGCTGGGCGTGTTGTGCGCATCGCCGGCCGTGGCCCAGTACTACATCGGACCCAGCTATCTGAAAGTGCCTGGCGTCGATGGCGGCGTGCCGAACCCGCGCCCTTATCGCGAATGGGTGCGGGCCGAATCCAATTACTGGAGCGAGCGACCGGTCCAGCAGCGATCGCGCGGGACTGCGGAAAAATACGTGCCCCTGAAGTTCACGTCCTCCCGAGCGCCGCGCAAGGGACCGGAAGTGCTCTCGCTCGCGGTCGACAAGCGAAGCCCGGCACTGGCGGGGCTGATGGCCAAATGCCGCAGTGGAGAGAAGCTGCCGCTGGTGACTTACGCGGAATCGGCGGAGATGATGCGGCACACGCAGGAAGACGGGCCGCGCCCGGCCAATATTCCCGCGTTCTACGAATATGCGCTGAAGAACGTCGCGCTGACCTGCCCGGTCGTGGCCGATGCGCCGGAACAGGCGTTCCAGCTTCGCTTCGACGAAATCGAATGGCTCAACACTCGCTACGAGCCCGATCCGATCGCAGTGACGCAGGCGCCGGCCAGGCTGCGGCCGGCGACGGAAAGCGGTGGTCGGAAAGTCTTCGTCGTATCGTGGCTCGCCTCGATCTCCGACGCGCGCGAGGACCAGTGCGAGAAGATGAATCCCAAGCCGGACGAGGCGCAGTACTATGCGCTGATGACGCCCGAGCGGGCGGCGGAGCAGCGCGCCTCGCTGGCGAAGACCGGTGGCCTGAACCGCAAGGTGCTGCCCTATCGCGGGCCGGGCGAAATGAGCGTCACGCTGCTGCCCGGCATCGTCGCCGACCCCGGCTTCTTCGCGCCGAAGGCCGAGGTGGTGCGCGGCTTCGATCTGGACGGCGACGACGGCAGCGGCCCGCCGCCCGCCCACACCAGCGCCCATCGCAACTATGTCTCCCCCGATGGCCGTCGCGGCATCGACAACCAGCTGTTCGCCATCCAGGGCTGCATCGTCGGCCTTCGGCGCAACGGGTTCCGGCCGACGCTGTCCAACGAGATGCGGCGGGCCGGGGGGCTGGCGATGCTGATCGAGATCAGCGGCATCGACGATGAGCGCAATGACGACGATGTCGCCGTCACCATCCTCTACAGCACCGATCCGATGCGGCGGGACGGCGGCTCCAAGACCGTTCTGCCCGATTTCACTTTCCGGGTGAATCAGGCGCCGCAGTTCAGCAAGGCCTTCGCGCGGTTCCGTGGCCGGATCGTCGACGGCGCGGTGATGACCGATCCGATCGACAAGCTCTATCTGCGCGACAGTGCGGTATCGAGCACGACGACGTTCACGAATGCCCGGCTGCGGATCGAGATCAAGCCCGACGGGACGATGGACGCCACGCTTGGCGGCTATCTAGATTGGCGCGAATACCTGGCCAATGCGACGTCGAAATGGTCGGACTACGAATATACCATCGGTTACGAGATACCCGGCCTCTATAACGCGATCCGGCGCGCGGCGGATGGATTGAAGGATCCGGTAAGCGGCCAGTTCAACGGCATTTCGGCGGCTTACGAGCTGGAAGGCGTCCCCGCCTTCATCCCTCCCGAGCAGGATCGGGCGCTGCTGGCCGGCAAGATCGTCGTTCCGGCTGTGGCGGACGAGCCGACGCAGGTGAGTTTCTCGCAGGCGCAGCGCGCCGTGTCAGGGCAGTGACCAAAATTCCCCTCGCAGGTGTCGGCATCGGATGGCTATGATCGGGCATCCGCACGGAGAAAGAACAGAGATGAAGAAGCGTAAGATCCGCGGCAGCGGCGCCATAGCGATATTCGCGGGCTTCGCCGCGTTCGCCTGGCACCAGGCCAGCCTGAGCGAGACCGTTCCGCCCGCGCCCGCCGCAAGCGCCGCGCCGATGAGCAAGGAAGAAGCCGACGGGATCATCTTCGAGCGTCAGCAACTGATGCTCACGATAGACCGCAACGCAAAAATTCTGGGCCAGATCGCCGCCGGCACCGCCCCGCCGGACAAGCTGGCCGAAACCACGCGCGCGATCGCCGATGCCGCCAAGGATTCGGTCGAAGCGTTCCGTCCGGTGGTGCCGGGCGGACGTTCCAAGCCCGAAGTCTGGTCGCAGCATGCGGACTATCTCCAGGCCGTGGAGACTTTCGCCCGCAATGCGGACGCCATGGCGAAAGCGGGCGAGACGGGCAACGTGGCCGCGGTAACCAGCCTGATGGTCGACGCCATGCCCTGCAAGCAATGTCACGACCGCTATCGCGGCCCCAAGCCGTCCTGATTGTTCCGACCCTGATTACCGGAGTACCGATGCGACGTTCCTTCTGGATAGCCCCCGTCCTGCTGCTGGGCGCGGCCGCCGCCGTTGCGGCCACCCCCGCCGATACGATCCGGGGCCGCGTGGCCGGCTATCGTGCGCTCGGCGCGGCGTTCAAGACGACCAACGACACGGTGCGCGCCGGCGATCTCGCCTCGCCCCGCCTGCGCCAGGCGGCGGCGCAGATTTCGGCCGCGGCGCGCAATCAGTATGCCTGGTATCCGGCGGGCAGCGGGCCGCAATCGCGCCAGCGCACCGCCGCCAAGGCCGAGATATGGACGCGCGGGCGTGAATTCCGCGCGGCGCAGGACGCCTTCGCCAGGCAGGCGACTGCCTTCGAACGGATCGTGGCGGGCGGCAACGCGGCGGCGATCCGCTCGGGCGCACGCCAGCTCGGCGCAAGCTGCAAGGGCTGCCACGACACGTTTCGCGTTTCCGACGACTGAAAGGCGGCAAAGCGATGAGTGCGCCGGAAGCGGTAAAGGTCTGGGACGTGCCGACGCGGCTGTTCCACTGGGCTATCGTGTTCTTCTTCGTCCTGTCCTGGCGCAGCGCGGAAAGCGGCGCGATGGACTGGCATTACCTGTCGGGCCTGATCGCGCTGGGGCTGGTGCTATTCCGCCTGATCTGGGGCGTGATCGGATCGAGCACGGCGCGTTTCACGCACTTTGTGCGCCCGCCCGGCGCGGCGCTGGCCTATCTGCGCGGACCGGCCGATGCGCCGGTGACGACAGTCGGGCATAATCCGGTCGGCGGCTACAGCGTCGTCGCCATGCTGCTGGCGCTTTCGGTGCAGGTCGGCACCGGGTTGTTCGCGGTGGACGTCGACGGGCTGGAATCGGGGCCCTTGTCCTATCTCGTCTCGTTCGATCAGGGGCGTGTCGCCGCCGGGATCCACGAGGTGAGTTTCAACCTGCTGCTCGGGCTGATCGCCCTGCATCTGCTGGCCATCGCCTATTACCGCATCCGCCGCTCGCGCAAGTTGATCGTGCCGATGATAACCGGCCGCGATCCGCAAGTGGCGGCGGGCGCCGCCGGGCTGGCGAGCGCGGGGCCGCTGCGTTTCGTGCTGGCGGCGGCGGCGGCGGCGGGGCTGGCCTGGTGGGCCAGTACGGGGCTGGCTTACTGATCCTAGAGCGGGCGGGACCGGCACGCCGGCCGCGGTTCGCTATTTCGTCTCGAAGCCGATGGTGCCGAGGCGGCCATAGTCCACCTTGTAGGCGCCGGCCTGCCGGTGCTGGAACTGGATCAGCGATCCGGCGATAAACAGCTGGCCCGGTTCTATCGGCCCGTAGAT
>Ga0209813_10000340_pt1 | contig 12212 bp, 10 predicted proteins | sample EndMethybrTD3033_FD_187596 | JGI IMG/M metagenome (GOLD analysis project Ga0209813, IMG submission 187596) | Populus endosphere microbial communities from Tennessee, USA - Endosphere MetaG P. TD hybrid TD303-3 (SPAdes) (version 2) | ecosystem: Host-associated > Plants > Roots > Endosphere... | reverse complement strand
CGTAAGGCATGGGCGGCGGCGCGGGGTCTGAAGGGTGGTGGTCTGCGGGCACGCCCGCCTCAAAACAATGCCTATGCTTTGCGAGAGCTTCCGGGCTTGGCCCATATCCGGAAAGAACTAGGCGCCTCGCGGTTCGCTAGCATGCGCCGCTCAGCGAGCTGGAATTTCGCCCTCGACCAGGCACATGACAGGGCGAGGCCCGCGATATATCCGACCTGGAGTGCGCTCAGCAGGGCAAAAGTCAAACCTAGCGAGAGCAGGAACCCGAACCCCATCTGGGTCGCAGCCGTCATGCTGAGCACGGCGGCCATGCCCGACGCAGCAATCAACGCCGGGACCCGGACCCACCATCCCAGCAGCAGTCCGGCCAAACCAGCGACTGCCAAGAGCCACAACATTCGGGTTTCTCTCCTCCGGCACTGGCCACGAAATCCCTAAGCCGACGCGTTGACAACCGCGGAGAATGGTTTTTCCACAATAGCTGGGAAGCCTTACGGTAGGTTAACCGCGAATTGTGCTGGATTCTCGGTGGATTCAGCGACCATCCGTGGGCGCTCCTAACCGACGCTCCGATGCTCCGGACGCCGCCCAATGGGAGTGCCCATAATGTGACTAGTCCCGATGCCGGCGCCCGAATGGGTCACTTCATTCGGAGACGCTGGATGAGGCGATAATGTATTGATTATGCTCGTTTTATAAACAAATCTTTGGCTCCGCAACCAGGCGTTTTCCGCAGAGTGACGATTCGAGCACACGCGTTAGAAATTAGTCTCCTGCGGAGCAGAAACCGGGTTGCGCGGCGCGGATAAGTTGATTGATGATTAACCAATGTGTAGGGGCCGTCGGGCCCTTGATAAATGATGGTCGTGTATTGGTTGCGTAGGACGTTGTTGCGTCGTGAGTAAGATTTGGCGATCAAGTATTGCTCAAGCATCGTGCCGTGGCGGCGCGGTTATGCATTGGGTTTCACGCTGCTTGATGCTGTTTCTGGTGGTATTCGGTTTTAGTACGCTGAGTAGTTCTCCCTCGCTTGCAATAAGTTGCGAGTCGACTACGACAGACCCCCTTAACTACTTGTCTGTCACGTACTATCTGAGCTCCAGCTCATGCAGCAAGACCAATCCAGGCTCGACGCTTCTGCTGTCGGCCGCCATTGATGACTTCAACGCGACAGTCACTTTTTTCCCTGCCAACGTGGTCGTGGCCAGCAGCGTAACCAGCCCTGCATGTACCCACGCGGGGCCGCCGAATTCAGGCAACGTCGCCGGTTACGCCTTTCAGCAATCAACGACCTGCTCCGTGCTTATCAGCCTGACAAACGGAGCGTCGCTGTCCTTCAATGTCGAGTTCGCGGCCGACGGTTATGCCAATTCGGTCACAAACGTGAATTTCGTGCCGGGCGTGAGCAATCCGTCATGGACATTGACATCGATACCAAGCCCGGCGTCGTTCTCGGCTGCAGGGCAGGCGATCGGCTACAACTACACGCTGACCAACACGGGCGATGTCACCATCAATTCGATCTCGGTGTCGGGCACCAAGACCGGGACGATCAGCTGCCTGGCGAATACCCTGGCGGTCGGTGCCAGCACGACCTGCACCAGCAGCTATCCGACGGTGCCGGGCGATCTTGGCTCCAACATTGCCTACAACGCGACGGCGGTTGGCACGCCGGCCGGCGGCACGCTGGCCAACGCGGTTGCCAGCGGCAGCATTACGTTCACGCCTCAGCCGTCGTGGACCTTGTCGGCAATACCGAACCCGACATCGTTCACGAACTCGGGGCAGGCGATCGGCTACAGCTACACGCTGACCAACACGGGTAACGTCGGCATCAGCTCAATCTCGGTGACGGGCACCAAGACCGGGACGATCAGCTGCCTGGCGAATACCTTGGCGGTGGGTGCCAGCACGACCTGCACGAGCAGCTATCAGACGGTTTCCGGCGACCTTGGCTCCAACATTGCCTACAACGCGACGGCGGTTGGCACGCCGGCCGGCGGCACGCTGGCCAACGCGGTTGCCAGCGGCAGCATTACGTTCACGCCTCAGCCGTCGTTGACGGTCGCGGTGACGGCCTTGCCGAACACCTACAGCAACGCCGGGCAAGCTATCGTGTACAGCTTCGTGGTGACCAACACGGGCAACGTCACCATCGGCTCGATCGCAGTTACCGACACGAAGGTAACCGCGATCACGTGTCCGGCGAGTACGCTCGCGCTTGGCGCCAGCACGACGTGCACGGGGACCTATACGACGGTTGCAAGCGATGTCCTCACCGGCAGCATCACGGACACCGCGACCGCGACTGGAACTTTCGGCGCCAATGCGGTTACGTCGCCTGCCGTTGCAACAACCCTGCAGCTTGATACCAATGCGGTGCGCCAGGCGACGCAAAGCGCGATCCGCAACTTCATGAATCATCGCGCAGATATGATCACGTCCGCGTCGCCAGACACGAGCCGGATGCATCAGCGTCTGACCGGAACTCTATTTGGGAATAGTGGGGACAAGGAAGAGCCCTCACAACTCGGCGGCCCCACAGCCTCTCAACTCGGTGGTCGGGCAGCGGCTCTGGGAGGACCTGACAATAATTTCGGCGAAGACACGACAGCGCGGCGTCGACCAGGGCGCGGCGATTCCATGGCCGCGGATGGCCTTCTCTCGGGTCGCTCGAATGCTGGTTCGCTGAACCCCTTGAGCGTCAGCGGCAGCACAGTCGACGGAGGCGGCCGGTTCGCGTTCGCAACGAGCCTCTCGCAGATGATGGAGGCGGCTGAAGCCACCAAAGCTGCGCAAGAAGCCTCGGTAGACGCCCCGATGGGCCTTGGAGCCGGGAAGCGCGCCAATCCGCCGAGCAAGAGCCAGACGCTGCGCCCGGCAGCCTTCGACGTATGGGCCGAGGGTTCGTTGTCCTACTACGAAAACGATGGCCTCGACGCCAGGCAGCGCGGTCATGCGAGCATGCTCTACGTCGGCTTCGACTATCAACTTCACCCAGCCATCCTGGTTGGCATGCTCGTACAGTTCGATTGGATGAGCGAAACCTCGTCCAGTCTGGGCACGAGCGCGAGTGGGCGCGGCTGGATGGTTGGCCCCTACCTGAGCGCGCGTCTTACCCGCAACTTGTTCTTCGATGCGCGGGCTGCTTGGGGGCAATCGGACAACAGCGTTGATCCGTTGGGCATCTATACGGACAAGTTTTCCACCGATCGCAATCTCGTATCCGGCAAGTTGACCGGCAACTGGTCATTCGGAAATGTGCAGTTCCGGCCAAGTGCCGAGATCATCTATTTCCACGAAACCCAGAAGAGCTATGTGAACCAGCTCAATATATTCATTCCCGAGCAGTCGATCTCCCTCGGCCGGGTGACCGCCGGGCCGGAGATTGCATACCGGTTCCGGCAGCCGGGTGGTGCGATCTTGGAGCCCTTCATTGGCATTAAGGCCGTATGGGACTTTGCCAAGACGGCCGATACGACCATTGCCGGGACGGTGATCGGCAACAACCCGCTGCGCGGCAAGGTGGAAGGCGGCGCAACGTACTCGACCCCTTCCGGAGTGTCGGTGCGGGCGTCGGTCTCGTATGATGGTCTCGGGGACTCGGACTTCCAGGCCTACACGGGGCGCGCCTTTGTCTCAGTTCCTTTGAACTGAGACAGTCTGCAAAACCTTATCCCGACTGCTGCGCGCTCTTCTGCCCGCTCGTCAAGGTGCGCGTATCCCAGACCAGGCTCCAGTCGACAGGTCCGACGTGGCAGCCTGGCGGCTCGGCGATGAGCAGCCCGGTTGGGATGGTGACGAAGCGACCGAACCCGATGATCGACAGCGCCTTGTTGCGAAGCCACGTAAAGCGCATGTCCATGCGGTCTTCGAACCGCCAGGTCCGGTCCAGATAAGCGAACGACATCGTGTATCCAGGCTCGACGACGATGTCGAAAAGCGGCGCCGCCTGGAGGTTGATGTCGACCGGGAGAATTTCGATGGTGCGCTCGCAGCCGGGCGAGCGAACCTCGACGGAGAAACGCAGGACGTCGCGCGTGCTCGACACACGCACCTGACCGCTCATGCCGTGCGCCGCCAGGACTTTCACGACCGCTCGACTGATGGTGGCATCGGGGGACGACTTGGCGGAGATATGGATTTTGCCCGCCACCGTCATGAGCAACAGCGCGGCGAGAACCACGCGACCAACGAGCCGGTTCACGCTCGCCGCTCCGTTGTTCGGTAGATACTCCATAGACTGATGAGCAGGATGGTGAAGGTCGTAACCCAAGTGAAGATGGTTTCGCCGAACCCGTCGTGCCAGTAGCCGAAGGATTCTGGAGCGAGGGCCATCAGGTAGAGCCGCGTGCCGTTGAGCAGGACAACCGCAATGCAAACGACAAGGCCAATCATCAGGTCCTGCCATCGCCAGACCTGATGAACGAGGCGGCTGATGGCCACCCAGCACAGCAAGCCCAGTGAAATATTGTGGAAGGACGAGCAGGGCCCGAAGATCAGCACTCTGTGTCCATCGTGCGTCCCCACGATCGTGTCGTCCCAGCCCATACCCGGCTGCGTCGCCGACAACGCTGCACCGACAAGGGCTGCGTCGGCACGCAGGAGGTATATGGCGAAGAAATCGAAAAGCTTTGGGCCCCAGAGGCCATTGAACGCGAGTGCGAGCAGCACGGCAGCGGACGCATTCTGCCGGGTATTTTCCCCGCTCGTTGCCAGAATATATGCCCCGGTTGCTGTGACCGATATCCACGGCACCGAGTAGGCAGGCAGGAAATTGAAGAGAGTGATCGCCAATGCGAAGGCGACATCGGATTTGGTCGCAGCCGCCTCCGAGCGATCTTCAAGGAGCAACTGGAGGGTGGCGTACCAACCCAGATAATAGATGGCGCTCTTGTCTAGGAGCGCTTCATACAAAGCTACGGCCAATCCTGTCGCCGAAGCTGCTTGAAGTCGAAGAAGCTGGTTGGCCAAAAGTATGCACACGAGCCAAATAAACAGCTCGCGTCGACCAATGGTCGCCGTGCCGAGACGTGCTCTCGCGTATCCGATGAGGGGTGTCGTGTGCCGAGCCTCCCCACTGCGGCGTTCGGAGGCTACTCCTTGCGGCGCAGACGCCGCGCCAGGAACACTGCAGCCAGCACTCCGCCGACCAGTGGCAATCCGACACCGATGAGCGGCGCGGGGCCACCGCGTACGATGCTGCCGTCTCTAACCTGAGCCTGGACCGTGCCAGTCAAAGCCATCGCCAAAATGCTCGCGCAGCCGAGCGCGGCAATCATATGAACAATCGTGCGACGCATGACACCCCCATTCAGCCAATGCCGAGTATGGATTCCATACCTAGATACTTTCCAATCTAATCATTTTTTTCATATTGGTCATGGATCGTCAAGGGGTGGGCCTAGGCGGCCTTTACCGGCGCTTTTGCTGCGCGCGTAGCCAGATCAAAGTCTGGCAGATACGGCACTCGATGTCAGAATGTGCGGCCCCTGCTCGTCTATTTTGATGCAGGTCAGCAGGTTAGTAGCGAACGCGCCGGTGTCTATGTTGATACGATTGGGTCTGAAATCCGCTTTCGGCACAGGCGTATGGCCGTGCACGACAATGCGTCCAAAATCACCTTCATAGTCGAGAAACTCCCCGCGGATACCCAGGAGGTCACCGATCGCCTGGTGCTGCAGCTTGACCCCTGGCCGAAGACCGGCGTGTACGAGGAGATATGGCCCGGCTTCGAGATAGGGTTCGGTATTGCCATAGAACCGGGCGTGCGCCTCGGGGAGGCTTTGGGCCAAGGCGCGCCGGATCGCCTCTCGTGGCGTATCGCGCGAAAGCAGAGCAGGTGTCATCCCGTAGGATAGGAGCGACGGGATAGCGCCAACGTCCTTCCAATGCTCCCAGCATTCGGCCCCCGCCAGAAAATCCAGAAGGAACTGCTCGTGGTTTCCGCGCAGGAAGATGGTCTGCGTGTCATGACCGCGGGCGATAAGGTGCGATACGACTCCAGCGGAATTCGGTCCGCGATCGATATAATCGCCGAGATAGACTTCGACAGATCGTTTGAGCTTGCAGAGGCTCTTGTCCCTGTCGATCTGCTGATGGAGGTTCTTGAGTAGATCCAAGCGTCCGTGGATGTCCCCAATCGCATATATCGTGATGCCCTCGGGGGCGGGCGGATAGTTCGCAGTATCGCTGATGTACTCGAGAAAAGGCACGTTGGTCCCACAGGGTTTGTCGTGACTTGCCGGGGAGCATCCGTCTGCAGGCGATGTTGCACGCAGACGCCGCGGCCCGACCGCATGGGTCCATTGTTACCCGGTTGTAGGCCGTCAACCCAAGCGCGAAATCTTGATCACCAACGCCGGCCGGGCGGTGCTGCGTCGGCGCGGCTGCTATGGCGGCAGTCCGCGCACGGACTGCCGCAACAGTCTATGGACGAAGCCGACTGCCCAGCTCATGTGCATGGTAATGGCCGCAGGGCCACTGAGCATCAAGCATGCCTGCCGCTGCTGGGCCGCAAGCGCCAATCCCCATGCCGTGCAGGCCCCGACATATCCCGCGGGTACGGCCAAGAACATAGGGTGCACAATTGCGAGCCCCAGCGAAAGCAGGCACGCGAGCAATGCCGCGACGGGCAACATCTGTCGCACGCCGGGCACGCTTCGATGCTTCAGCAACGTGCTGGCTCGGCCCGAGCCATGCTTGAAGTACTGGCGCGCCAGCGAAAAGAAATCGCTGCGCGGGTAGTACGTAAGCATGGCTCCAGCATCCAAGTAGATCTGCCGGCCCGACTGCACCAGGCGCTTGTCGAATTCTGCGTCTTCGTTATGCGTGAATGTCTCGTCGTAGCCACCGAGTTCGAGAAACACGCCACGATCGAACCCTGCGTGATGGCCGTGCTCCACTGGCCTGGATTGTCCGGCCATCCGGTGCGCCGAGCCTCCGTTTCCCAGTCGACTGTTCTGAGCTGCTGCGATTGCCCGCTGCACGCAGGTCGATCCCGCAGCGCGCATTGGCACGACGACGGAGGCGACGCGCAGTTCTGCAAGCCTGCTCACACACTTTGCGACGAAGCCGTCTGGGTAGGCCATGTGACAGTCCGCGCGCACCAGATAATGCGCTCGCGGATCAGCCAACCTGGCGCCCAGGTTTACGGCCGCGGACTGGATTCTCTTTTCGTTGGAAAGCAGGCGCACGCGAGGGTCCGACGCCGCGAGCGCTTGCACGATCTCGCGGGTACTGTCCGTGCTGCCACCATCGATTACCAGCAGTTCGAACTGCAGTTCATTTGAGATCGGAATGAGGGAGGCGATCGCTGCTGAGACGTAACGCTCCTCGTTGAGCGTCGGCATGATGATGCTGACGAATAGCTTGCTGTTCGCGATTGTTGCCAATGGTCTTCAGGTCAAGATAGTGTGGGGAAAGCAGACAACCCGCAAAAGGAAGCCACAGACTGAGCGGGTGCTGCCTGTTGACACAAGTAGGTAGCCCACGCAGTTTGCCGCGCAGCGGCCGCTTTGCCGAACTCAAGCGTCGCTCACCCTCGGCACTACCACAGAAAGGCGCGATTGCGGTAGCCCCAGGAGCAAGCGGATCTGGTCTCCACCGTCGCTGCGGCCGGCGTTGCCCAAGCCAAGCGCGCGACGAACGGCCGGTGTCTTGGCCCGAATCGTCTCCGACGCAATGAAGGGGAGAGCGGCGGGAGTGGCAACAAGCATGCCGACTGCCGGCAACAGTCCCCGCGTCTTCCTGGTGTCCAGGACGGCTCTGTAGCGGAACTTGCGCATCGTGGCTGTGCGATGCGCAACCAAAGCGGCTCGCTCCCTCGCGCTTAACGCGTGCCCGTTTGCGAGGCATTGCTCATCGAACTGGGCCATGCGCTCCAGATCCAGTGCGGAGTGCTGCGCACTGATCGAGCCTTGCCGCTGCGTCGCCACATAGCCGCGCGCACCAACCACGCAGAAGCGGGCGCCGGCTATGAGCGCCCTGGTATAGAGGGCGTAGTCCTCGCCAAGCCGAAGGTGTTCGTCGTAGCGCAGCGCATGATGCTGCAGGAACTCACGCCTGATGATGGGCTTCAGAAAGCCCAGCTCGCCGCGAAGGCGGGTGCGGTCAGAGATGTTGCCATCGACAAAAATCGCCAAGTCCAGAATCATGGGCGGGGCATCGGCGCTCGAGATCGAAATCTGGGCATCGGTTGCCTGTTCGGGCACGATGACGATGTCATCGGCAAGCATGTCCCACGGGCCAATATCAGCTGTGAGCAGGCCCGCGATGCGCCCCGGTAGGAAATAGTCATCTGAATCGAGAACGCAGACATATGGCGCCTTGGAGCGATCCAGCGCGACATTGCGCGCTCGGGACGGTCCGCCATTCGCCGAGAGCGGAATTACCGCGAGCCGGCCGCTTCCGTCATCCGCGAGCCGCGCTTCGGCGGCACTCCCGTCGCGCGATGCATCGTCGACGACGATGACTTCGGAAACATGCTCCTGCTCAAGAGCAGATCTGACGGCACGACGTATTGTGCCCTGCGCGTTGTAGGTCGCAACAATGACGGCAACGCCGTTCTTTTCGAGGGTCATGGCCAGTCGTGTGCGGTTGGGGGAGGCGGTGTCTCCGCACGCGCGCCGCCGTTGGTTTTCCTACCACACGTGATCAGGTTTGCCACGCAACCGCGCCTTCCCAGTGTGGTCATTATCAAACTTTAGGGTAAGTTCGAGTCAAGACCAGCGCCAACGGGTCGGAATATTGCAATGCAAGAGATTTTGTGGCTAATAAGAGAATAATTCGGCGTAGCTCGATCGCTCTCGTTCATGCTTCCGAGCTAGGAAATTCAGTCATGCGTATCCAAGTTGCTACAGTTGAACGTCCAAGCGATGAGCCCGCTAAGGCGTTTGCTGCGGATACGGCAGACCCGGCGTACGCGAAACCCACACATGTTAACATTTCGGATACCACGATAGTGGTAATCGAAAAGCGATCGCTGGTGCGCGAGTGCCTAGCCTCGTGCATAGCCTCTCAATCCGGAAATCGCGTGGTCACGTTTGCCACTGTGGAGGATTATCTCGATGTCTTGGCTGCCACGCCGGCATCGCTTGTTCTGCTTTGCCAATCGGCGCACCCGGGCAGCGCTGTCGAGGCGCAGGGCCTGAATCGGTTGACGCGCGTTTTGCCGCAACTGCCGGTTGTGATTTTGTCGGATGGCGAAGACCTGCATCAAATTCGCGCAGCGATCGACTCAGGCGCGCGCGGTTATATTCCGACCAGTATCAAGTTGGCGGTGGCCGTGGAGGCGCTTCGCCTTGTACGAGCCGGGGGTGTTTTTGTGCCGGCAACCAGCGTGATGACTGCCCCACAGTACGATGGCGGCGGCCCACGGTGGGGAGAGCGCGAACAGGCACCTGCGTTTACACCGCGTCAAGCTGCCGTCGTGGAAGCGATCGCTCATGGAAAGGCCAACAAGCTGATCGCGCGCGAACTGAACATGTGCGAAAGCACCGTGAAAGTGCATGTCCGGCGCATCATGAAGAAGCTGGGCGCCAAGAATCGGACGGAGGTTGCGCTAATCGCCAACGGCTTGCCGAGCGGCAGACTGAAGGAGCTTGCCCATTCCGAATAAGCGTGACGGCTGGGCATATTGCCTTCGAAAGGGCAGGCCCATTCGTGATGTATTGTCGATACCGCGGTGTGCAGACGAATAAGGAGTATCCCCTCTGCTTGGTCTTGTACTCCTTTGCCAGGCTTGTCTTTTTCGCCGATCAGCAGTTAGCTTGCAATGCTCGTTTGGGGGACTGCAGAGCAATGAACTTGGCAGTCTCGTTTGTGGGGGGAGCGCATTTCCAAGCATATATTTCGGCAGTACATCTTTAGGCCCCTCAAAGTCCAAGGATCGGTGGATGACGAGATTGGTTACCCGTATTCAGGGAACCGTCTCTAGCGCCCACTGGTCGCGTGGTGTGATCATATTTCGGAGCGGGGAAGTTCCTTGACGGCCAATTCTGCACCTAACGATTTTGTCGTGCACGCTGGCCGGACAGGTCTGGCGGCGACCTTGCGTGGAATGTTGCCGGCATATCGGCCGCCCGTGGGCGGCGTCCTAAAAAGGGTAATCGATGTGGTGGGCAGCTTGCTGCTTCTTGTACTGCTGGCACCGTTGATCCTTTGCACATTGATACTGGTCCGACTTTTTGTGGGTGGACCGGTCATCTTCATGCATAGGCGTGTCGGCGTCGGAGGCACGCGGTTCGTCTGCTACAAGTTTCGAACCATGATCACGGACGGCGACAAGGTGCTCGATAGATACCTTGCTGCCAACGCGGACGCCGCTGCGGAATGGCAACGCACGCGTAAGCTTCGCGACGATCCGCGTGTGTGCAACGTCGCAAAGATCTTGCGCAAGTCGAGTCTTGATGAGCTTCCGCAACTGTTCAACGTGTTGCGTGGCGATATGAGCTTGGTCGGACCTCGGCCGATCGTTGACGACGAGATCCATCACTACGGTGGTTATTTCGAGGAGTGCTTCCAAGCGCGTCCGGGCCTGAGCGGGCTTTGGCAGGTGAGCGGGCGCAATGGCGTCAGCTACGAGCGTCGCGTCGCCCTCGACCGCTACTATGCTCGCCGCTGGTCGATCTGGCTCGACATACGCATCATTCTCAAGACCGTCATGACGGTCTTCAGCTTTCATCAGACATCCTAGATACCGCACGGGACAAAATAGCGGAGCCCGTGCGACGCCGTTAGGGATCGCTCACGGCGAAAGTTCCTTGCGAGGCTCGCCGCTGATGCGCGTTTCGGTGCGCGCGCAATCGCTGGACGTTTCTCCTACGGCAACCGACAATGCCGCCGCTTCCCTCCCAGGATCGCGCGTAAGGTCCCCCTTCTTCGGCAAGTCCCATGTCGCCGGTTGTCTCAGTCTTGATCGCCAATTTCAACGGCGGCACCTACGTGCTCGACGCCCTCACCTCGGCGGCTCGGCAATCACTGCGCGACATCGAGATTATCTTCATCGACGACGCATCGACCGATGCGAGTCTCGCCATCGCGCGTGATTTCGCGCGCACGGATGATCGTGTGCGCGTCATTGCCCTGGAAGTCAACTCTGGCCCGAGCGTGGCTCGCAACGCGGGGCTGGCAGCCGCAAGAGGGCGCTGGGCGGCGATTCTCGACAGTGACGATTTCATGCATCCGGATCGACTGGAGAGGATGTTGGACGAGATGCGGCGGACCGGTGCCGAGCTTTGCGCCGACGATCTGATCGTCTTTCAGGATGGAGGGAGATCGAGCGGGTTCCTAGGTGTTTCCGAAACGGCGCCGCGTTGGGTGACGCCTACCGAGTTCGTCCTGTCGAACCAGATGTTCGGCTCGAGGCCGGCGTTGGGGTATCTGAAACCGGTCATCGATCTGACATTCCTGCGCCGTCACGCGATCTGCTATCGGCCGACGCTGCGTATCGGCGAGGACTACGACCTCGTTGTGCAATTGCTTGCTCGAGGTGCGCGTTACCGCCTGACCGGTGAATACGGCTACTTCTACCGCAAGCACGCCAGTTCGATCTCGCACCGCACGGCCGCGAGCGATGTGGAACGGCTGATCGAGGCCGATACCGCCATGCAGGCGTCCTTGCAGGACGCTCCAAAATCGCTGACGCGGGCGTACAAGATCCGCCGCCGTTCGCTCGAGCGTGCCCTTGCGTTTTCCCGGCTCATCGACGCCCTGAAATCACGGAACTGGTCCGCGGTGGCGGGGCTCGCCGTCGGGCACCCTTCGGCGCTCCCGTTGATGAAGATGCCAGTTGTGGCAAGGCTCAAGCGGTTGTTGCCGAAGGAGCGGCAGCCCACGTCTTCCAAAACAGAAAAGCAGGCATGCTTGATTGTCCGCCAGCGTGTTGTCGGGCGCACGAATGGCAGTTCCACGTATCTTCTGAGCTTGTGCGAGGCCCTTCGCGGGCGAGGATATCGGATCTGTTTGATCTTTCCGAGCCCGGCGACATTCGGGCGATGGCCGGCGCTTCGCCTCGCTCCCGAGATGCAGGTGGCCGACGAGGTGTTTATCAGCAATTCACTGCGGATCGGGCGCAGGCTGTTTGCTGCAAAGGACCCTAGGATATTCTTCAAGGCAGCCCTGACCGTCGCTGAAAGGCTTCTGCTGCGCTTGCGCATCGTGCGGCGCAGCCGCGTCAAGTCGGCGCCCTACGCCATCGCTCTGCCGTGGAC
>Ga0209813_10000339_pt1 | contig 12216 bp, 9 predicted proteins | sample EndMethybrTD3033_FD_187596 | JGI IMG/M metagenome (GOLD analysis project Ga0209813, IMG submission 187596) | Populus endosphere microbial communities from Tennessee, USA - Endosphere MetaG P. TD hybrid TD303-3 (SPAdes) (version 2) | ecosystem: Host-associated > Plants > Roots > Endosphere... | reverse complement strand
GGCCAGAACCCAAAGGAGAAAACCACGGGTTGACCCACCCGTGACACCCGAAACATAATCCGCAGACGGGTCACTTCTCGATGGAAAACCCGGGTCACTTCTCAGTGGAAATCAACAGTGTTGAGCGCCGAGAGCAGCGACACTGCGGAACCTATGATGACGAGCAACGCCGCCATCAGGAACACAAAGATGATCAGCGTATAAGATCCGGTCAGGTCATTGTCTTGCCTCCCTGCTGTACGGACGGGAGCCAGATCACGCAGGGCGCGTAACGAGCGAGCGCGGTTTCCATTGGCCAAAGGCCGTTGTTCCTCCGCGAAGCTGTCGACTGCCTGTGCTACTTGCGTCTGTGTGTCCGTAGGTTCGTCAACACCCACATCAGGGCAGGAATCGCGGTTCTCGCCTAGGGGCAATAAATGAGGGGGCAAAAAATGTTGGAATTCTGATGGGGCATTTTGTGCCTCCCAGGCCACGAACATCTGGGCTGCGACCCTGCGGGAAACCCCGCCCAATATCTGGCGCGCCTCGAATATGAGATTGTTCACGGTGCTGGGCGACAGACCCAAAATCAGGCCGATTTCCTTGGCGGAATAGCTCTTTGCCGCCTCGCGCAGACAGTCGCCATGCCGCCGGCTGAGAAGCTTCATCTTGTCCGAATGGTCTGTAACCAAGGGCATTTCCCGTCGCCCTCCTCGGGCAATATGAAGTCGCACCTTTCCTGCTGCGCGTCGTATCCGATCTTCCGGCTATGCCTGCCGGTAACGGTGTCGAATTCGATCACATGCCGCTTCAGACTATACCTCTCCGATCCGCCTGGTGACAGGTCAAACAGGCGATTGGTCAAGGGAATCAACGATATGTAGCCTTAAGGCAACGGTAGACGGTTAAAATCTATTAACCCGGTTCGTACCGGCGACGACTCGCTTTTTCACCCCGACGCCAATCCGAGTCGGGCGCGAGCGGGATGCGGCGAAAGGGAGGGGGAGGGCGAATGGCGAACGAAACGAGGTATCGTCGTGCGAAGCTCCCACTGGATATCGCCCGTTGCCGACATCCGCATATCCCCCGCCCATGTAGGGAGCGAGCACCATGGCCCCAGCACCTGACCTCGAGATCGAGGGTGAACGGTTGTGCCGACGGCTTAGCGGCAGATGGACGAATGGGCAGGGGCTCTGCCTGTGTCCTGCCCATAACGATCACGATCCGAGCCTGTCCATCCGCGTCGGCCGCCGCGCCCTGCTGTTCAAATGCTTTGCGGGCTGTGACACGATCGCCGTCCTCCATGCGATCCGACGGCTGCATCTGCCTCTTCCCCGCCCGGCTCCCGATGTTCCATTATCGCGCTCGAACCAGACCGCACCGCGACCGGGGCCAGCCTTGCGCCTCTGGGATGCATCTGCTCCACTCATCGGGACGCCCGCCGACACCTATCTGTCCGGGCGCCTGCTCCAGCCGCCGTGGCATGACCTGCGCTTTAACGCGCGCACACCGCTCGGACGCGGTCGCGACGTGGTATTCCGCCCGGCGCTCATCGCCGCGGTGCGCGAGAGGCACCGGATCGTCGCTGTCCATCGGTCCTTCCTCGATCCGGTGTCATTCACTCTCGCGAACGACCTGACCGATGCTCGCATGATGCTGGGACGACCCGGTCGCGGCGCGGTCCAGCTGGCCCCCGCAAACGACATTCTGGGTCTCGCCGAAGGGATCGAGACCGCGCTTGCTGCCATGCGGCTGCACCGGCTTCCGGTCTGGGCCACGCTCGGCGCCGAGCGCGCCGGGCATATTCTCCTGCCCGACAGTCTCGAACGACTCGTACTCCTGTTCGACAGGGATGGGCCCGGGTGGTCCGCGCACCAGCGCGCTTTGGAAGCCTATGCCCGGCCTGACCTGGAGATTCGCAGCGCCTGGCCGCCTGCAGGGTATAACGACTGGGCCGATGTGCTCGCCGCCCGGCTGCGCGCGGCCTGAGGGGATGCCAACGAGAGGAGGCTGCCCCGCGTCACGAGACGCGGGGCAGCGAACCCATCAGCCGTTGAGGCGATCCTTCACCGCCTTGGCCGGGGCGAAGCTCAGCTTCTTCGAGGCCTTGATCGCGATGGTCTCGCCGGTCGCCGGATTGCGGCCCTCGCGCGCCGGGGAATCCTTGACCTTGAACTTGCCGAAGCCGTTCAGCGAAATCTCCTCGCCCTTCGCGGCGGCATCGGTGATCAGATCGAAGATGCTGTCGACGGCCTGGCGTGCATCGGCTTTCGTGAGGCCGAGCGCCGCCGCCAGCGCTTCTGCGAGTTCGGAATTGTTCATGAAGAGTCTCCTGGAAAATGGCGAAGCTCGTTTCCTTAGTCGCGCAGTAGCCCATGGTCACGACCCAAAAAGGCGCGACCGGAAAGGAGAGGGGGAAGGGGGCAGCGCGCGCGGCCTGATTGTGCGGGCCGTCTCTGCTCCAGGAGTTATCCTATGATCAAACCAGCCCTTCTCATCCCCGCGAGCCATCTCGCCAAGTCGCCCATCAACGTGCGCAAGCGGACCGATCCGCGCGCCGATGCCGAGCTCGAAGCCAGCATCGCCGCGCACGGCCTCCTTCAGAACCTCGTCGGCGTGCCGGTGTCCCGAAAGAAGGGGCATTACCGCATCACCGCCGGTGGCCGGCGCCTCGACGCGATCCACCGCCTGATCGAGAAGGGCCGACTGCGGCCCGATCATGAAGTGCCTGTCCTGGTCCTTTCCAATACGAAGGACGGTCGCGAGGTCAGCCTCGTCGAGAATTTTGAACGGGCGCCGCTTTCTCCCGCCGAAGATTGCCTCGCTTTCCGCGACCTTATCGAGGTCGAAAAGCTGAACCCCGCGGACATCGCCCGGCGCTTCGGCATCGAGGAACGCTTCGTGCTCGGCCGCCTGCGCCTGGCTAATCTCGCCGATCCGATCTTCGCCGCGCTCGAGGGCGACGAGATCACGCTCGACGTTGCCAAGGCCTATGCCACGACCGCAGATACGGGCCGGCAGATGGCGGTGTGGGAATCGCTGCGGACCGGCTATTCGCGCGATAACGTCAACGAGATCCGGCGCGCGCTCAAGACCTACAGCTACCGCGCCGATGATCCCAGGGCGCTGCTGGTCGGACGCGACGCCTATATCGCCGCCGGTGGGCGGGTCGAAGACCAGGATCTGTTTTCGACCGCTACCGATGAGCGCTGGATCGATACCCATATTCTCGATGACCTCGCCGCAGAAAAGCTCGCCGCGCAGGCTGAGGTGATCCGTCAGCGTGAAGGGCTGGGCGAGGTGCGGGTGGTTGCCGCCGAGCACGTTCCCTATATGGCGACCTTCGCGCTGCAACCGCTGAGCGGAAGCATCGAGCCCCTCACCGAAGACCAGGAAGCACGTAAACAGGAGATCGAAGCGGAAATCGCCGGGATCGACCTTCGCGCGGGAGATGAAACCTGTGAGCCCGAAGGCGATGAGGCGCAGCGCTATGCCGACCTCCAGGCTGAACTGGGTGCGATCACCGAACGTGAACCCGTGCTCGACGCCGAGCAGAAAGCCTCCGCGCTCGGCTATGTCGTGTTGAAACCCGATGGAACCCCGCAGATCCATCATCAGCTCTACCTCGCACCCACTGCCGACACGGGTGCCGACGAGAGCGATGACGAAGACGCCGAACCTGCCGACGGGCTCAGCGGCTCCGGTGCGGCGATCGATACCGCGCCCGCCATGAGCCAGCGCCTGCGGGAGATGCTGGCGATGATGAAGACCGAGCTCCTCGCCGTCCATGTCGCCAGCGACCCGGCATTCGCGCTCGATCTCGGTACCTTCCTCATGGTCGAGCGGGAATGCCGGCATATGCCCTGCATCGTGCCGTGCGATCTATATGCCACGGCGCCCCAACCGTTGCTTGCCGATTTCAAGCCCGAGACCCCGGCTGCGGCAGAATGGCGCAGGTTCGAAGAGGCGCTCGATCGCAGCTGGACCGGCTACTCGGGGCTTGAGGAGCGTTACGATGCCTTCTGCGCGCTTGGCGATGAAGCGCGGGCGGCCTGGCTGGGCTGGGCGATCGCGCGCACGCTCCATGCCGTTCCCGATGGGCGCGAGGGCACCGACTTCCTCAACCATCTCGGTCGCAAGCTCGGCATCGACGTCGCCGCCTGGTGGCGCCCCACCGCACTGACCTTCTTCGACAAGCTGACCAGGCCCGGCATCCTCGCTCTCTTCGAGGGGATCGGCGGCGAGGAATTGCGCGTGCGCTATTCGGGTTCGAAGAAGCACGACCTTGCCGCATCGGCCGAGCGGCTCTTTGGCGGAGACGTGGTCATCGAGCCCGAGATCCAGGAACGGGCACTCGCCTGGCTGCCCGAGCAGATGCGATTTGGCCCTTCCGAAGGGGAAGCCGATGCCGATGCTAAAGCGGCGAATGCCGATGCGGACATGCCCGTCCGGTCGGTCGACGCATCCGATAATGCAACCGACGAAACTCTGCCGCACGCTGCGTGAAGATCGTGGGGACCGGGCCTGTCCCGGTCCCGCCTCGTCCCCTCAGTTCAGGCCACAGCACTTCTTGTATTTGCGCCCCGATCCACAGGGGCAGGGGTCGTTTCGGCCAATCTTCTGGCGTTTGATGCTGGAAGGCCGGTGTGGATCATTCTCCAGCCGCCACTGATGCAGCATCTCCACCCAGATCGGGATCAGGTCGGGCGCCTCGGTATCCCAGCGATCCTCCTCGGCGCGCGTGAGCTTCCGCGTCCCGTCGGCAAAGGCGCGCAATGTCCGGATGCCCTCGATCGCCGCCCGGCATCCGGCGTCATCGTCGGCCAGAACCCGTAGCCATCCGGCCGGCGAGATGTCCATCGCCTGCCCGAACCCCTCGATCCACATCTCCCACAGCGTCTCGTCGGTCCGGGTGTCGATTTCCAGCACCGGCTCGAACGTGCCGGGCTGTGCCAGCGATGCGAGGATCTCATGGTAGCGATGCATCACCAGATCGATGAAATGCTGCATGCCGCCGGCATCGACGAAAGTGGGAATGCCCTCGCCGTCGTCTCCCGCCCAGACCGTCTTAAGCCATTGGCTGGGCACGATCAGGTCCGGGCTGACGATGACGCCGGTGAGGAAGCCGTCGAGCTGGGTGAGCAGCATGCAGTCGTCGCCCTGCGCGAGCAGCAGCTGATCGAGTTCATCGAGATAGTCGAACGAGAAAGCCATTTCCCTTTCTAGCCCGCCTTCGCCCGCTCGTCATCGTTCGGGACATCTCCAATTCTTGGCATCCGCACCGGGACCAGCGCGCAAGGAGCGGAGGGGGGGAAGGGAGCGATGAATGATCCCGTTGTCTGCCGAGGTGTCCAAGCATATGTCCCAACTCGCCTTCGCCACCATGGATGCACCAGCATCCTTGCATTGCGTCGCCATATCGCTCGCCCAGCACATGCGCCGCGGCGCGCAGATTACACGACAGGCTCTCAAGCGCTTCATGCTGGAGGCATTCGGGGCCGACGACGCCGATGGCGCCTGGACCATGCGCGATGCCTACGATGCACTCGAAGCCGCGCAGGTGATGCTGCTCCAGGACGCCGATTGCCCGCTTCTTCAGGGAGAGCCACGGCAGATATTCACGGCACTGCGGGGATTCGAACATGCGCTCCCGACCCAGACCTATCGTTCCGAGCGACAAATTGAATTTCAGCAGTTCAGCACGCCGCTGAGCCTCGCCTGGCTCGCAGGCCTTGCCGGGCAGATCCGGCAGGATGACCTCGTGCTCGAGCCGTCGGCGGGCACGGGGATGCTCGCGGTCCATGCATGGCGAGCGGGTGCGTGCCTGCAACTCAATGAATTAGATCCGAAACGGGCCGACCTGCTCGGCCGGATCTTCGATCGAACCGTTACTCGCCATGACGGCGAACATATCGGCGATCTGCTCGCGAGCGCTCCGAGGCCGACGCTGGTGCTGATCAACCCACCCTTCAGCCGCAGTGCCGGGCGCGGTGTCGATCGCCACGCCGGCGCCCGCCATCCGCGCGCCGCGCTGGGCCGCCTCGCCCCCGGCGGCCGCTGCGTGGCGATCATGCCGCCGAACTTCGCGGCGGATGGCACCGCCTCGCTCGGCTACACTGCCGTTGCCGAGATGGCGCCGCCGCGCGCCGAGATCACCATCCGCGGTAACCCCTATGCCAAGCATGGGACCAGTATCGATGTCCGTCTCTTCGTTTACGACAAGGGATGGACAGGAGAAGCCCAGCGTCATGTCGCGGACACGATCGAGGCTGCTCTCGATATCGTGCTGGCTCTTCCCTCCCGGCTTGATCCTTTCGATCCACCCCCGGCGCCCGCACCGGTGGCCAAGCCCTGTCCCGCGCCCGAACCCAAGCCACCGCTGACTGCTCCCCTGATAACGCGGCCTTCACGGAAAATAGCGCCGCCAGTCCGCATTCCCGCGAGCGAACCGCCCGAACCGGTATCTTACAGCGTACGGGAGACGCCGCTCGCACCGGGACAGGCGATCGGCATCTATTCCCTGTGGCAACCCGCTCGGCTTGTGATCGACGACGCCTGCGCGCATCCGGACGAACTCGTCGAATCCATCGCGATGGCATCCGTCTCGCTTCCGGCCCCTCGCTACCACCCCCGTCTCCAGAAGCGTGCCTTCAAGGCGCTCTCCGACGCGCAGCTTGAGACCATCATCCATGCAGGCGAAGCGCACGAACGCGATCTTCCCGGGCGCTTCTCGGCCAATCTGGCCGGTGATCGCCTGCTCGAGGACGAGGAGGGCAGCGCCTACCGGACCGGCTTCTTCGTTGCCGATGGGACCGGCGTCGGGAAAGGGCGCGAGGCAGCAGGCATCATTCTCGATCAATGGAACCGCGGCAATCGCCGCGCGATCTGGATTTCGCTGGCCGATCTCATCGAGGACGCGCGCCGTGACTGGACAGCGCTTGGCGGCCTTGCCATCGATATCCAGCCGGTCGCGAACTTTGCGCTGGGCACACCGATCACCATGGAAAGCGGCATCGTCTTCCTGACCTACGCTGCGCTGCGCTCGAGCCGCCATGATACGGCATCGCGCCTGCAGCAGTTGCTGGACTGGACCGGTAAGGATTTCTCCGGGGTGATCGTCTTCGACGAATCCCACGCCATGGCCCATGCAGCCGGGACCGAGACGGATTTCGGGAAGGCGCACGGCTCGGAACAGGGGCTCGCCGGCGTCCGCCTGCAAAATGCGCTCCCACGCGCCCGCATCCTCTACATGTCGGCGACCGGCGCGGCGCGGCCGGAAAACCTCGCCTATGCCGTTCGTCTCGGGCTATGGGGAGCCGGTACGGCCTTCGCCACACGCGACATGTTCATGAAGGCCATGGCAGAGGGCGGCATCGCCGCGCTCGAAGTCGTTTGCCGCGATCTCAAGGCGATGGGTCTCTACACCGCGCGCGCCTTGAGCTTCGCCGGCGTCGAGTATGAACCGCTGGAGCATGCGCTCACGCCGGACCAGATCTCGGTATACGATGCCTACGCGGACAGTTGGGGGATCATCCATCGAGGCCTCCGAGAAGTTCTCGCCGAGATCGGCGTGGTCGATAGGATTTCCGGCAAGACCCAGAACGGCCAGGCGCGCGGGTCAGCGCTCAGCTCCTTCGAGGGGGCGAAGTTGCGGTTTTTCTCCAGCCTGCTCGTGAGCCTGAAGATTCCGACGCTCATCGCGGCCATCGAGCAGGAACTGGCGGCGGGTAATGCCGTGCTGGTGCAGCTGGCGAGCACGGGCGAAGCCATCATGGACCGGCGACTGTCCGAACTCTCGCCGGAGGAACGGGCGATGATGGATGTCCAGGTCTCTCCCAAGGAGACCCTCGTCGATTATCTGAAAAATGCCTTCCCGGTGCGCCAGATGCGGGTCTTTCGCGCCGATGACGGCACGGTTCGCTCGGAACCGATGAGTGACGCCCAAGGCAATCCCGTGCTCTGCAGGCAGGCAATTGCTTCTCGCGACGAACTGATCGAGGACCTGTGCGCTCTGCCTGCCATTCCGACCGCGCTCGACGCGCTGATCGCACATTTTGGTACGGAGCGGGTCGCCGAGATCACGGGCCGTTCCCGGCGCATCGTCACCGACAGTACGGGCCGGCAGAAGATCGAGAGGCGCGGCGCCCGCGCCAATGTCCTCGAGGTCCAGGCCTTTCAGAACGGCAATAAATCGATCGCCGCCTTCTCTCTCGCGGGCAGCACCGGCCGGTCCATGCATTCGGATCGGAACTGCCCGACCGCGCATTGTCGCCGGACCCATTTTCTCCTCGAACTGGGATTTCGCATCCTTTCGGCAGTACAGGGCTTCGGTCGCAGCCACCGCACCAATCAGGTGACGCCGCCGGTCTATCGCCCGCTCACGACCGATTGCCGCGGCGAGCGCCGGTTCCTCAGCACGATTATCCGGGGCCTCGAAGCGCTCGGCGCGCTGACCCGGGGCCAGCGTCAGGCCGGATCGCAGAATCTTTTCGATCCATCCGACAGTCTGGAATCCGAGTTCGCGCGCGATGCGCTCGTCCAGTGGTTCCATCTTCTTTATGAGGGCAAGCTGCGCAGTGTGACGCTCGCCGATTTCCAGGAGATCACCGGATTGGAACTGTGCGACGAGGGCGGGGAACTGAAGGAGCGCCTGCCGCCGATCCACCGCTGGCTCAATCGCATCCTGGCCTTGCGCATCGCCACGCAGAACCGCATCTTCGAAGAATTCCTGGGACTGGTCGAGGATCGCGTCGAGGCGGCGCGGGCCGCCGGGACGCTTGATCTGGGGATCGAGACGATCCGCGCCGAACGTGTGCATGTTCTGTCCGACCAGCTCCTGCGCGCCGACCCGGTGACCGGCGCGGAAACGAGGCTGTTACGGCTCGAACTTCATCGAAGACCGCCGGTCACCAGTTGGGCCGCGTTGCAGTACGAGTTGCGCGGTTCGGACGACGTGCGGTGGCTGCACAACACGCGCTCGGGTCGGGTGGCGCTCTATGTGCCGACATGGCCGGGGCAGGACGACGAGGGCCAATGGATCGAACGCTGTTATCTCATACGCCCTGGTGGCCGGGCGCGAATGGACGTCGCGGCACTTGCCGGCAGCCACTGGGAGGAGATCGAGCGTGATAGCTTCCAGGCGCTCTGGGACGCGGAAGCCCGCGATGCTGGGGAAAGGCTTGTGGTCGAAACGATCACGCTGGCGACGGGCCTGCTCCTGCCCGTGTGGAAGAGGCTACCCGCCGATGACGTGCGCGTATGGCGGATCGACGACGGCACCGGCATGTCCATTCTCGGGCGTATCATCCATCCCGGCGCCCTCGAGCGGCTCGAACAGGCATTCGGGCTTGCCGGTGGCGTGATTCTAGGGCCTGACGAGATCATTGCCGGCGCGCGCATGGCCGGCGGCGTAGCGATTCCGGGCCTGGGCCCAGCCAGGCTGGTTCGGGTCCAGGTCAACGATAGTCCCCGCCTCGAAATCCGCGATTACCGGCCGGAGGATCGCACCTGGCTCAAGTCCTGTGGGGCATTCTCGGAGGTCTTGAGTTTCAGGACCAGATTGTTCCTGCCACCCGATTGCGCGTGCGACATATTGACGAGGATCATTGAGGATCGGAGTTGATCCACCGCTGCCGCGCGAAGCTATGCCGCTCCAGATCCCACTATATTGCAGAAGGAAAGGGTGAAGCGCGGCAGCATCGCACTTCACCCTCTCCAATCATTCTGCGGATGCCGGTGTATCAACCTTGGCCGCATCTTTCTTGGCGGCATTCGTACGCTTGCTGGAAGTCTTGGCTTTCGGCGATGTGGTGGACTTAGCGTCAGTGACGATCCCGAGCTTCTTCTTCTTGGGGGCAGGCGTGGACGATTCCATTTTCGCAGCTTCAGGAGTCTGGGTTTCCGGAGTGGTCGACGGGGCGGCAGCTTCCTTGGCAGCGGCGGGCTTCTTCGCACCGCTGGATGCTTTCGGGGATGCCTTCTTCGCCGCCGGTTTCTTTGCGACAGACTTTGTGGCTGCACCCTTCGCCTTTCTGGGCGCGGGTGCTGGCACAGGCACAGGCACAGGCGCAGGTGCGGCCGCAGCCGAGACAGCCGGTGTGACCGATGCCATGGGTGCGGCTTCCGGCGTCTCGACGGCGATCACGGGAGCCTCGATGGTCGGCTTGGCGTTAGCCCCTTTCGCGCGCGAGCGCTTGGGCTTTTCCGGCGCCGATGCAGGCGCTGATTCCGGCGTTTGCCCGGATGTAACACCAAGGGCCTCGTCACCCTGCTTTACCGCGCTGGCCTTGCCGGGCGCGCGTTTCGGCTTCTGTTCCTTCACCGGGGCCGGCGTCGGCGCTGCCTCCTGTACGGCCTGTTCGGTGACGGACGCTTCCTTCTGTGCCGTTTCGCCAGCCTTTCTTCCCAGGCCCAGCTTAGCAGCGACAGCACGGCGGTGCTCGGAATAGGCGGGAGCCACCATCGGATAGTCCCGCGGGAGCTTGTAGCGCTCGCGATACTCGGCCGGGGTCAGCCCGTTGGTCGCCAGATGCCGTTTCAGCGTCTTGTATGGCTTGCCGTCGATCATGCTGATGATGTGCTCGCGCGAGGCCAGGCTCTTGCGCACCGATACGGCAGGAACATGCTCCACCGGCGCGGGCGCTTCGGCTTCGGCCTTTCCTTCGAGGGCGCCGCGTGTCGCTTCGATGATCCCGGCGATGTCGCCGGCCGGCACCTGGTTGTTCGAGAAATAGGCGCTCAGTAACTGCACGGTCATTGCAGTGAGATCGGGCTGCTCGGTATCGGCCACGCAAAAACTCCAGGCTAAGGCAAGGCAATAGGGAAGTTGGCTCTTGCCGAAAAAGAATTGCCGGAAAGCTAAGCCTGTTCCCACGCCTCATGCAAGTCGTCAGTGAAACAAGCCCGTCAGTCCGCGGAAAGGGGAGGGGGAGGAGTAGAGCAGAAGACCAGTTCGAGGTCTCGCTATTCCATGAGGTGCAACATGGCGAACTGCGTATCCGCGCACATCCTGATCGGCGGCAGACTAGCCCGGTCCTGCTACCCCGAACTGATCAACGCGATCAGAGCCGATAATCCGGCGGTCGATTGGGACGGCACGCCGTTCGATCCCGACGATATCCCGGTCGGCAAGCCACTCGCGCTCATGGATCATGATGTCGCCAACGGCTGTTTCGAAGAGATCGAGGAAATTTGTCGCCGGCACGGTCTCCACTATATTCGCTGGTCTGGCGCTTCTCCTGGAAGCTTCCCGTCGGTTCGCATCGTTTACACGGGTAACGGCGAACCACAGCAATTTCTGACGACCGAGGAAGACGAGCAGGTCTTCTCCATCGAACGCATCCGGGAACTGGGAAGCATCGAAACAATCGAAGCGGACTACCAGCGTGCGCGCAGGAATCCGCCTGCCCTGCTGATCGTGGACGACGAGCCCACCGATGTCGTCATCTCGGAGATCCCCCATGGCTGATCACCATGTTCAGGGCTCGGTCGCATTCATTTGCACGGCGAAGGAAGCCGCGCTGATCGAAGAGGCATGGCAGCATGCCGCTGACCTCGACGACGAGCTGGCACCAGGCAACCCGAGCGCAGAATTCCTCGCGGCTTTCCCGCCGGTCGAACTGGGCAACCCTTTCAATGGCCTGCTCGCGATCTTCGACGATCCGCGGTTTCCCCAGTTCAGCGCCGAGCTCCGGGTCACCGGAGCCGATCCGTGCAGGGTGTCGATCTATGGTGACAGCGATTTTAAACCCGACGCCATAGCCGCGTTGATCCAGCGCTGCTGCCGGCAGACGCTGGGCGAAGCGCCGATCGGCTTTACGTGGAGCTATGGGTCTTCGCGTCCCCGGCCCGAGGATACGGGCGGTGGATGGTGCGCCATCTTTGCCGATCGGATCGAATTCAGCGAGACTGCCGAGGGACTTTCGAAAGCGCTGCAGCCCGCTGCCGATCCCTGGAGCGATCACCCGTTCCATCCCGTGTCCGACTGGAGAACCGAAGTCGCCAATGACGCGACCCGTCTCGGCTATCTCGACTGGATCGCCGTACGGCAAAGCTCGGCCGGTGCGGCACCTTAAACCTAATCCCTTCGGCATCTACATGCCGTGAAACGGGGTCGCGTCCGTCAACGTGGTGTAAATTCGGGTGTGGCCAGCGGGCTGCATTGTCAGGCGGCCTTGGGTGTAATCTGTAGCGGCTGAACCTCCTCGATTGTTGGTGTGGCAAGTGCGGCCATGCCCT
>Ga0209813_10000338_pt1 | contig 12223 bp, 9 predicted proteins | sample EndMethybrTD3033_FD_187596 | JGI IMG/M metagenome (GOLD analysis project Ga0209813, IMG submission 187596) | Populus endosphere microbial communities from Tennessee, USA - Endosphere MetaG P. TD hybrid TD303-3 (SPAdes) (version 2) | ecosystem: Host-associated > Plants > Roots > Endosphere... | reverse complement strand
TCGGATTGTGGCCGGCCTCTGGTTCGACTATGGCACGGACCGGGTGACGCAATCCTATACGTCGATCGATGCCGATGGCCGGCCGGTCGACCAGTGGGGCTATCAGGACAAGGCGATCCGCACCGCTGACGGGCGGCTGCTCGCCTATGAAAATCAGCGCACCAAGACGGTCACCAAGGGCTTCTTCCTGTCCGACAGCATCGCGGCGACGCCCAAGCTGGGCATCGACATCGGTTTCAAGGGCGTCAACCTGCTGCGCAACGGGCGCAATTATCTGCCCGGTCCGCAGTCGACGGTGCGGATCGACAGCTTCGCCGCGCTGCCGCGGGCGGCGATCCATTATCAGCTGGACGACCGGCAGCAGCTGTTCGCCAACATCACCACCAATTTCCGCACGCCCAACGAGTTCGCGCTCTACAACAGCTATTATGGCGGCGAACTGGTGAGCCAGGGCACCGACGGCCTGAAGAATGAATATTCGATCTCGCAGGAACTGGGCTATCGTTATATCGGCCCCAGCCTGTCCTTCTCGCTGACCGGTTTCCATTATCATTTCCGCAACCGCCAGGTGGCGACGGTGATCGACAGCGGCGGCGCGCTGGTCAATTCGACCATCAACGCCGGCAGCCAGAGCAGCTATGGCCTGGATGGCGAGATCGACTATCGCCCGGCCAAGGGGATGAGCATCTATGCCTCGGCCGAATATCTGCACACGCGGCTGAACGACGACCTGGCGATTAACGGCGATTATCTGCCGACCAAGGGTAAGCGGGCGGTGTCGGCCCCCAGCTTCCAGTTCGCGCTGGGCAGCACCTATGATGATGGCCGGCTGTTCGGCAGCAGCGCGCTCAAATATGTCGGCCGCCAATATGCGACCTTCATGAATGACGAGAGCATCAAGGGCTATGCCACGCTGGACCTGTCGGTCGGCGTGCATCTGGCCGGGCTGATCGACGCGCAGGTGATGGACCTGCGCATCAACGCGATCAACGTCACCAATCCGCGTGTCCTGTCGGGCGTCTATTCGATCAGCACCAACGCGCAGGATACGGCCGGGCGCAACGGCACACTGATCGCCGGTTCGGCGCCGACCTATTATGTCGGCAGCGGGCGCGCCGTGGTGGCGACGCTGTCGCGCGCCTTCTGACGATGAGCGCGGCTGCTCCGCATCTGGTCCATGGCATGGGGCTGGCGCTGGAGGCGCCGGCCTGGCCGGCTATCACGGTGGACGAGGCAGCGGCGGTGCTGGACCATTTCCCTGATGCAGGCCGGCTGGCGGCGCTGGCCTGGCATTCGCCGCGCCCCTTTTCGGCGGCGACGCTGGTCGAGACGGATCGCGGCCCGCTGTTCCTGAAGCGGCATCACCAGCGCTTGCGCACGCCGGCGGCGCTGGCCGAGGAGCATGGCTATATGGCGCATCTGCGCGGTGCCGGGCTGGCGGTGTCCGATGTGCTGTGCGCCACCGATGGCGCCGGCGCGATTGCGCTGGGCGAATGGAGCTATGAGCTGCATCGTCAGGCGCCGGGCCTCGATCTTTATCGCGATCGCCAGTCCTGGACGCCCTTTCTGTCGCCCGATCACGCCTTTGCGGCTGGTGTCGCGCTGGCGCAACTGCATCGGGCGGCAGCCGGTTTCGATGCGCCGGCACGCGGAGCGCATCCGCTGGTGTCGAGCTTCACGATCTTGCCCGCCGCCGATCCACTGGCCGCAGCGGACGCCTATGTCGCGGCACGGCCCGCGGTGGCGGCCTTCCTGGCGGACCTGCCCTGGCGGTCGGAACTGGCGCGGCTGTTCGCGGCACTGGGGCAGGGGCTGGCGCCGCGGCTGGCGGAGCTGCCTGCGCTCTGGACCCATAATGACTGGCACCCTTCCAACCTGCTGTGGTCGGCGCAAGGCGTGGTGAGCAGCATCTTCGATTTCGGCCTGTCGACCCGCAGCTGCGCCCTGCATGATCTGGCCACCGCGATCGAGCGGACGGCGATTCCCTGGCTGACGCTGGATCAGGGGCGGCTGGCCGAGCCGGCGGATGTGGAGGGCGCGCTGGCCTTGCTGGCGGGCTATTGCAGTGTGCTGGCGCTGGCGCCTGCCGAGATCGATACGCTGCTGCACCTGCTGCCGCTGGTCCATGTCGAGTTCGCCCTGACCGAGATCGACTATTTCTTCGGCATATTGGCCGATCGCGAAGGCGCGATGCTGGCCTGGCAGGCCTATCTGGTCGGCCATGCCGACTGGTTTCTGTCGGGCGAGGGGCAGGGCTTTCTGGCGCGACTCCGTGCGGGGGTAGCGGCGTGATGTCGACGCTGGAGATCATTGCCGTCATCATCAGCTTCCTCGGCATCTGGCTGACGGCGCGGCGGCATCTGCTTTGCTGGCCGATCAACCTGATGGCCTGCGCCCTGTATGCCAAACTGTTCCTCGACGTGCGCCTCTATGCCGACATGGTGCTGCAGGGACTGTTCGGCATCGCCATCGTCTATGGCTGGATCGGCTGGGCACGGGGCAAGCGCGACGAGGGCGAGGTAAGGGTGGTGCCGCTGCCGCCGATGCGGGCCGCCAAGGGGCTGGCGCTGGGCGCACTCTGTGCCGGCGCGATCGGCTGGTTCACCCATCATTATACCGATGCGGCGCTGCCCTGGATGGATTCGGCGCTGAGCAGTTTCAGCCTGGTCGCCCAATATTGGACGGCGCGGCGCCATGCGGCGAGCTGGCTGCTGTGGATCGCGGTCGACATTTTCTATGTCGGCATGTTCGTGTTCAAGGGACTGTGGCTGACCGCCGGCCTCTATGCCGCAATGATCGGACTGGCGGTGCTGGGCTATTGGCGCTGGCGACAGGCGATGCGTCGCAGCGCAGCCTGAACAGGGCTGCTGCCTGGATTCGGCACGGATCGCATCTGTCTGGAAAATGGAGGCCCGAGCCGGAATCGAAATACGCGATTTTTTTTGGATTAGAACAACAACTTATTTATTTTCAGGTCGCGTAAGGCCCCCGATTGTGCCCCCAAACGTACTATCAGGCGCTAAACAGTGGCTGGCCCGCTCACGTCCCGACTTGCGCACGAAAGGGCGCCATCATTGCCGATGCCGACTTGTTCCGAGATCCACAGCGACGAGGTCAAATGAAGAGGCCGCCCCATTCGGGGCAGCCTCGCTCAGCGGAAGATATGCCGCCTCCCTCAACTTATCTGGGCATGCTTGTTGGTGAAGATAGGTTGCCGCGCGTTCGGCATGAGTGGCGGCTTGCACTATGGCGCCGGAATCATTCTGCAATATGATGATCCAGCTTGCGATATGGCTGGCAAGATCGGCGGCCAAAAAGGCCGTGCCTAATTCCGCCAACAATTCCTCGCGGACAGACCCTTCATCGCCGCTTCTTTTCGCAATCAGGGCGGCTTTCGTGCCGAATTCAACGCACGGTTTCGTGGCCCTTCGCGGCGGAGCATACGTGGGTATCATGAAACGCGGCAAAGGGCGGTAGCTAGACGCGGTCGTCTGACGGGGGGGTAACAAGGTAGCCGCTGTGGTTCACGGTTACCGGGATGCTGGCAAATAATGCCTCGGCCGCTTCGATTGGCATCGTCATGCACGGTCCTAGTGCTGTTGCCATAATAGACTACGGTCGCACCGTGCTCCCCTGTTCAATCGGCGAGCGTTGCTGCTCACCTCCCCACCTAAATTTGCATTATTGTGGGTGTTCTAGAACTCAAGAAAAGTGGCGTCCCTTATCGGAAGCGGAAATAGGAATGGTCGCTAATCGTGCTGCTCATCTATTCTTAAGTTTATGAGGCAAGACAAAATTGCGTAATTTACGCAAATATTTCGCCTTAACGCTCTGAAATTAAATGTAAAAAAGTGATTTACGACAGAAATATATATTGATGAACGTGCTTGGCCATGAAACAATACTGGACGTCGCTGGGGTGCGGCAACAGGTGTGTTGGGGGATAAGTGGTCGACGCCGTATCGGTTTCGGAGAGTGGGACTCGCGCGCTTGCGACGCTCATGGCTATACACCGAATTGCTGTGGATCCGCAGCAACTACGGCATGAACTTGGCCATCAGCTTCCTCTTTCGTCGCAAGATATTCAGAGGCTGGCTAGACGTCACGACGGTGTTCGGGTGCGCTCCATTCGGACGACTTTTGATCGGCTTGCGCGTCAACCGTTGCCGGCAATTGCCGGCGGGCCTGACGGATGGTTTCTGATTGGGCGCGCGTCTGAAACTGAAGTGATAATCCAGAAGCCTGGGCAAGATGTCACGAAGCTGACTTGTGCAGATCTGAATGAGATTTGGTCTGGCGAACTGATCCTATTGACCACCAGGGAAAGTGTGGGCGGCTCAGCGGGACGCTTCGATATCCGATGGTTTATCCCCCAGATCGTGCGCTACCGAAAGCTAATTGGTGAGGTGCTCCTGATCACGCTAGCGCTCAATTTTTTGGGGCTGGCTGCGCCGCTCTTCTTCCAGAATGTCATCGACAAAGTGCTTGTCCACAACACTCTGGCTACCCTCCAGGTGCTATCAATCGGCCTTGTCGCTGTGTCGCTATGGGAGGTTGCCTTCGGCTGGCTGCGCACGCGCCTTTTTTCAGAAACGACCCAGAAGCTCGACGTCGAACTGGGTTCAAGGCTCTTCAGGCATCTGTTGGGGCTGCCGCTGTCCTATTTTGAAGGGCGGCGGGTCGGAGATACAGTGACTCGTGTTCGGCAGCTTGAATCGGTACGGGAATTTCTCACCAATGCATCGCTGTCGATCCTTATCGATCCAGCGTTCACTGTCGTCTTTCTCGTTGCGATGTGGATCTATTCTCCCACACTCTTCTGGGTCGTGGCCATAACTATCCCTGCTTATGTCGCAGTTTCACTGTTTGTGACCGGACCATTGCGGCGCCGGCTCGATGAGAAATTTGAGCGTGGTTCCGCCAACAATGCCCTTTTGGTCGAAAGCGTCTCGGGTATGCAAACTATCAAGGCGGCCGCCGTGGAGCCGCAGTGGCAAGAACGTTGGGAGCGACAGCTGGCCGGCTACAGCGCGGCCAACCAGCGCGTAATCAATTTGGGTAACACGGGCAGTCAGATCGTCCAGCTGATTTCCAAATTTAGCCTCGCGGCGATCCTTTTTTTGGGAGCGAGGCAGGTGATTGACGGCGCAATGACGGTTGGCGCACTCGTCGCTTTCAATATGTTCGCCCAGCGTGTCTCCGGTCCAGTCATCCGCATGGCGCAACTTTGGCAGGATTTTCAGCAAGTCCGGCTATCGATTGACCGTCTAGGTGATGTTCTGAACCAAGCGGTCGAACCGGGAGCCGGTTCCCGCCTGGCACTTCCAGAAGTCAAAGGCGCCATCCGTTTTGAAAATGTGAAATTCCGTTATGGCCTAGAAGGGCCTTGGACGCTGGAAGATATCAATATCCATCTTCCAGCCGGTGGCACGCTTGGCATCGCCGGTTCATCGGGTTCGGGTAAATCCACTCTCACCAAGCTTTTGCAGCGTCTATATACGCCAGCGGGCGGTCGCATCCTTATCGATGGCGTCGATATCGGGCAGATCGATCCGGCTTGGCTTCGGCGACAAATCGGCGTGGTTTTGCAGGAAAACCTGCTGTTCAACCGCTCCATTCGCGAGAATATCGCTCTTGCCAACCCGGCGCTTCCTTTGGAGCAGGTTATGGCTGCGGCTCAACTTGCCGGTGCCCATGAATTCATTGTGGGATTGTCGCAGGGCTATGACACCATCGTTGAAGAACGCGGTGTGAACCTATCGGGTGGCCAGCGGCAGCGAATAGCGATTGCGCGCGCGTTGGTGACGCAACCGCGCATCCTGATTCTCGACGAGGCAACGTCCGCACTCGATGCCGAAAGTGAGGAGATTATCCAGCGTAATCTGCGTGCGATGGCTCGAGGGCGAACCGTATTGATTATCGCGCACCGGTTGTCAGCGATACGCCAGTGCGATCGGATCATGACGCTTGAAAAAGGACGCGTTGTAGAGGTGGGAACCCACGACGAACTGTTACGTCAAGGCGGGCGCTACGCGAGTCTGTATCGACGCCAAATGGGCGTAACGGGGGGCGTAGCATGAACATGCTTATTCAGCATTGGGATGCTGTGAGATCAGCTCTTGCGGACGAAAAGGCGCGGACTAGGGCGCTGGTCCGGGTCGACGAGATTGCCTTTCTTCCTGCTGCTTTAGAAATAATCGAGCAACCGGTCTCGCCGACCTCGCGAGTGACGACGTGGCTGCTGCTAGGGGGCTTGCTAGTCGCCATTCTCTGGCTCAGCTTCGGGAGAGTAGACATCGTGGCTTCGGCTCAAGGGCGCTTGATCCCGGCTGACAACGTGAAGCTAGTGCAGCCGGCGGAAGCGGGATTAGTACGGGCGATTCTTGTGCGTAATGGTCAAATAGTACGTAAGGGGCAATTGCTCGTCGAGCTTGATCCAACAGTCTCGAGGGCGGAAGCGGTCCAAGCGGAGGCTGTCCTGGAAACAGCTCGGTTTGATGTTGCTCGTGCAAAAGCAATCTTGTCAGCCTTGGGTGGCAATGGACTCGCCTTTCTTCCGCCGGAGGGGGCTGCGGCACAGTCGATAGCGATCCAACGAGGCCTTGCTGCGGCGGAACTGGCAAGGATTGAGGCGTCTATATCCGGAAGAGCTGCAGATTTCCGGGCTGCAAAAGCAGCGCAAACCGAATCTTTGGTCCAAGCCGCGAAACTGACTGAGACCATCCCATTGTTGGACCAGCAGTTGGAGGCGTATGAGGGACTTCTGACCAAGGGATATGCGGCAAAGCTGAAGGTCATCGAGATGCGCCGTCAGCGCAACGCTACGATTCGTGATCGCGAGGCTGCGCTGGAAGCTGCTCGTAAGGCTGAAGCTCAATCTGCGAGCGCATCTAGCAGCATGTCACAAAGCATGGCCGAAGCGCGAACCCAAATACTGACCGATCTTGCGAAAGCGGAGGCTGAAGTACGGCTTCGTTTAGAAGAGTTAACAAAGAGCAGGCAGCGAGGGCGACTGCAAAGGATTTTAGCTCCGGTCGATGGAACAATTGCTCAAAGCTCCGTGCATACGGTCGGGGGAGTAGTCGAGGCATCGAAGCCAATTATGTTGGTCGTCCCTAAAGATGGCTTGTTAGTTGCGGAAGTAAATATCCTCAACAAGGACATTGCTTTTGTAAAGGTTGGCCAAGATGTTTCCATAAAGCTTGAAGCATTCCCTTTCACCAAGTTTGGAACTGTGAGGGGGCGGGTTGAGAGCGTAGGGATGGATGCAATTGAGGACGATAAATTAGGACTTGTTTATCCAGCTATTATAAAGATCGTTAAGCGCAATTATCCCAAATTAAACCTATCGGAACTGACTCCAGGAATGACTGCAACGGTCGACATTAGGACAGGGGATAGGAAAATTATCGAGTATTTTCTCAGTCCTATCGAGGAAGTTTCTGCAAGCGCAGCTCATGAGAGATAGTTCTCTATAGTCTGTCAGGCTATTTCAATAATAAATTCGACTATTATCCTGAAATAAATTCATTCGGAGGAAAATTATGTCTGACTCGGCTGGATCCACTACCGCACCTTTGCCAGGCAAATTGGACTCAGGCGCTGTTGGAACTGGAATAGACGCATACGGGAACTACGGGCCAAATGGTCTCACAAAAGACGTTGCCAACGCTTATGGCGATATCGCCGATCGTATTGAGCAAGTTAACGATACAGCAGAAGCAATCGCCTTGGCCGAACGTATGCGGCAGCAACGCGAAGGTTACGCTGAAATCACGGATCCGGCGGAAGCGTTCAAAGCCCCATTTAGAGACATGTATCAAAATATCGCCGACGGACTAGATCTTATACCTGATTTTCTCGGCAAAGACGCTTTTGATCGCACGATTGGTGAGCTTGCGCGAAAATTGGCCAAGAAATTTGGTGAACCTTCGGGTGATGGTTCGGGCAGCGGCTCCGGCGGCTCCGGCGGCTCCGGCGGCTCCGGGGGCTCCGGCGGCTCCGGCGGCTCTGGTGACGGTGGAGGTGATGGCGGTTCAGGAGGCTCTGGTGGTTCGGGGGGTGGCTCCGGTGGCTCCGGTGGCTCCGGTGGCTCCGGTGGTTCCGGTGGTTCCGGTGGTTCCGGCGGCTCTGGTGGTTCAGGCGATGGCGCAGGAGATCCGCTTGGATATCCGCCTGCAACCCCTCCGCAGCCGCGTGATCCACTCATTCTCGACTTAAATGGTGACGGCGTTCACCTTCTGGCGCCTAATGAAAGCGGCGCCCATTTTGACATCGATAATGATGGTTTTAATGAACAGATTGGTTGGGCCTCCGGGGGCGACGGGTTGTTGGTCCGCGACCTCAATGGTGATGGCGTTGTAAACAATGCTACCGAACTCTTTGGAAATGCCAGCCAGACGGGGCACGAAGATCTTGGGCGAAACGACATTGATGGTAATGGGGCCATCGATGCAACCGACGCGATTTGGAACGATTTGCAGGTGTGGATCGACGCTGATGGGAACGGTCAATCCTCCGCTGAAGAACTCCATTCTCTTGCGAGTCTCGGAATAACGTCAATCTCTCTGACCAGTATTGCGGAGGGGGGGAGCCAAGCAGGTGGGCAGGTTATTAGTAGCTCGACCGTAGAGTCTGTGAGTGGCAGTGTACGAGCTTACTCTGTAAACCTCGTCGCAAATCAAGCTTTGACACACGAGGTTCTCCCAGAAAGCTTTCAGGTAGATCTGGACGTTAATCTGTTGCCTACGCTCATGGGATTTGGGCAAATATCCGATCTTAGTGTCGCTATGACGCGCGATCACGATCTAAAGCAGATGGTGAAAGATTTTGTAAACAAAGATCGAAATCTAACTTTTGAGGATTATGTCGCAGATGCTCGAGAAATACTATTTTCTTGGGCAGGTGTCACCGACATTGATCCCGCCAGCCGAGGTGGCCAGATAGATGCACGGGAGGTGGCAGTTGTCGAAAAGATTGTCGACATTGCTTATGGTGGCAATTTGTCATCTTCGAGCGGCATCGGACCTGCTGTCAAAGAATATTTTGACAAATTCTTCGAAGGATACATGTCCCGGTTGCTCGAGCAATCTTGGGAATCGAAATGGATGCTCAAGCAGACTGATGATCCGTTTGCTCTGTTGAGAAATGACGTTCTCTATGATCCATTTGCTCTGTTGACAGGCGGCGCCATAGCAGATGGACGAAATCTACTTATGGATCTTTCTGGTAACATTGTTGCCTTGGGCGTTGCGCAGGGCGAATCCAGCCCTTTGAACGTCAATCAAGTCAACGAACTGATAGTCCCAGCTCTTCAGATGATGGTGCGGGATAAATATGGCTCAATCGCTGCGGGTGCCGGTGATTTGCTAGATGGTATCTCAAGCCTCAGCAATTCAAGCTTTGACGATAAAGGTACCGGCTGGGCACTTTTGAATGGCGGTGGGGTTTTGCAGGGAACCACCGGAAATGACACGCTTGACGGGGGCGCCAACAGCTTCATCAAGGCTGGCGATGGAGACGACATCGTCGTCGGTGTCGCGCAAAGCTCAATCATTGATGGCGGCGATGGCAGCGACGCTATCAAGGGTAGTGGACAGGCCGATTGGTTGCTTGGTGGCGCAGGCAATGACTGGATCAACGGTCGCGGCGGCAATGACATCATTATCGGTGGAGCTGGCAACGATACGGTCGGCGGCGGAGCCGGCGACGATATCTATCGCTTCGCCCGCGGCGATGGTCAGGACACGATCATTGATGGTATCGACTATTGGGACGGCGGTAGTGGTGGCAACGACATCATCGAGCTTGGAGAGGGCATCGCGGCCGATCAGGTGACGGTGTCGCAGCGGAACAATGGCAAAGATCTGTTCCTGGACCTGGGTCAGGGCGACAGCATCCTTATCAGCGGATCGCCGATCATCGAGGGTGGTAACCAGATCGAGCAGGTGAAATTCGCTGACGGCACCATCTGGACTCACGCCGACCTTTTTTCGCGTTCCATCATCCCGACCGATGGTGCCGACGATTTCCGCGGCACCTATGGTAATGAGACGATCGCAGGTGGCGCAGGCAATGACTGGATCAACGGTCGCGGCGGCAATGACATCATTATCGGTGGAGCTGGCAACGATACGGTCGGCGGCGGAGCCGGCGACGATATCTATCGCTTCGCCCGCGGCGATGGTCAGGACACGATCATTGATGGTATCGACTATTGGGACGGCGGTAGTGGTGGCAACGACATCATCGAGCTTGGAGAGGGCATCGCGGCCGATCAGGTGACGGTGTCGCAGCGGAACAATGGCAAAGATCTGTTCCTGGACCTGGGTCAGGGCGACAGCATCCTTATCAGCGGATCGCCGATCATCGAGGGTGGCAACCAGATCGAGCAGGTGAAATTCGCTGACGGCACCATCTGGACTCACGCCGACCTTTTCGCGCGTTCCATCATCCCGACCGATGGCGCCGACAATTTCCGCGGCACCTATGGTAATGAGACGATCGCAGGTGGCGCAGGCAATGACTGGATCAACGGTCGCGGCGGCAATGACATCATTATCGGTGGAGCTGGCAACGATACGGTTGGCGGCGGAGCCGGCGACGATATCTATCGCTTCGCCCGCGGCGACGGTCAGGACACGATCATTGATGGTATCGACTATTGGGACGGCGGTAGTGGTGGCAACGACATCATCGAGCTTGGAGCGGGCATCGCGGCCGATCAGGTGACGGTGTCGCAGCGGAACAATGGCAAAGATCTGTTCCTGGACCTGGGTCAGGGCGACAGCATCCTTATCAGCGGATCGCCGATCATCGAGGGTGGCAACCAGATCGAGCAGGTGAAATTCGCTGACGGCACCATCTGGACTCACGCCGATTTAATCAGTTACTCTTCAATATCGGGAGCATTGAGCGCAGCAAATTCCGCGCAGCAATTGGCGGAAGCCTCAGCGGCGTTTTCGCCTCAAAGCTCGGCGTGGGTGGTTGCTCAGGATGAAAAAGAATCATCTCCCGCAATGGTGATGACCTTTAATAATCGCGGAGACCAGCGATTGAGTTAAATGAAAATTCGCCGTGGCTCTTGGATTATTTCTGATATGCCACGGCGATCCAAAAGTGACATGAAATGTCAGTATTTTTTTCCAGATAGGCAATCCTTATCTGACTTGCAAATTGGGTCTATCTTGCGCGCGGCGGCCATTATTTCGCCGCTTTTGTCCGCCGCCTGGAATGAGGGGTCGCTATTTTGTTTAGTGCGGCACTCGAGAAGCAGATTTTGCATCACTTCGACATTTTTTCCATATTTAGATAGCAAGTCTGCACCAACGTTTTCTCCGGCCGGTACCTCTCCTGCGGCCATTTGCTTCATTTCGTAGAGCGCACGTCCTGTCATGCCTATGGCAACTTTGTAATTTGGACTATTGCCGGTAAGCATCAGTTCTCGACCGTAATGAAACGCTGCAACGCAATGCGCAGGATTCTTGGGATCTGGACTCAACGCATCGGCAGCTCCGCATGCAGAAAGTGTCGCGAATAACGCGCTAAAATGCACCAGATATCTCATTACCGCCTCCTGGAAAATTGCCGTGACGTATGAAGGTATAATCTTGCCGAGGAGTTAATGACTTATAGACTGCTTGGAAACGCGCCCCTTAGCGCATCCGCGCCGCCCGCATTCCGGCCGGACCGGCCAGGCATGGTATCTTGATGGGCAAATCGGGCGGGGACGCTGGCGCTTTTTGATCGGAAATGTGCTCTTGGGTGCATTTTGTTCTTCAGGCTCTAAGCTTCTCCAATAAGCTGAGGCCGAAAGGGGTTATTAACTCAGTGACCGGCGGGCGAGCCAAACGAAGGGGCTCCCCCTTCGCGGCGCCCTCCCATAATGATCTACGCTGCTTCCTTGATCGCTTCTGTGGCCGCCAGTTGGTGCAGATAAGCAACGGCGCGTTCGGCATGGGCGGCGGCTTGGACAATGGCGCGGGTGTCGTTTTGCAGCACCCTGATCCAGCTTGCGATATAGCTGACATGATCGGGGCGCGGCTCAATACAAAGCCCCAGATCGGCGGCCAGGAAGGCAGCGCCTAGTTCGGCTATATATCCTGACAGTCCAGCCCAAAATGGCGGTTGGAAGGTGAAAACCATCGGTTGCCTCCAGCACTGCCCAAAAGCCCCATGGCCTCCCCCGAGGCGGGGGTGGGCGGCGAGAGCGACCGGAGAGGCC
>Ga0209813_10000332_pt1 | contig 12374 bp, 10 predicted proteins | sample EndMethybrTD3033_FD_187596 | JGI IMG/M metagenome (GOLD analysis project Ga0209813, IMG submission 187596) | Populus endosphere microbial communities from Tennessee, USA - Endosphere MetaG P. TD hybrid TD303-3 (SPAdes) (version 2) | ecosystem: Host-associated > Plants > Roots > Endosphere... | reverse complement strand
GATGACCCTGGCATCCAGCCGGCTGGCGTCGGCTGGCGACTCGCCGGGACTCAGCGCCCGTGAGGTGACATGAGGCGCGAGCTTGGTGCTTTCAGGCGCGGTCGCTTCCGTCTGTTCGGCGGGACGGTCGACTGGCTTTTGCGGATTGGCGCTATCGGGTGCCTTGCGGCCATCCTGGACGATAGCGGTTATGGAAGAAGTGCTATCAACCGGTTTCGCCGGGCGGTCGGCCTGTTTGGTGGCCGTGGTAGGCAGCACGGGAACCGAGGGCTTGGCGGTTGAACTCACCGTCGCCGGCCCGGACGGAGGCACGAGCCATGCCGAAAATCTGCCGCTCGCAAAGCCGAATACGGTGCCGGCAAAGGCTATGGCAACAGCTCCCAGAACGCGATTGTCGATCATGGCAGTCCCCGGCGCAGTTGATTGCTGCACGTCGAGAACCACGCTGCGGCGCGTCGGTTCCACCGAATACGGCATTTGCACGTCAGTAGGCAGCTGGTCAATGATTGGAGCCAGCAGAAGGTGTGGATTAAGCCAACAGATCACAGGCGCCAAATGCTCGCTCCCTCGTTCGACTTGATACGACGCACGCTCGATGTGGAGGCGGCCTGCGTCCTGTCGCGCCTGCAGGTACTGGAGCGGCTACCCGGCAATCCGGTCGGGATTGCCTATCGGTGCCTGGAAGGCGGGGTCACAGCTTTGATGGCGCGGCAGCTGCCGGTGCCGTATTTCAACAGCGTGTTCGGTCTCGGGGCGGGGCACGAAGCGCATATCGAACCGCTGCTGGCCTGGTATCGCGAGCACGGCGTGGCGCCTCGCTTCGAGGTGGTGCCCGGTGTGGCGACGGTCGAACTCTGCCGCGAGCTTGCCCGGCTCGGTTGCTTTCAGTCGGATTTCCATTGCTCGCTCATCTGCGAGCCCGACCTTGCGCTGGCCGACAATGAGTTGCTCGCCATCGAGTGCGTGACGCGCTCCGGGCTCGACGAGTTTCTCGACACGTATGCTGCCGCTTGGAACGTCCCGGATGCCGCGGGCTTCAAAGCCAATACACGCGGTTGGATCGACGAGCAGGGATGGTCGCTCTATCTGGGCCGCATCAACGGCAAGGCGGCCGCCACCGGCATTCTGTACGTCAAAGACAAAGTCGGCTATTGCGCCGATGCAGCGACCGTCCCGGCCTTCCGCGGCCGCGGCCTGCAGACGGCGCTGCTGCACAGGCGTATCGCCGACGCCAGCGCCGCCGGTGTGGATTTCATCTGCAGCGGCGCCGACTTCCTGTCGGCCAGCCAGCGCAACATGCAGCGCGCCGGCATGCGCCTGCAGTTCGTGCGCGCCGTTTGGACAACGCTATAGCGCTCAATACCACACGCCCGGCCAGCGGGTGCGGGGCCGCATGGCGGCAGCGCCACTCAGTGCGGTGACCGGCTCCGGCGCCACCTCGATGGGTGGCAGCGTGGGGCGGCCTTCCAGCGCCTGCAGTCGCTCGACGCGTTCCTGCGTGGTGGGATGCGAGCGCAGCAGCGACGGCTGCGGGATGCGTCTCCCGGGCACCGGAAACGCCAGATCTTCCCAGAAGCGGCCCTGGTAGCGCTCCAGCTTCTGCAACGCCGACACCAGCCCGTGCGGGTTGCCGGTTAGGTAGGCGCCCTCCAGGTCGGCATCGTATTCGCGGGTGCGCGACAGCCCCAGCTGCAGCAGGCTGCCGATGCTGGGCGCGAGATACAGCAGCACCAGGGCGAGCAGCGAGATGTCGCCTTGGCCCGCCAGGATCGCCGGCAGATTGAAGAAGGCGAGGAACAGCGCGAGGTAGGACAGCATCTGCGTGAAGCGCGTCATGACGTCGGCAAGGCCCATGACGGCCAGATCGTTGTTGCGCACGTGGCTGATCTCGTGCGCGAGCACGCCGGCCAGCTCATTGGCATCGAGCCGGCGCAACAGTCCCTCGGTGATACCGATCACGGCCTTGTCGGGCTGGCCGGTGGCGAATGCGTTCAGCGTGGTGCTCGGGATGATGTAGACGTCCGGCACAGCAGCGAGTTCGGCGCGGCGACTGAGCGTGGCGACGATCTCGGTGATGGGATCGCCGCGGCGTGGATCAACTCGGCGCGCGCCGTACATGCGCATCACCATCTCGGGCGGAACGCGCGGAGCGAATAGGAAGAGGCCGAGGATCGACACCAGCGTGATGATCACGCCCGGCCACGACCACAGCAGCCAGGCCGAGAAGGCCGTGACGATGGTCAGGCCGCCGACCAGCAGCAGCGCATGGCTGGCGTTGCGGAGCTTGTGCGCGCGGCGCTGGCGGATATCGAGCATGGCGGGCAATGGCTCCCCAATGAGGCGGCAGTCTGCAGGTTTGCCGCGCGAACCGCAGAGATGTTGGGGGACACTAGGTCGGATACCAGACGTCATGCAGTGCAAATCGGCGAGAGGTGGATGAGCTGTGGCTTTCCATGTGCGCGTCGTAGCCTCGGCCCGGTGTGACCTGTAATCCTGCTGCGGACTGGGACGTTGGGGAGCGCGCGATGATGCAATCTTATGCTGTCAACGGCGTGCGGATGGATCTCGACACGAGCGAGGCCATTCAAGGGCAGATGGCCGTTGGCAACTACGAGCCAACCGAAAGTGGGTGGGTCCGACAGCACCTCAGACCCGGATCGGTGTTTGTCGACGTGGGCGCTAACTTCGGGTGGTTCACGACCTTGGCACTGCGTCGGGTCGGCAGCCGCGGACACGTCTCCGCCTTCGAGCCCAGTCCCGTCGCCTTCGCGACGCTACAGCGGGCTCTTGGAAGCCGTGGCAACCCCTGGGGATTTTCGCGGCCAACGCGTGCCGATGGTCTCGCTTGATCGAAGCGACGCGCTGCACGATGTGCCCGTCATCGATATGGTCAAGATGGACGTCGAGGGCTCGGAACCCGACGTTGTAGACGGCATGAAGGGCCTGATTGCCGCCGGCCGGATTCGTCGGGTTCTGTGCGAATTCAATTCGGGTTGGCTGAAAATGAACAACACTTCCGTGGACCAGCTCGCGGATCAGTTTCGGAAGCTGGGCTTTGACGCAGAGTCGAAGACGCCATGGCAGACCGGCCCGCCAGCGATGGCGGACAGTTTCATGTCCAGGACGTGCTGTACCGTCATCGCAGCGCGCCTCGCGGCAAGCGCTACTTCGCCAAAGCGCGTGCGCTGTTCGATCGCGTGACCGCGCGCTAGCGTGTTCGCATGGGATCGATTGTGAGCTTGGAGCGCGGATTGCGGGCCGTGGTGGTGAAGCCCGCGGTCCTTCGGGTTCTCTATTTCACCATTGTGGACATCGGCAGGGTCGACAACGGCGGCGGCTTGGTTTGCCGAAATCATGCGACGCGCATCGCCGAGACGGCAAAGGTTTCGCTCACGATCTGCAACGTAGGGCCCTCCGCACAGCGGAGTGGCAGTGAAGCCTTTGCCCGGCAGATAGACGCCGACTTCCGGTTCCTCGAGCTGGACCAGGATGCGAGGCAACCCGAAATTCGGTCGGCGTTCCTGTTCGAGCGCGAGGCGGCGGCGCAAATCCGTGTGCACCGGGAAATCGCCCAAGTGATTGACGATGTGCGCCCCGACATTGTCGTGGTCGACTACCTGTTCAGCGCGCTGTACGCCCCAGCCATATACCGTCGCCGCGGTTTGCGGCGCATCACCATCACTTTGAACAAGGAAAGCCGCTTCTTCGCGGAGCTGCCCACGCCTCAGCATTCACCGTCGGCACTCCGCAATGTGGTGCGCCGCCTTTGGCTCTATGAGCAGTCTATCTACGCGCGCAGTCACACGGTCGTTGCCCTCAATGGTTCGGATGTGCCGCCGTTTCCATGGCTAAGGCGCGTCACTATCGCCCCGATATTCGAGGGGGGTGCTAAATCCTGGCATGGCGGCGAAGGGACGCTTTGCTTCGTGGGCAACGTGAACCACTTGCCCAACCGTCAAGCCATCGAGTGGCTGTGCTTCAACCTCGCGCCCGAACTTGCCAAGCACAGCGCCGCGCGCATCGTCATCGTAGGGGCCGGCCCTGACGCCTTTCTGTCAGGCGTGCCGGGCAATGTCGATCTGCTTGGCGCCTCGACGACGGAAGCTGTCGAGCAGTTGTGCCGGGAGTGCGGGCTGTTCCTGGCTCCGATTGCCAACAGCCACGGCAGCAAGATCAAGCTGCTGCAATGTTTGTCGCTCGGTACGCCGTTCCTGGCGACGCGCAATGCGCTCAGCGGCCTGCCTGGCCTGGAGGCACCGCTGATCGACCTTGATGACGCACCGGCCGCTGCGAGATTGGCCGCCGTTCTGCTGGCCGATCATGAGCGGCGGGCCGATCTCAGCAATAGTCTCACCGCGTATCGTGCGCGAGCGCTCGAGGGCCAGCGCCAGGCCTGGAGCAAGGTGCTGCACGGTTAGGTGGGTGGCGGGGTATGCCCGCTACCGTGCGCGGTAGGTGTCGATGCGCTGCCGCGCCATCCGCGCGAAATGCTGGATCTGCGCACGTGCGGCGCGGCCAGCTATGATCAGACGCCGACGCCATAGCCGCAAGGTCGGCCGCATCTGCCACCATTGGCGGCGGACCGCGCGACGCACGCGCTCCTTCCAGACGCGCGCCACCCGCCACACCAGCGAATTGTGCACGCGCTCGACGAGGGCGTCCTTCCAGGGCATGACGATGTCGTAGCCGCGCGCGAACCAGCCGATCTGCATCAACGCCGGCTGGGTGAGCAGGAACAGGCGCGCGATCAGCGCGGTCGCCACCACCTTGGCGGCGAGGAACAGCAGGCCCGCCAGCACGATCTGTCCCTTGGCGACCAGGAATACAGCCAGAAATTTCAGAGGCAGCAGGACGGCTGAAGGCAAGACGAACACGACGAGGGCGGCGTAGGGCGGCAGGCGGGCAATGGTTGTCTCGACGGCTGCCCATGGGCGCCATTTGGCGAGCCGGCCGAGCAGGTCGGCGAGGGGCTGCCAGCCCCATTCCTCGAACACGATAATGAGGGCGAGCAGAATCTGCAGGGCAGTGCGCAGGACCGGTCTGGCGACCCGCCAGAAGGCCGCCAGCGCCGGCCCAAGGTGGCGCATGGCTTCGCGCACAAGCCGGAGGACACCGATCAGGCCACGGCGCGAAGCGCGCAGCAGCCGGTGCGAGATCGGGGATAATTTTGCGCCGTCGTCCATCGTCAATAACGCCGCTGCCTTCTAACCCTCTCCGCACGGAAGAGTGTGGAGAAGGGATATGTATCGTGCGCCGGTTCGCCCGGCGTTAAGGGGAGCTGCAACCCGGGCCGCGAGTAAGGCGGCGAGCGGCGACAGCGGCGCTGGCTCGCATCAGCTGCGCGGCAGGACCTCGCCGACCTTGAGCGGGGCGTCCGGCTCGCCGCTGTCTACCACGCCGGCGGCTACGGCGGCCGGATCGAGGCGTCCGTCGGTGATCTTGGGGCGCTGGATGGCCTGCTCCGCCTCCAGAGCGTGGGCCAATTCCTCGCGCGCCTTCTCGGCCTGGCGCTGGCGGTTCCACAGGCTAGCGTACAGACCGTCCTTGGCCAGCAGCTCGCCGTGCGTGCCCTGCTCGACCAGATGGCCGGCGTCCAGCACCAGGATGGCGTCCGCGCCGACAATGGTGGATAGGCGGTGTGCAATCACCAGCGTGGTGCGGTTCTGCGCGACCTTGTCGAGCGCGTCCTGGATCTCCTTCTCGGTGTGGCTGTCGAGGGCGCTGGTGGCCTCGTCGAGGATCAGGATGGGCGGACCCTTGAGGATGGTGCGGGCGATGGCGACGCGCTGCTTTTCGCCGCCGGACAGCTTGAGGCCGCGCTCGCCGACCATGGTGTCGTAGCCCTCGGGCAGGCGCTGGATGAAGGCATCGATCTGGGCGAGGCGGGCGGCCTCGCGTACTTCCGCGTCGCTCGCCTCGGGGCGGCCGTAGCGGATGTTGTAAAGAATGGTGTCGTTGAACAGCACGGTATCCTGCGGGACCACGCCCATGGCGGCGCGCAGGGAACTTTGCGTGACCTCGCGGATGTCCTGGCCGTCGATCGTCACGCGGCCGCCGGCCACGTCGTAGAAGCGCAACAGAATGCGCGAGACTGTAGACTTGCCGGCTCCCGACGGGCCGACGATCGCCACCAGCTTGCCCGCCGGTACCGTGAAGGACAGGCCGTCGAGGATCAGCCGCTCGGGGTCGTAGTGGAAGCGCACGTTCTCGAAGCGGATGGTGCCGCCCTTGACGACGAGCGGCTCGGCGCTGGGCCGGTGTTGCACCTCCGGCTTCTGCTCGAGCACGTCCATCATGCGCTCGATGTCGATCATCGACTGCTTGATCTCGCGATACACCATGCCCATGAAGTTGAGCGGGATGAACAGCTGCAGCAGCAGGGCATTGACCAGCACGAAATCGCCGACCGTCTTGCTGCCAGCGGCGACGTCGAGCCCGGCCATCACCATGCACAGCGTCAACGCGACGGTGAAGATCACCGCCTGCCCGGTGTTGAGCACGGCAAGCGAAGTATAGCTCTTGATGCTGGCCTGCTCGTAGGCCGACATGGAGCGATCGTAGCGCTGTGCCTCCCACTGCTCGGCGCCGAAGTACTTGACCGTCTCGTAGTTGAGCAGACTGTCGATCGCCTTGGTGTTGGCCTCGGAGTCGCTCTCGTTCATGGTGCGGCGGATGCCGATGCGCCAGTCGGTGGCCCGCACGGTGTACCCGAGGTAGAGGACGATCATCCCCGCCACGGTCAGCACATAGCGCCAGTCGAACGACCACGCACAAATCCCCAGCACCAGCGCGAACTCGACAATGGTCGGCACGAAGGTCATCAGCGTCATGCGCGAGATGTTCTCGATGCCGACCCGGCCGCGCTCGAGTACGCGCGTCAGCCCTCCGGTCTTGCGCTCGAGATGGAAGCGCAGCGACAGGCGGTGCATATGCTCGAAGGTGGTAAGCGCCAGGCGGCGCACCGCGTGCATGGCGACCTTGGCGAACATGCCTTCGCGCACCTGCACCAGCAGCGTCATGGTGATGCGGGTGAGGCCGTAGAGGATGATCGCCGCCGCCGGAGCGCCGAGCAGCCAGGGCAAGGTTTCGGAGACGGGCACGTTGCCGCCTGCCGCGGCCACCAGCGCGTCGGTCGCCCACTTGAAGGTGAAGGGCATGGCGACTGTGACGAGCTTGGCCGCCAGCATCAGCACGAGCGAGACAATGACTGTGCGCTGCAGATCCGGCCGGTCCGACGGCCACACGTAGGGTGCGAGGCCCCTCAGCACGCGCAACTGCTCGGGGCTGGGGCGCAGCCGCCGGGCCACGCCGGTTTTGCCGCCGCCAGCCTTGGCCGCAGGGATGAGTCGTTGCATGCGCGAGGCTCTAGAGCCAGATCGTTCTGAAGGGAAGCACTTTGGCTTCCGCCGGAACGTGAATCTCACTCTGCGCTAAGGAAACAGAGCAGGATTCATGTTTCGGCCGCCCGTGCCGATCATCGGCAATTCAATCCGAAGCGATCCTGCTCCGGCCGCCGTAGCGGCCGTCGTCGACCGTGTGCTGCCTCACGGACGACCGTCAGGCCTTGCCTTTGCCCGACACAGGCGGCAGGTAGATGCGCTGGCAGGGGAAGATGCGGTGCGGATTGCGCAGCGTCTTCCGGTTCGAGGCGAAGATGCGCTTGTAGCGCCAGCCGGCCTTGTAGTGGCGCTCGGCGATGCCCCACAGCGTGTCGCCGCCCTTGACCACGTACCAGCCGGGCAGCGACACATCGGTGCCGGCCGCTTCGCAGGTGCGAGACGATTGCGGTGTGCGGCGCTCCGGTCGGGCCGGCGTCGTGGCAGAGGCCACGCGCTGCTTCTTGGTCTGCTCGGACTTGGCCGCATCTTCGGCTTTTTTCTTGGCCTCGGCCTCCTTGACCAGACGGCGTTCCTCGATGCGCTTGCGTTCGGCGTCCTCATGCAGCTTGGCCGCGGCGAGCCTGCTGGCCTGCTCCGCTTCCTTCCTCGCCTGCTCGGCCTGCTTGGCCTCGGCGAGGCGTTTAGCCTGCGCGACTTTGGCGGCTTCCTCCAACTGCTTGGCTTCCTCCGCTTTCTTGGCCTCCGCGGCCTTCCTGGCTACCTCCGCCTTCGCAGCTTCGGCCTTCTTTGCCTCGGTAGCCTTCTTCGCGTCGTCTGCCTTCTTGGCCTCGGCGGCCTTGCGTGCTTGCTCGAGCCTGGCCGCGTCCTCGGCTTTTTTGGCGACCTCGTCCCTCTTGGCGTCGGCAGCTTTCTTAGCCTGCTCCGCCTTAGCGGTGTCCTCAGCCTTCCTGGCCTCCGCGACTTTCTTGGCTTGGGCTGCCTTGGCGTCGTCGTCCGCTTTCTTCGTGTCCGCAGCCTTCTTCGCGTCCTCGGCCCTCTTGGCTTCGGCCGCTTTCTTGGCCTGCTCAGCCTTTGCGACCTCCTCTGCCTTCTTGACGTCCTCCGCCTTCTTCGCTTCAGCAATCTTTTTGGCCTGATCTGCCTTGGCAGCGTCGGCTGCTCTCTTCGCGTCCTCGGCCTTCTTCGCGTCTTCGGCCCTCTTGGCGTCCGCTGCCTTCTTAGCCTGTTCGGCCTTCGCGGCGTCCTCGGCCTTCTTGGCATCGACAGCTTTGCGCGCTTCTTCAGCCTTGGCCGCGTCGTCGGCCTTCTTGGCGGCCTCGGCCATCTCGACCTTCTTGGCGGGCTCGCTCTTCTTGAGATCATCGGTCGGCAACAGCGACAGCTCCTTGGCGCGCTTGGAGGCCGCCATATGATCGACAGCGCGTGCCGTCTGGTCGGCGAGACGCTTCTCCTCGGCGAGCCGCGCGGCGAAATCGGCCAGGCGCTTGTTCTCCGCGTCCGATTTCTCTTTGGCTATGCGGCGCTCCTCGACACGCTTGCGCTCGTCGTCTTCGGCTTTCTTGGCATCGGCCGTTTTCTTGGCCTGGTCGGTCTTGGCGGCATCGTCCGCCTTCTTTGCCTCGTCTGCCTTTCTGGCGTCGTCAGTCTTCTTGGCCTCGGCCGCCTTTTGCGCCTGCTCGGCCTTGGTGGCTTCCTCGGCCTTCCTTGTGTCATCGGCCTTCTTGGCCTCGGCGACCTTCTTGGCCTGATCGGCTTTGGCTGCAGCCTCGGCTTTCTTGGCCTCCTCCGCCTTCTTGGAGCGCTCGGCCTTCAGGGCCTCCTCGGTGATGCGGACCTCCTCGGCGCGTTTGGCCGCGTCGGCGCGGCGGGCCTCCGTGAGCCGGCGCTCCTCCTCGGTCTTGGGAGCCGCTTCGGCCACCTTGGACTTCTCCGCGGCCTTTTCGGCGCCGGGCGTAACGGTCGTAGCCTTCGGACCCGGCAGCGGTTCCTTCTGCTCCTCCTTCTTGACCAACGACTGCGGCTGCTGCTGGGAGCGGCGCTTCTCGGCCTCGGCCTTGCCGTCGGGAGGCGCGGCGCGTTCGGCGAGCTTGCGCATCAGCGACTGGAATTTCTCGCTCGACTCCGTCAGCCAGTCGGTGCCTTTGCCGCTCTGGCCGCTTTTCTCAGGGACTTTCTCGGCGACCGTAGCGACGGGCGACTTCTTCTCGGCAGGCGCGGCAGCCTTCTCGGTTGGTGCCGTCGCCGGCTTCTGCGCGGGCTTGGCGGGCTCCGAGGCCTGCGCCAGCCGCAGCATCAACCTCTGATACTCGCGGTTGGCGTGCTCGATCCAGCTGGACGGTGACGACCAGGCGTCGCCAACCGCATCCTTTCTCGCGACCTTGTCGGTCTGCGCTTGTGCCATGCGCTGCGGACGCTGGAACTCGTCGAAGCGCTCGGAGGCGGCCTGCGCGATGTCCTCGGCGCGCTGCCGCACCGGTTCGGTGCTGCTCTCGGCGTGCGCCTGAGCCAAAGCACCCGATACCACCAATGCGGCGACCACGGTCGCACCAATACGAGCCACCTTCATGACGCGCAGCCTCCCCATCTCCCTCGTAGTCCTGCCGCCAAACGGCAATCTTTTCCGGCGATTGTGCCGAAATGTTACGAGGGCCCGTTAATCACGCGCGTTAACTTATCCAGATATGGCTCGGCGGGCAAATTGCTGTGCGTGCGATGCCTGTACGGTGGGGAAGAGGGTGTTGCATCAGGGTTGCACGCCGTAATTTGGCCGCGGCGGCGACCCTACGATTTGGGCACGTCCGGACCCATATGACGGATGCAATGAAAACAAGGAAAGAGAATGGGAGACCGTCGTCAGCCCCGTAAGTCGCAAATGCAACAAAAGACCACCAAGACCAATTCCCGCCATCCCCACATCCGCAACGTCTGCGTCTATTGCGGCTCCAATCCCGGGGCCGATCCGGCGTACGCAGAGGCTGCTCGCAAGCTCGGGGAATCGTTCGCCAGCGACGGCGTGGGCCTCGTCTACGGAGGCGGCAGCCTCGGCCTTATGGGGGAGCTGGCCCGCTCGGTGCTCAAGCACGGCGGTCGCGTGACCGGCATCATCCCCGGATTTCTGTCCGAGCGCGAGCGCATGCTGCGTGACGCCGACGAGCTGATCGTCGTGGAGGACATGCACCAGCGCAAGAAACTCATGTTCGACAGGTCGGATGCCTTCGTCGCTCTGCCCGGCGGCATCGGCACACTCGAGGAACTGGTTGAGCAGCTCACCTGGGCCCAGCTCGGCCGCCACGCCAAGCCGATCGTGCTGGTCGACGTGGGAGGCTTCTGGGAGCCGTTCATCGAGCTGATTGGCCACATGAAGGCGCAATCCTTCATCCGTCCGAACATGGACGTGACCTTCCGCAGGGTGACTTCCGTCGACGAGGTGCTGCCCACCATCTACGCCGCCGCCGTGCCGCCCAAGAAAGAGGCGGAAGCCGTGGTCGCGGATAAATTCTGACACCCTGCACACCACCCGTCATCCCGGAGCGCGCCTCAGCGCGCATCCGGAATCCAGCCGGAAACCGCGATCGCACCTGCGATTGGATGCCGGCTCTGAGCGTTGCTCAGGCCGGAATGACGGCTGGAGCGAACTCGTCCCAGTGATAGCCCTGCAGGTAGAGAAGAGCGGTCAGGTCGCCGTGCTTGACCGACGCGGCGGCGGCCGCGGCGACCTTCGGCTTGGCGCGGTAGGCGACGCCCAGGCCGGCGGCGGCAATCATGGAAAGATCATTGGCGCCGTCGCCCACCGCCAGCGTATCGGCCGGCGTCAGGCCGCGCTCGCGGGTCAACCTCTCCATAGCGGTGAGCTTGGCCTCGCGGCCCAAGATCGGCTGGGCGATCGTGCCGGCGATCCTGCCGTCAGCGATATCCAGCCGGTTGGCCTGCTCGCTGTCGAAGCCGACGCGTGCCGCGATCTTCTCCGTGAAAAAGTGAAAGCCACCCGAGACCAGCGCGCAATAGGCACCATTGGCGCGCATGGTGGCGATCAGGGTCTGGGCGCCGGGCATCAATGTGACCCGCATCGTGTAGAGATCATCAAGCACGCCCGCGTGCAGACCTTTCAGCAGGCCGACGCGTTCCTTGATGGCCGCCTCGAATTCGAGCTCGCCGCGCATGGCCCGCTCTGTGATGGCAGCGATCTGCGGGCGCAGGCCGATGTAGTCGGCCAACTCGTCCAAGCACTCCTGCTCGATGATGGTCGACTCCATGTCAGCTACCAGCAGGTGCTTGCGGCGATGCTCGCCTTCGTCCGGCACGAGGTTGACGTCGATCGGCAGGGCGGCCAGTGCCTCGGCGATGCGGTGCTTGAGGGGGACCACATCCGCACCAGGCTCGGCAATCAGCCGTGCCTCCCAGGCGTCGCCCGGCGCGAGCCAGCGCTCCCGGATCACCTCGCGACCGGTCAGCAGCAGACGCACGGTCTCCATGGTTGCGGCATCCAGAGTGGCAGCTCCCGGAGCACCGGTCAGCACCAGGGCGTGGTTCGTGCCGGGGGTCATCGGTGCGTGCTCACTTCTTCGCTCTCTCGATGGCGGCGCGGATCATCGACTTGGCTTCGGCGGCGTCACCCCAGCCCTGCATCTTCACCCACTTGCCGGGCTCCAGATCCTTGTAGTGCTCGAAGAAGTGCTGCACCTGCTCCAGCGTGATCTTCGGCAGGTCGGTGTAGTTGCGCACGTGCTCGTAGCGCTTGGTGAGTTTCGGCACGGGCACGGCCAGGATCTTCTCGTCGCCGCCGGCATCGTCGGTCATCTTCAGCACGCCGATCGGGCGCACGTTGATGACGGCGCCGGGCACGATCGGACGGGTGTTGGCCACCAGCACGTCGATCGGGTCGCCGTCCTCCGACAGCGTGTGTGGCACGAAGCCGTAGTTGCCTGGATAGCGCATGGGCGTGTGCAGAAAGCGGTCGACCACCAGGGTGCCGGCTGCCTTGTCCATCTCATACTTGATGGGCTCGCCCCCGATCGGCACCTCGATGATGACATT
>Ga0209813_10000330_pt1 | contig 12446 bp, 13 predicted proteins | sample EndMethybrTD3033_FD_187596 | JGI IMG/M metagenome (GOLD analysis project Ga0209813, IMG submission 187596) | Populus endosphere microbial communities from Tennessee, USA - Endosphere MetaG P. TD hybrid TD303-3 (SPAdes) (version 2) | ecosystem: Host-associated > Plants > Roots > Endosphere... | reverse complement strand
CGCCCAGATCGCCCCCGGCGGCGCGCACGGCGGCCATCACCGCCAGCGAATTCATCACCCAGTGGTCGCCCGGCTCGGCCACGGTGTAGCAGACACGGCGATCGCCCATGTCGGCGGTCACCAGCGAACCGCCGTTCGCCGCCGGCACGGTATCGAGCAGACGGACCTGCGCATGCGCCGAGCGACCGAAGGCGACGACTTTCGCCCCGTGGCTCAGCGCCTTGTCGCGCAGGCGTTCATAGTGCGGGCTGTCGGCCGGAATCACCGCGGTTCCGCCGGGTTCGAGACCTTCGAATATCTCGCCCTTGGCGTCGGCGATGGCCTCTTCGCTGCCCAGCATCTCGATATGAGCGGGCGCGATGGTGGTGACGACGGCGACATGCGGGCGCACCTGGCGGGTGAGCGCGGCGATTTCGCCCGAATGGTTCATCCCCATCTCGAACACGCCGAAGCGGCTGCGTTCGGGCATGCGCGCAAGGCTGAGCGGCACGCCGACATGATTGTTGTAGCTCTTGACCGACCGATGGGCAGCTCCCCGGCTCGACCGGTCCAGCGCGGCGAAGATCGCTTCCTTGACCCCCGTCTTGCCGACCGATCCGGTCACGCCGACGATAGTTGCCTCGGTCCGCGAGCGCGCGGCGCGGCCCAGCGCCTCAAGCGCGGCCGCAGTATCGGTGACAAGCACGTGCGGACCTTCGACCGGCCGATCGACCACCACGGCCGCCGCGCCCTTCGCGAAGGCGGCGTCGACGAAACGGTGTCCGTCCATCGCGTCGCCCTTCAGGGCGACGAAGATGTCGCCGGGCAGGACATCGCGCGAATCGATCTCGACGCCCGAAGCCAGGAAATCGGCATTGGCCACGCCTTTCGCCGCCCGTGCCGCGGCGATCGCATCCCACAGCGCCAGCGCGCTTTCGTCGGAACTCTCGGCCGGCCATTCCAGGATGCGTGCGACGGCATTCATTGATCGTTACTCCCGGTTGAACCTGTGCATTCCCTGGCGACGGCGACATCGTCGAACGGCAATACGCGCATGGCGTCTCCCCGACCGACGATCTGACCCTGTTCGTGGCCCTTGCCGGCGATCAGGACGATATCCTCACGCTCGGCCTCGGCGACGGCGGCGGCGATGGCGGCCCGGCGGTCGCCGATCTCGCGCAGCCCCGGCGCACCTTTCATTACCATGGCGCGGATCGCCGCGGCATCCTCTCCGCGCGGGTTATCGTCGGTGACGATGGCGATATCCGCCTGCGCGGCGGCGACACGGCCCATTTCCGGCCGTTTGCCCTGATCGCGATCCCCGCCCGCGCCGAATACGACGATCAACCGACCCTTGGCATGGGGACGCAGCGCGGCGATGGCCGCTTCGAGGGCATCGGGGGTATGGGCATAGTCGACATAGACCGGCGCGCCGGCCCGGTTGATTGCCGCGCGCTCCAGCCGCCCGCGCACCGGCTGAAGTCGGGTCAGGGCATCGAAAGTCGCAGCAGGATCGCCGCCCGTCGCCATGACCAGCCCGGCGGCGACAAGCGCGTTGGCGGCCTGATAGCCGCCGATCAGCGGCAGATAGACGTCGAGCGCCACGCCGGCATGCTCCAGCTTGAGCAATTGCCCGAGCTGCCCCGGCGTGCGCGACACCAGACGGATATCCTCCCCGCCCTCGCCCACCGTGAACAACTTCAAACCCCTCGCGCGGGCGTGATCGACGGCGCGCGCCGACCAGGTGTCGTCGGCCCAGACCACCGCCGTGCCGCCATCGGCAACCACTTCGTCGAACAGGCGCATCTTGGCGGCGAAATAGCTGTCCATGTCGGCATGATAGTCGAGATGGTCGCGGCTGAGATTGGTGAAGCCACCCGCCGCCACGCCCAGTCCTTCGTTGCGGAACTGCGACAGGCCGTGGCTGGAGGCTTCGTAGGCGACATGGCTCACGCCTTCACGCGCAAGGCCGGTCATGTTCGCCAGGAAGGTCACGATATCGGGCGTGGTGAGGCCGGTCGAAACCGTCTCGTCCGGGGTAGTCACACCCAGCGTGCCGATGGAGGCCGCGCGATGGCCCGCCATGCGCCAGATCTGGCGCGTCATCTCGACCGTGGAAGTCTTGCCGTTGGTCCCGGTCACCGCGACGACCGTCTCGGGCACCGGCGTGAAGAACCGCGCGGCCAGGCGCGCGAACGTGCGGCGCGGTTCGGCATCGGCGATATGGACCGCGCCCGAGACTTGCGCCTCCGGCCGCGCCACCACGGCGATCGCCCCGGCGGCGATGGCGGCGGGAATGAAATCCTCGCCATTCACTTGGCCGCCCTGGAACGCGCCGAAGACGTTGCCGGGGGCAACCTTGCGATTGTCTATCGCGAAGCCTGTGACGACCCGGTCGCCATCGCCATCGATCCGCAGCCCGGCCGCCGCGGCGAGCGCACCCAGCTTCATTCCTCCGCCCCGCCGGGCGCGAGCGGCGACAGGTCGGTGATATCGACGTCGCGGGTGTCGTCGGGCATCACGCCGACGAGCGGGCCGATGCGCGGCACGACGCGGCCGACGATGGGCGCCGCGTTCCAGGCGGCGGTCCGCTGAAACGAAGTGGCGGCAGTGCCCTGGGGCTCGTCGAGCATGGCGATGATGACGAAGCGCGGGCGATCCATCGGAAAAGCGGCGGCGAAAGTCGACACCAGCGAACTGCGACGATAGCCGCCCGCGCCGGGTTTTTCCGCCGATCCTGTCTTGCCGCCGACGCGGAAGCCCGCCGCATCGGCCTTGCGGCCGGTTCCGTCGACCACGATCATGCGCAGCAGCTGACGCATGCGGGCGCTGGTGGAAGCCTTGAACACGCGGCGACCGGCGGGAACCTTGTCGGGATCGAGCTTGAACAGCGTCGCCGGGCGCCAGATGCCGCCGTTGACCATCGTCGCATAAGCGCTGGCGAGGTGGAGCGGCGTCACCGCGATGCCGTGACCATAGGAAACGGTCATGGTCGTGATCCGCGCCCAGTCGCCCTTCGGCCAGAGCGGAAAGCCGCGCGCCGGAAGCTCGATATAGGGACGCTCGTTCATGCCCAGCGCCTGCATCGTCTGCTTCAGCCGCTGGCCGCCCAGTTCGTCGGCGATCTGCGCGGTGACGATGTTCGATGAATGGATAAGCGCCTCGGCCACGTTCAGCGATGCGCCCATACCGTGGCTGTCGCGGATCTGGAAGCCGCCGATCGAAAGCGGACGCGAGGCAGGATAACGGCGGGCGAGATCGGTGACGGTGCCGGCGTCGATAGCGGCGGCCACGGTCAGCGGCTTGAAGGTGGAGCCAAGCTCATAGACCTGGTTGGTCACGCGATTGAAGATGTTCGGGGTACTGGAACGATCGATCAGGTTGGGATTGAACGAAGGCAGCGAAGCCAGCGCCAGCACTTCGCCGGTGTCGACGTCCAGGATCACGCCCGCCGCGCCCTTGGCGTTGGTGTCGCGGATGCCCTTCATCAGCTCGTCCTCGAGCGCGCCCTGGACACGGGCGTCGATCGACAGGACGGCGGGGGTGCCGCGCGTGGCGGGATCGGTCAGGCGGTCGTTGAACACTTCCTCCATGCCCACTTGCCCGCGCCCGTCGGCGCCGACGAAGCCGAGCACATGCGCCGCCATCGACCCTTGCGGATAGAAACGCTCGTTCTCGCGCGGGAATTCCAGCGCCGGTTCGCCCAGCGCGTGCACCTTGTTGGCGTCCTCGGGCAGGATGCGGCGGCGCAGATAGCCGGGCTTGCCGGCGGTCAGCCGCGCCGTGAGGTCGGTCACGTCCATGTCCGGGAATATCCGGACGAGCGCCGCCGCCACTTCGCGCGGCGATTTCACCAGCGGCGTACCGTCGCCCATGGCGCCGGGGTTGTACCACAATGCGTAGGCATTGAACGCACGCGCCAGCGGCACCCCCTGCCGGTCGACGATCTCGCCGCGCGTGGGCAGCAAGGCATCGAACATGCTTCCGACGCGCGGGCTGGATTCGAACAGGCCCAGGAAGCCGATGCGGACCAGCGCGCAAAGCGCGATCACCCCGAACACCACCAGCACCCACAGCACCCGCCACTTGGCGACCAGCAGCGAGCGCTGGCGGACGTTGACGAGCTGACGCCGTCCCGTCGCGATGGTTGTGGAGATGGCGACTGCGTTCATTCCTTCGTGGCCCCGCGCGTTTCGATGCGGGCCAGTCGATCCTTGAGGCCGCTGGCGTCGGTCGCGCCCTCGCCGGGCTGGCGCGCGCCTTCCGCCGGCACTTCGGCGGCCATCGCCTTGCCGGTCAGCGGCGAAACCATGGCGGGCAGGCCGTCCTCGCCGGGCACCGGAGCCTTGGCGACGCGGATCGGCGCGGGCGCTTCGGGCGCGCGCGGCTTGCCCAGCGCGGCCAGCTGGCGCTCGCCTTCGATGTACTGGCCCGCGGTGGGGGCCTCGTACCCGAATTCGATGTCGTTCAGCGCGCGAAGCTGCTGCTGGTTGGAACGCGCCTCGAACTCGGTTTCCAGGAAGATCTTCTGCGCCCGCAGCGACACGATCTGGCGTTCGGCCAGCCGCACCTGGCTTTTCACCGCATTGACGCGAAAGGTCAGCGCCAGGGTCAGCGCGCAACAGACGGTCAGGACGAAAGCCCAGCCGATCGATCGGACGCGGTCGCGCGTGAGGTTCATGCCGAGATCCTTTCGCTTTCGCGCGCAGGCGCATCGGTGCGGACAGCGGCGCGCAACGTCGCCGAGCGGGAGCGCGGGTTGCGTTCCACTTCGGCCTGCGAAGGCCTGATCGCCTTGCCGACTTTCTCGAACGTCGCCGAACCCGTCGCCACTTGCGGCAGGTGGCGCGACGCGCCAGCCACGGCCTTGCCCGCATCGCGCAGGAACTGCTTGACGATGCGGTCCTCCAGGCTGTGAAAGCTGACCACCGCCAGTCGCCCGCCGGCGCGCAGCAACCGCTCCGACGCGGCGAGCGCGGTGCGCAGTTCTTCCAATTCGCCGTTCACATGGATGCGCACGGCCTGGAAGCTGCGGATCGCCGGGTCCTTGGGAGCGGACTGCCCCTTGTAGTTGGGGTTATAGCCCAGCGCCTTGCGCACGACGTTGGCGAATTCCAGCGTGGTGGACAGCGGCCGCGCGGCGACGATGGCGCGCGCCACCCGGCGCGACTGGCGCTCCTCGCCATAGTGGAACAGCACGTCGGCGATCTCGCCTTCGGCGGCTGTATTCAGAAAATCGGCGGCGCTTGGGCCGTCCTGTTCCATACGCATATCCAACGGGCCGTCGGCACCGAAGGCGAAGCCTCGCGCCGGCTGATCCAGTTGCATGGACGACACGCCGACATCCATCGCAATACCGTCGACCCGCGATATCCCCACTTCGGCGAGCCCGGAGACCATTTCCGAGAAGCGGCGCGGGTGCAAGACGAGTCGCGGCGGCGTCTCGCGGGTCTCTGGCCACTCGCGCCCGGCGGCAATGGCGTCGGGATCGCGGTCGAAGGCGTGCACGGTCGCCCCGGAGTCGAGCAGGCGGCGGGTATAGCCTCCGGCCCCGAATGTGGCATCGACGATCAGCGTGCCGGGCGCGGGGGCGAGCGCGGCGACGACTTCATCGAGCAGGACGGGAATGTGCGGCGTGGTCATGCCTTGGCCGCCTTACCAAGCGCCTCGGTGGCGAACTGGCGGCAGGCCGCCTGCGCGCCTTCCCAGCCCGCGCCCATCGCGGCGAGTTCTTCGGGGCTCCAGATCGTGAAGAACGGGCCCGCCGCCTGGAAGAAGAGCTGTTCGCCGACCCCGGCCAGTTCGCCCAGATAGTCGGGCAGGACGAAGCGGCCGCTATCGTCGAACGGGACTTCGGCGAAACCGTAAAGCTGCATGGCCCGCAGATCGCGGTCGAAATCCCGGCCGGTCGTGGCGGCGACGGATTCTTCGCGATCCAGCTGGGCTTCGAAATCGTCGGCACGGGACAGGCCGAAGCCGATCAGGCATTTCCAGCGATCATGACGGGCGAGGCAGAGCTTCTTGTCGCCGTGACTCGATTCCTTGACCGTCTTGCGGAACTGCGGAGGCAGCACGAAGCGGCCCTTGTCGCGTTGAAGCGAGAAGCCCTGACCGCTGAAATTGTATGGCTGCTGCGCCGCCATCGTTGCCCCAAATCCCGCAAAGGAACCGTTTCCCTGGAACGAGTCCCCACGCACCCGGCCGCGCAGATGTGCGGCAAGCTCGCCCCGTGTTCACGGCGCGTCAGGATCGTCATTCCGATAGACCTTCTCTCTACTAAAGGAGGTCGCGGGATGGAAGGGAAAACTGCGGGAAATATGGGGAAATCCCGTTTATCGCAGATTTCCGTTGGGTTGACCGGCCTGCACTGCGCGATATTCTCTTTTTGTTCATAGACGAACCCAATTCGAACAGTCTTTTCCGGCTTTTGCCACCCCTCACCCGCAAAATCCCCGATCCGGTCGGACGCTTCAATCGGCTGCGTCGAGCTGCGCGAAAACCCGCGCCAGCATCGCGTCGCCAGAGCGCGGATTCCCGGCCTGTCCTGTCTCGAACAAGGCGGCATCGGCGATGGCGATCACGCGGCCACGGCCGACCCGGCAATCCGCGAGCAAGCCGGCCGACACGAGCCGGCAACGCGAATCGCCCGGAATCACGGCAAATCTTCCCGCCAGATCGACCGGCAGGGTCGATCCTAGGAGCGGTGCCTCACGCAAGCCGGAAGGCTGCGCCTCATCGAATTCCAGCCGCAGGCCCCAGCGCGCGAGGATGGGCGACAGCATGACGATATCCTGCGGACGCCGCCGGTCTCCCGGCGCGAAGGCCGAATCCGCGGTGAGCATGGGATCGGCGAAAAGCAGCACGCGCCCGCCGGCCCGCACCCAATCGTCCAGCGCGACATTCTCCCCTGGCGACAGCGCGCGCGGCTGCGCCATCAGCAGAACGTCGACGCCCGCGAGCGCGGTGTCCAGGGTATCGAGCGGCGTCAGGCGGCCATGGCGGGCGATGGCGGCGACAGCCCAATGCGGCGGTGCGTCCGTCTTCAGCAGGTCGGCGATGTCGCCGGTCTCGCGCCAGAGGATCGGCAGGCTGGTAAAGAGGCCGACGGTGCGGCGCGCCGACGCGGCCGGATCGCTCGCGACCGTACCGTCCCGCTCTTTCCCCGGAAGGGCGGACAGCGCCAGCCCCGCCGCCGCGATCGCGACGGCGGCGATGGCTGCCAGGCCCGCGCCGCGGCGCGCGGCCTTACCTTCTCTGCTTGGGAGCGGCCGCGGCGCTCGGGTCGGCCGCGGGAACGACGCCGATGTCGGCAAGCGGATCGCTGGCCGCCTTGCCGGTGCTCTGCACGCCCATGGCGGTTTCCGCCTCGTTGGCGGAATCGTCGGACAGCCGCGCCCGGTCCATTATGATGTTGGCAAGGCCCACCAGCAGCAGCATCGCGGCAAGGCCGAACAGGCCGACCTGCAGGCGATGCACCCCCTGCGCGCGCAGTTCCCGCGCGGTCGGCGGCACATAGTGCTGCGGAATAGCGACCGGCGGCGTCAGGCGTGGCTGTATGTTTTGCGCCATTATGGCGGCGAATAGCCTATCGCGCGAGCCAAGGGAAGACGGGAAGACCTTTCGCCTCCAGCCAGTCGCGGTTGTAGAGCGAGGAAAGGTAGCGGAATCCGGTATCGCACAGGATCGTCGCGACCCGCGCCTCACGCTTTCCTTCGGCCACGAGCTGCCGCCCCAACGCAACCGCGCCGGCGACATTGATGCCCGATGACAAGCCCAGGCACAGTCCTTCTTCCGCCAGCAGGCGCGTGACCCATTCCAGCCCTTCGCGATCCGAGATGCGGAACTGGGTGTCGATCGGTGCGCCTTCCAGATTGGCGGTGATGCGGCCCTGGCCGATGCCCTCGGCCACCGATTCGCCCTCCGCCTTCAGCTCACCATGCGCATAGTAGTTGTAGAGCGCCGCGCCATGCGGATCGGTCAGCGCGATGGTGACCCCCTCGTCGAATTCCTTGAGGCCCATGCCGACCCCGGCGATCGTCCCGCCGGTGCCCGCGGCGCACGTGAAGCCATCGATCCGGCCATCCATCTGCGCCCATATCTCGGGCGCCGTGCTTTCGATGTGCGCCTTGCGGTTGGCGATATTGTCGAACTGGTTGGCCCAGATCGCGCCTTCCGTATCCTCGGCCAGCCGGCGCGAGGTGTGGACGAAATGGCCCGGGTTGGAGAACGGCGCGGCCGGCACCAGCACCAGTTCCGCGCCCAGCGCGCGCAGCGTGTCCATCTTCTCGCGCGATTGCGTTTCCGGCATGACGATGATCGTCTTGTAGCCCAGCGCATTGGCCACCAGCGCCAGACCGATGCCGGTATTGCCCGCCGTGCCTTCGACGATAGTGCCGCCGGGCCTGAGCGCGCCCCTGGCCTCCGCGTCGCGCACGATCCACAGGGCGGCGCGGTCCTTCACCGAGGCGCCGGGATTGGCGAATTCGCACTTGCCCCAGATTTCGCAGCCGGCCGCCTCGCTAGGCCCCTTGAGGAGGACGAGCGGGGTGTTGCCGATAAGGTCGAGCGAAGTACGTTTTGCCGCGAGAGATGTCATGGCGAGAGGAGTTAGGGTGCGAGCGCGCCGGGATCAATCCTCTTGCGCGCTGTCACGGCCTTAGCCTTCCTGCGCGCCCTCAGTCTTCCTGCGCAATCGTGACCACCAGGCCTTCGAGCGCGTCGGTGATCGGCACCTGGCAGGAAAGGCGCGAATATTCGTTGCGGTGGTCCGAACTGTCGAGCAGGTCGCCCTCGTCCTCGTCCAGCGCGGGGATCTTGTCCATGTAGGCGGGGTCGATGTGGACGTGGCAGGTGGCGCAGCTGCAGCAGCCGCCGCACAGCGCCAGCAGTTCGTCGAAGCCATTGTCGCGGATCGCTTCCATCAGCGTGCGGCCCACGGGGGCGTCGATGGTCCGCTGCTCTCCGGCCTGGTCGACGACGACGATCTGCGGCATGTCCCTTTATCCCCTTTGATACAGGCTGTATCGGCGTTGGGCGCGGCTGCTACCTTGTGGCACCCGCTTTGGCAAGGTGGAGGACAAGTGGGACTTCAGGCGGACGCGATCCGAAACGGAATGGACGCCATCGCCGCGCGCGAGCCGGCGATCGCACGGGCGCTCGCCGTGGCCGGCTATCCCGAACCGCGCATCCGCGAGACGGGCTACGCCACCTTGCTGCGCACCATCGTCGGTCAGCAGGTGAGCGTCGCCGCCGCCGCCTCTGTGTGGAACAAGCTGGAAGCGTTGCTGGGCGAAGGTATTCCCGCCGAATCCCTGCTCGCCAGCGAGTTCGACGCATTGCGCGCCTGCGGACTTTCGCGGCAGAAGCAGGGCTATGCCCGGTCGCTCTGCGAACTGGTGACGAGCGGCGCGCTCGACCTGGACGCCCTGCCCGCCGACGACGAGGAAGCCATCGCCAAGCTGGTGGAGATCAAGGGCATCGGCCGCTGGTCGGCGGAGATCTACCTGCTCTTCGCCGAAGGCCGCCCCGACATCTGGCCCGCCGGCGACCTTGCCGTGCAGGCGGGCCTGCACAAGCTGCTCGGGCTGTCCGAACGCCCGAACGAAAAGCTGACGCGCGACCTCGCCGAAGCCTGGCGCCCGCATCGCGGCGCGGCGGCGATCTTCACCTGGCACTGCTACAACAATCCCGCGCTGTAGCGCCGGGCACTACAGCGCCGCGTCCCCGCGCAGGCGGGGACCTCAGGAGGCTGTAGTCGACCTTCAATGTTTGGCTCGGCCAAACGAGATCCCCGCCTTCGCGGGGACGCGGCTATCTCAAAGCAGCCCGTCGATCGCCCGCGCCATCTTCACGTCCCGCGCACTCAACCCGCCCGCATCGTGCGTCGTCAGCGTCACCATCACCCGGTTGTAGACGTTCGACCATTCCGGATGATGATCCGCCTTCTCCGCATGGAGCGCCACGCGGGTCATGAAGGCGAAGGCTTCGGAAAAGTCGGCAAAGCGGAACTCGCGCGTGATCGCCAGGCCGTCGGCGCGCAGCGTCCAGTCCGCCAGTTCGTCCAGCGCCGCATCCCGTTCGGCGTCGGTCAGGCGGGGAATGGCCATTTTCGCTCTCCTTGGCAGTCATCAGGCTTTCCCCTATCGCAGCCGCCCATGCAAGCCTGCCGCCTCATTGCCCACGACCTGGCCTGCCGGCGCGGCGACCGGCTGTTGTTTCGCGGGCTGTCGCTATCGCTTTCGGCCGGAGAGGCTCTGCAGGTCGCGGGCGCCAACGGCGTGGGCAAGTCCAGCCTGATCCGCATCCTGGCCGGCCTGCTCGGCCCCTATGCGGGCACGGTCGAGCGCAGCGGCATGGCCGGCCTGGTGGACGATCGCCATGCGCTGGACCCGCAGCTTCCGCTAGGCCGGGCGCTGGCGTTCTGGCAGCGGATCGACCGCCCCGCCGAACACGCGGCCAGCCGTCTGGGCCTGCAGGACCTGCTCGACGTGCCGGTGCGCTATCTGTCCACCGGGCAGAAGAAGCGCGCCGCCCTCGCCCGGCTGATCGGCCAGGGCGCGCCGATCTGGCTGCTCGACGAACCGCTCAACGGCCTCGACACGGACGCCGCGCGGCTGGCCGAGACGCTGGCGGCGGAGCATTGCGCGGGCGGCGGCATCTGCGTCGTCGCCTCGCACCAGCCTTTCGCCCTGCCCGCCCTCAAGCGGCTCGACCTTGCCGGATTCGCCGCGTGAACGGCGCGCTCGTCACCCTGCTGCGGCGCGATATCGCCATGCTCGTGCTCGGCCGGCGCAGCGGCGCGGTTCTGCCGATCCTGTTCTTCCTTTCGGTCGCCATGCTGTTTCCTTTCGCCATCGGTCCCGATCCGGCGCTGCTGGCGCGGACCGGCGGCGGGGTAATCTGGGTGGCGGCGCTGCTGGCGGCGATCCTGCCGCTCGACCGGCTGGTAGAACCCGACATCGAACTGGGCTTCTTCGATCAGTGGGCGCTGCGCGAGCTGTCCGAGGAATGGACCGTCGCCGTCCGCGTCCTGGCCCACTGGCTGAGCTTCGGCCCGCCGCTGATGCTGGCCAGCCTGCCCGCCGCCGCGCTGCTGGGGCTGGACGGACAGGCGCTGCGCACGGTCGAACTGGGCCTGCTGGCAGGAACGCCGGGCCTTGCCGCGCTGGGCGTCACCGTCGCGGCGCTGACGGCGGGGCTGCGCGGCGGGACGGCGCTTGCCGGGCTTCTGGTGATCCCGCTGGCGGTGCCGCTGCTGGTCTTCGGCGCGGGCAGCCTGGCGCCGGGCGGTGAGAGCGGGATCGCGCTGACCGGGGCGGTCAGCCTGGTCCTGCTGGCAGTCGCCCCTTTCGCCGCAGGGGCGGCGATCAGGAGCGCACGCGGCTGACGCCGGGCGGGTGGTGAAACGCGGTGACTTCGCGCGTCGGATCGGGAAGTCCCCGAAAGCCCGGCCTCAGTTGTAAGGCGGCTTGTGCAGGCCCTTCGGGCTCAGCGTGAAAATCTCGCAGCCCGTTTCCGTGATCCCGATCGAATGCTCGAACTGCGACGAGAGCGAGCGGTCCCGCGTCACCGCCGTCCAGCCATCGTCGAGCAGCTTCACCGGCGACTTGCCGAGGTTTATCATCGGCTCGATGGTGAAGAACATGCCGGGCTTCAATTCCGGCCCGGTGCCCGCGCGCGCGGCGTGGATCACTTCGGGGGCGTCGTGGAACAGACGGCCGACGCCATGGCCGCAGAATTCACGGACCACGCCGTAACGATGGGCTTCGGCATGGCGCTGAATCGCAGCGCCAATATCGCCCAGCCGGCCGCCGGGCTTCGCCTGCGCGATGCCCAGCATCAGGCATTCGTGCGTCACGTCGACCAGCCGCCGCGCCTTCAGCGGCACATCGCCGACCAGATACATCCGGCTGGAATCGCCGTGCCAGCCGTCTAGCAGCGGCGTGACGTCGATATTGACGATATCGCCGTCCTTCAGCACGCGGTCGGACGGGATGCCGTGGCAGACGACCTGGTTGATCGAAACGCAGCTCGAATGCTGGTATCCGCGATAACCCAGCGTCGCCGGCACCGCGCCGCCATCCAGCGTGAGCTGGCGCACGGCGTCGTCTATCTGCGCGGTGGTCGTGCCGGGCTGGGCCAGCGGAGCGATCTCATCCAGGATTTCGGCAGCCAGGCGACCGGCGCGGCGCATCCCTTCGAAGGCTTCTGGCCCGTGCAGCTTGATGGTGCCGTCCCGCAACAGGGTCTCACCGGCTTCGACGATCTGGTATTGAGTCATGGGCGCGATGTAGCGAGCTTTGGGAGAAATTGCGAGAGTTCGGAGTCTGTTTGGAAAATCGCAAAAGAGCGATTTTCGTTGCGGCACCGGCCTGCGCCGTCAGGCGCATTTCCAAACAGTCTCTCAGCGCCCCACCACAAAGCTACTGCGGTATTCGGGCCTGACCGCCGCCAGGATCGCCGGCGTT
>Ga0209813_10000329_pt1 | contig 12456 bp, 13 predicted proteins | sample EndMethybrTD3033_FD_187596 | JGI IMG/M metagenome (GOLD analysis project Ga0209813, IMG submission 187596) | Populus endosphere microbial communities from Tennessee, USA - Endosphere MetaG P. TD hybrid TD303-3 (SPAdes) (version 2) | ecosystem: Host-associated > Plants > Roots > Endosphere... | reverse complement strand
GTGTCGAGCGCCGCGTGCGCCCGAACCTCTTCCCGACACCGTGCGCGTGGCGCTCGACACCGACGTGGGAACCATCGAGATCGATCTGGATGCCAAGCATGCGCCGATCACCAGCCGCAACTTCCTGCGCTATGTGCGCGAGAAACGCTTCGACGGGATCGTGTTCTATCGCGTGATGCGGCTACCCTGGGGCGATCCGCCCAACGGGCTGATCCAGGCGGGCACGCGCGGCGATCCCCGCCGTAACCTGCCCGGCGTGGCGCATGAGCCGACCAACGTCACCGGCATCCGCCACACCGCCGGCGCGATATCGATGGCGCGCTGGGCGCCGGGCACGGCAAGCGGCGACTTCTCCATCCTGCTGTCCGACCTGACCGGGCTGGACGCCGATCCGGCCAGCCCCGATCCCGACAAGCGCGCGGGCTTCGCCGCCTTCGGCCATGTGGCGAGCGGCATGGACGTGGTCCGCCGCATCTACGACGCACCGCTTTCCCCCACCAAGGGCGAAGGCGTGCTGAAAGGGCAATTGCTGGAACAGCCGATTCGCATCGTGAGGGCGCGGCGCGTGGCGTTGCCGGTGCCCGCCCCCGCTTCAGCACCGGCGAATTGATGTTCGAACTTGCCGATGTTGCCGTTGCTTATGGCGACACGCGGGCGCTGGCCCCCACTTCCCTCGCCATCGACGCGGGTGAGACAATGGTCCTGCTCGGGCCATCGGGCTCGGGCAAATCGACGCTGCTGCGCACGCTCGCCGGACTGACGCCATTCACCGGCTCGCTGCGGTTCGAAGGCGCGCCGGTGAACGACTGGCGCGCCGTCCGCCAGCGGCTCGGCTATGTCATCCAGGACGGCGGACTGTTCCCGCACCTGACCGCGCGCGGCAACGTGGCGTTGATGGCGCGGGAACTGCGCTGGCCCGCGGCGCGGATCGCGACGCGCATCGCAGAACTGGCGACGCTCGTCGGGCTGGACGAAAGCCAGCTCGCCCGCTTCCCCGCCGAACTTTCGGGCGGCCAGCGCCAGCGCGTGGCGATGATGCGCGCGCTGATGCTCGACCCGGCCGTGCTGCTCCTCGACGAGCCGCTCTCCGCGCTCGACCCGATCACCCGGCTGCGGCTGGCGGGCGAACTGCGCGATATCTTCGCGCGGCTGGGCAAGACGGTGGTCATGGTCACCCACTCGATGCGCGAGGCACGTTTCTTCGGCGGACGCGCGGTCCTGATGCGCGACGGCGCCATCGTCCAGCAAGGCTCCATCGTCGACCTCGCGCAGCGGCCTGTCGACGCCTTTGTACGCGGGTTCATCGCCGCAGAGGAAGCGTTGTGAGGTGGTTGTGCGCCCTGTTGATGCTGCTGGCGACGTTGATGCTGCTGGCGACGCCGGCGCAGGCCGAAACGGTGGGGTCCAAGAAGTTCACCGAAGGCGTCATCCTTGGCGAAGTCGCGAAACTGGCGCTGGAGCGCGCCGGGGTGCCCGCCGTCCATCGCCGCGAACTGGGCGGCAGCCGCATCCTGTGGGACGCGCTCAGGGCCGGCGAGATCGACGTCTATCCCGACTACACCGGCACGCTGCGTTTCGAAATCCTCTCGGGCCAGCATCTGGCCAGCGACGCCGCCCTGCCCCGCGCGCTCGCCGCGCAGGGCCTCGCCATGTCGCGCCCGCTGGGCTTTTCCAACGGCTATGCGCTCGCCATGCGCGCCGATATGGCGAAGCGGCTTGGCATCGCGGCGATAAGCGATCTTGCCCGCCATCCCGACCTTGCCATCGGTCTCTCCAGCGAGTTCGTCGACCGGCAGGACGGCTGGCCCGCCCTGTCGCGCGCCTATGGCTTCGGCGGCCTGAAGGTGCGCGGGATCGACCACGACCTCGCCTACCGGGCGCTCGCGGCGAAGCAGATCGCCGTCACCGACGCCTATACCACCGACGCGGAGATCGCCGCCTACGACCTTGTCGTACTGCGCGACGACCGCAATTTCTTCCCCCTTTACGACGCCGTCTTCGTCTATCGCGCCCGCCTGCCGGCAAAAGCGGTCGCCGCGCTGAACGGGCTGGCCGGGACGATCGACGAAGCGAAGATGCGCGATCTCAACCGCCGGGTGACGATGGCGGGGATGAGCGAGACCAACGCCGCACGCCTCGCGCTGGGCCTCGACACGGGCGGCGCGCAAGGCGAATCCCGCTGGCAGCGAATCCGCGACCGCACGCTGGAACATCTCTGGCTGGTCGCCGTCTCGCTGATCGCCGCGCTGATCGTGGCGCTGCCGCTGGGCATTCTCGCCTCGCGCCATCAACGGCTCGGCGCGCTGCTGGTCTCCGCCACGGGCGTACTGCAGACGATCCCCAGCCTGGCGCTGTTCGTCATGCTGATCCCGCTGCTGGGCATCGGCGCGGCGCCGACCATTGCCGCTCTGTTCCTCTATTCGCTGCTGCCGATAGTGCGCAACACCCACGCCGGGCTGAGCGGCATCGCCCCCGCCCTGCTCGACAGCGCCGACGCACTGGGGCTTTCCCGTTCGGCGAGATTGCGCCGGATCGAACTGCCGCTGGCCTTGCCGACGATCATGGCGGGCATCCGCACGGCGGCGGTGATCGCGGTGGGCCTCGCCACGCTGGGCGCGATCATCGGCGCGGGCGGCTATGGCCAGCCGATCCTGACCGGCATCCGCCTCAACGACACCGCCCTGATCCTGGAAGGCGCTCTGCCGGCCGCCGCGATGGCGCTGGTTATCGAGGGGTTGTTCCAGATGGTGCAGACGGCAGTGACGCCGCGTGGGCTGCGGCTGTGAGGCCACCTTCGAAGTCGTCCCGGACTTGATCCGGGACGACGAAGTTACCCGATCAATCCGCGCCCGCGCAGATCGTCCGCCAGCCCCGCCGCGTCGGTGAAGTGGTGCCCCTGCCAGCCGCAGGCCCGCGCGCTGGCGATATTCGCCTCGCTGTCGTCGATGAACAACATCTCGCCCGGCGCATGGCCGAAACGGCCGGCAGCCAGCGCGTAGATCGCCGGATCGGGCTTCGCGAGCTTCTCCACGCCCGAAACGACGATATCGCGAAAGCGGTCGAAGATCGGCTGCTCCGCGCGGAAGCCCGGCCAGAAATCGGCGCCGAAGTTGGTGATGGCGTAAAGCGGCACGCCGCGCGCGTGAAGCGCTTCGACCAGTTCCAGGCTACCGGGGACCGGCCCCGGAATGCTGTCGTTGAAGCGGGCGGCGTAAGCCTCGATCAGGGCCTTGTCCCCGGGAAAGCGCGCGATGCGCTCGGGCACCATTTCGGCAAGCGGACGTCCCGCGTCATGCTCGAAATGCCATTCGGGAGTGACCACCTGGGTCACGATCCGTTCGACCTCAGCGGGGTCGTCTATCAGCCTGGCGAAAAGATGCCGCAGGTCCCATTGAAACAGGACACGGCCGACGTCGAAGACGACGGCCGCAACCGGGGCCCCTATCGGGTCCGCTACGGGGATTTCGACCATGCCGGCGCTCCCGCGCAGACGGGAGCCTCATGCCTCTGTCGAGGACCGGCCCGCCGCCAGAGATCCCCGCCTTCGCGAGGACGCAGCAATCAGCCCTGGCGCGCCTTGAAGCGGCGGTTGGTCTTGTTGATGACGTAAGTGCGGCCGCGACGACGGATCACGCGGTTATCCCGGTGACGATCCTTGAGCGACTTCAGGCTGTTGCGAATCTTCATGGTTCTACTCTTCCGCGGCGCGTGCCGCCTAAATTTGAAGCCGGGCCGTTAGGGTGAGAGCCGGGGGAAGTCAAGCCGTGGACGGCCCGATGAGCCATGTCTTTGACACTGAAGGGCGTCGTTTGCCGGACGATGTGTCGTTCATCCGGCCGCAAGCGATCCCCACATAGAGCAAGGTCCGGGGGCAGCAACCTCTGTTCGAGGCGACCGGACTTATGAAACCCCTCTTTTCCTGCCTAACCCTCTGCCTTGTCGCCGCGCTGGCCTCGCCGGCAGTCGCCCGGCCGGGCGGTTTGGGTGGCTCCGGCTGGGATGGCCCCGGCTGGGGACGATCCACCTGGGATTCGCCGTCCATCAGCGATCGCCGGTCGCGCACGGAGTCGGATCGCAGCCGGGAGGGCCGAATCAGCGTCAACCGCTTCGTTGCGGAAGAGAACGCGCAGGCCCTGGGCCACGGCGCCATCGCGCTCGCCCCTCCCGCCGCGTTTCCACGGGCCGAAGGCGAGGAGCTGGGCCGCGCCGCTTATGAAGCGGCCGTCGTCGATCGGCTGGTCCACGCCGGCTATGATACCGCGCAGGCCCGGCCCGACGATGGCCAGACCGCCGAACTGCGCGTCACCCGCAGCGTGATCGAACCGGCCGAAGCCCGGCGCAAGCCGGTCAGCGGGGAAGCGGCGATGTCGGTGGGCACGCGGGGCACTTCCTACGGCATGGCGCTCGCCGTCGATCTGTCCAAGCCCTTGCCCCCGCTTGTCTCCACCCGCCTCGAAACCCGCATCCGCGACCGCGCGACCGGCAAGGTGCTGTGGGAAGGCCGGGCCGAAGTGGCGACGCGCGAAGGCGACGAACGCTGGAGCGAACAGACCATCGCGGCGCGACTGGCCGAAGCCCTGTTCGATGGCTTCCCCCTCGCCGCCGATGCCGGCGCGACTTCGGCCGGCGGCTGAGCCAGAGTGCACGGCTTGCATCGTGGCTGAACCCGCCGCAGTTTCGCTGCGGGAGAATCGCCACTATGAAGCCCTTCGTCACCGCCCTCTTGATTGGCTTCGCGCTTGGCGGCCTGTCGGGCTGCGTCGCGCCGGTGGGACCGGTCGAAGTCACGCGCTTCCATGTGGCCGACACCGGCCTTCTGGGCCGTGGGAGCATCGCTGTCGAGCCTGCTCCCGGCATGTCCGGCGACGGCCTGGAATTCCGCACTTACGCCGCCGCCGTGGCGCGCCAGCTCAAGCTCGTCGGCTATGGCGAGCAACCGGGCGGCGGCAGCGAACAAGTGGCGTCGCTGAGGGTGGAGCGGCGCGTCTTCCGTCCATCGCGCAACGGCGGTCCGGTGTCGGTCGGCGTCGGCGTCGGCGGGGGCACGGGCAGCTACGGATCGGGGGTCGGCGTCGGCATTGGGCTGGACTTGTCCGGCCCGCCGCCCGAACAGGCGGAGACCATGCTGGCCGTCACGATCAGGAATCGCCGCACCGGCCAGTCGCTGTGGGAAGGCCGTTCCAGCTTCACCGTCCGGGCCGATTCCCCGCTCGCCAATACGCAGCTTGGCGCGGCCAAGATGGCGGAAGCGCTGTTCCAGGGCTTTCCCGGCCGGTCCGGCGAAACTATCCAGGTACGATGAGCGACATCCAGATCTCCGCCGCGTTCGATTCCGGCAATATCGAGATTCTTTCCATATCGGGCGCGAAAGCCGCGCTGGCGATCCGGCGGGACAACGATTCGGAATTCTTTCAGTGGTTCCATTTCCGCGCCTCCGGCAGCGCGGGGCGGATGCTGGAACTGCGGATCACGGGGCTCGGCTCCTCCGCATATCCGCTGGGCTGGCCCGGCTACCGCGCCTGCTTTTCGGAAGATCGCGATTTCTGGGAGCGCGCGGAGACATCGTGGGACGCCAACACCGACGGCGGCACCCTGACCATCCGCCACGCCCCGCAAGGCGAGATCTGCTGGTTCGCCTATTTCGCGCCCTATTCGATGGAGCGCCACCACGATCTTGTCGCCGAGACCGCGGCCGAGGACGGCATCGACTATCGCTGTCTGGGCCATAGCCTGGACGGCCAGCCGATCGACTGCCTGGAAATGGGCGAAGGCGATATCCAGGTCTGGCTCTATGCGCGGCAGCATCCGGGCGAAAGCATGGCCGAATGGTGGATGGAAGGCGCGCTGGAGGCGCTGGCCGATCCCGCCGATCCTGTCGCCCGCATGCTGCGCCGCCGCTGCCGCCTGCATATCGTGCCCAACGTCAATCCCGACGGATCGCGGCGGGGGCATCTGCGCACCAACGCCATCGGCGTGAACCTCAACCGCGAATGGGACAACCCCAGCGCCGAGCGTTCGCCCGAGGTTCTGGCGCTGCGCAACGCGATGGACGAAAGCGGGGTCGACTTCGCCATGGACGTCCACGGCGACGAGGCGATCGCGGCGGTGTTCGTGGCCGGGTTCGAAGGCATCCCCTCGCTCAAGGACGAGCAGCTCGCCGGCTATCGGCGCTACCGCGAGATCCTGGACCGCCGCACGCCCGATTTCCAGACGCGCCAAGGCTATCCGCTGACGCGGCCGGGCAAGGCCAACCTGTCGATGTCCACCGCCCAGCTCGCCGAGCGCTTCGGCTGCGTGGCTATGACGCTGGAAATGCCGTTCAAGGACAACGACGACCTGCCCGACGCCGAGCAGGGCTGGAGCCCCGAACGCAGCCGCCTGCTGGGCCGCGAATGCCTGGGCGCGCTGGCGGAATGGCTGGCGGAGCGTTGAAGGATCGAAGTGATCGCGTCGTCCCGGGCTTGATCCGGGACGACGATATATGGATCAGAAACTTACCCCGATAATCTGGGAATCTACGTTGGGGAGAGTAACGGTCGCGCCGTCGAGCCGGGCGCCGCCACCGTCGATCGCCAGCTCCTGCGCGCCGACGCGGCTGTGCAGCTTTTCTATCGTGATGGCCTTGTCCGTCCCGAAGGTCAGGGTCAGTTCGGCCGCGCCGTCCGCGCTCCTGAAGGCATAACGGTTTCCGCGCCGTTCGAACTGCCAGCTGCCGTCCTCGACCAGCCACTCGTTCGATTTGACGATGGCCACCGGCCGGCCATCGCCCGCCCCCAGAGTGACGCTGATCTGCGCCGGGCCGCCATAAGTTTCCGGCGGCCCCAGCCCCAGGACCGGCTTGCCGCCGAGCATGATCGGCACCGCAGTCTGCCGCATGATCGCCCCGCCGGCCAGCCGGGTATCGGGCAGGTTGTAGCCGCGCATGTAAGGCAGCAGGTCTCGATAGAAGCCGGCCTGGACGGGCAAGGGGCTGCGGCGCAGCACCGCCAGGACGGATTCGCCCTGATCGAAGCCGTTCAGCATGTCACGGCACGGCGTGCAGAGGAGAAAGGGAATCCCGGACTCGGGTCCGGCCTGCGCTTCGGCCTCCGCTTCGGCCTGGGCCGCGCAATATCGGTAGATCGTGCAGCCGCAACGGATGCAGCCGAAGCCCGACATATAGCGTGCTTCGCGATAGTCGCGTTGGCTGAAATCCGCTGGCCTGCTGACGATCTTCATCGGGGCACCTCCGATCCGGCCGCGCGAGCGACCGCTGGTTGCACCTCACGAGCATCACCGCCCCGTCAGGATGTCGTAAGCACCCCTTCATGCATGGTCTTCATCTGGACCTGCATGTCAAGAACAAGAACGGAAGCTGTCGCTTCCGTTTCATCTTTGGCGTTTCACACTATCGGCGTTCTGCGCGACCCGCTTTTCACCGGATCGGCGATTCAACCGATGCCGAGGTTGGCCGGACCGAAGGCGTGGGGCAGCAGTTCGGACAGGCGCAGTTCGAGGACATCCGTGCCGCCGCCGCACCAGATGACCGGATCGGTGCCGCCAAGCTGGGCCAATTCGTTCAGCACCTGGCGGCAGCGGCCGCAGGGCGTCACCGTGACCGCGCCGCTTCCGTCCGCCGGCCCGCCGATCACCGCGACCGCCACCAGCCCGCCGCGCGCGCCGGCATTCATCGCGCCGGCGGCCGCGACCGTCTCGGCGCAGAGCGACAGGCCATAGCTCGCGTTCTCTACGTTGCTGCCCGTCACCACGCTGCCGTCGGCAAATGCCAGCGCCGCGCCGACGTGGAACTTCGAATAAGGCGCATAGGCTTGCTTCGCCGCTTCGGCCGCCCTGGCCAGCAGGGCTCCGCGATCGGGTATCCCGGCGGGTATCGCGTCCGCGGTCACGGCTGCACCACCACCCAGCGCAGCGGCGCGGCGCTGGCTTCGTTGTCGAGCGCACCGTTCGCCGTCCACATCGTCCAGGGCCTTCCCGCATAGTCGGGCTGGAACCGGTCGCGCACCAGCCACAGGTTGCGGTCGATCCGCCCGGCGAAAGCGTAGCGCGCTTCGAACCGGTCTGTCACCTTCAGCAGCGACGGCTTGCCGGTATGCGTCTCCAGCTGGTTGATGAAAGTCGTCAGCTCGCTCTCGATCTTGGCGTCGCTGACTTTCACCGGGCAATCGTCACCCAGCCTGTCCAGCTCGATCGCGGGGGGCAGCAGGCCGGCGTCGCGCGGCACGACGGTGACGAAGTTCGCCGCCTGGCGATCGGCGGGCTGACAAGGATCGAACCGATGCACCGCGCCGACCTGCAGCTTCGCCGCCCGCGCTTCCTCCAGGTTGCGCACGAAGCGCGGATCGCGGGCGAAAGCGCTCGCGCTGGCGTCGATATAGGCGAAATCGGCGCCGATCGCCTTGATCGCCCGCCAATCGACCTCGCCATCGTCGACACCGATCTCGACCCCCTGGACCGGATAGACCGCGCGGTCGGGCCGCCAGTGATGGAAGTGCCACCAGCCGTAGGTTCCCCCGACCATGGCGACGAGCAGGCCAGCGCCCAGCAGCCGCAGCCGTGTCGACCGCGTGGGACGGCTTCCCCTGCTTCTCGCCATGATTCTTGCGCCCCGTTTACCCTTAGCCCCTGATATGCAGCACGCAGATCAGGGTAAAGAGGCGGCGCGCGGTGTCGAAGTCGGTGGCGACTTTTCCGTCGAGCCTTTCGAGCAGCATTTCCGCCGCTTCGTTGTGAACGCCGCGCCGGGCCATGTCGATCGTCTCGATCTCCTGCGCGGTGGCCTTGCGGATCGCCTGGTAATAGCTTTCGCAGATGGCGAAATAATCGCGGATCGGCCGGCGAAAGCGGCCCAGCCCCAGGATCAACGTCTCCAGCGGCGCCCCGCCCTCGTCGGCGATATCCAGCACCAGCCGTCCGTCCACCACCGACAGCCGCAGACGATAAGGCCCTTCGTGCCCCGCCTGGCCGGAACGCGCCGGCTTGAACGTATTGTCCTCGATCAGGTCGAAGATGGCGATGCGCCGCTCCTGCTCGATATCGGCATTGCGCCACAGGATGGTCGCCTCGTCGAGTTCGATGTGGATGATGCGGCCGCCGGACATAAGAGCGCTGCATTCGCAAATGCGGGGGAGTGCGGCAAGTGCACGATTGCCCAGTGGAGAAGGGAAGAGGGTTTTCGCGCAGAGCGCGCAGGGGGCGCAGAGAGGTAGTTAGCACCGCAGGCCCTGGTTGCCCCGCAACAAAAACAGTGCGCGATGATGAATACGGCTTCGCCGGGCGCATCACCTCAGCGCCCCCTGCGCTCTCTGCGCGAACCCACCTTTCCCTTATGCCTGAGTGCAGAAGTTATGCCGAGGTTTTGCACAGGCCTGTCTCCTCGCGAGATGAGCTTCCCGGCTTGCCGCGCCCCCGGCGAAGGCGCATGAACGCCGGCTTATGGCCACCGCAGCAACTCTCGACCGTCCCGAAATCGCCGCGCGCGCACTGCCCGCCAACGTCGAGGCGGAGGCGGCGTTCCTGGGGGCCGTGCTGATCGACAACCGGGTGATCGAGGAACTGTCGATCCAGCTCTCACCCGCCCATTTCTTCGAGCCGATCCACGGCCGCGTCTATGAGCGGATCGTCCAGTTGCTCGATCGCAAGGCGGTGGTCACGCCGGTCACGCTGCGCCCCTATTTCGAATCGGACGAACAACTCAAGGAACTGGGCGGCGTCGCCTATCTCGCCCGCCTGACCGCAGACGGCCAGGGCCTGCTGGCCCCGCGCCAGCTGGCCGAGCAGATCTACGACCTCGCCCTTCTGCGCGAACTGGTGACGGTGGGGCGCAACCTCGTCGAAGCGGCGATGGACACGTCCGAATCGGTCGAACCGCTGGAACAGATCGAACAGGCCGAAGCCGCACTCTACAACGTGGCCGAAGGCGCGGGATCGAACAGCGAGGCGCAAGGCTTCGCGGCGGCCACCAAAGTCGCCATCTCTGCCATTGAGAAAGCACTCAATTCGGGCGGCCATATCTCGGGCAAGACCACCGGGCTCACCTCGGTGAACGAGAAGATCGGCGGCCTCCACGATTCAGATCTTATCATCCTTGCCGGCCGTCCCGGCATGGGCAAGACCTCGCTCGCCACCAATATCGCCTTCAATTCGGCCGACCGCCTGCGCCGCGACCGGCTGGACGGCATCGACGACGCGCAGTCGGTGGGCGCGGCCTGCGCCTTCTTCAGCCTGGAAATGAGCGCCGACCAGCTCGCCACGCGTATCCTGGCCGAACAGTCGGGCATCAGTTCCGAAGCGCTGCGCATGGGCAAGATCAGCCGCGACGATTTCCAGAAGCTGTCCTTCGCCAGCCAGACCCTGGCCGAGCTGCCGCTCTATATCGACGACACGCCCGCGCTCACCATCGCCGCGCTGCGTACCCGCGCGCGCCGGCTGAAGCGGCGACACAACATCGGGCTGATCGTGGTCGATTACCTCCAGCTCCTCCAGGGCACGGGTCGCGCCAGCGACAACCGCGTGAACGAGATTTCCGAGATCAGCCGCGGCCTCAAGACCCTGGCCAAGGAACTCAGCCTGCCGGTGATCGCGCTGTCGCAGCTTTCCCGCGCGGTCGAGCAGCGCGAGGACAAGCGCCCGCAGCTGTCGGACCTGCGCGAATCCGGCTCGATCGAGCAGGACGCCGACATGGTCTGGTTCGTTTACCGCGAGGACTACTACGTCGCCGCCAAGGAGCCGAAGCAGCCGGTCGACGGCGACGACGCCAAGACCCACGAAGCGCATGCCAGCTGGGTGGCCGACATGGAGCGCGTCCACGGCCTGGCCGAACTGATCGTCGCCAAACAGCGCCACGGCGCCACCGGCAAGGTCCGCATGCGCTTCGAATCGCGCATCACGCGCTTCTCCGACTTGGCCGAGGACGAGCGCGGCGGGAACCGTTACGACGACGATTGATCGGAGGTTTTCGCGCAAAGGCGCGAAGGCGCTAAGAAGAAAAAATGGGTTTCGCGCAGAGTGCGCGGAGAACGCAGAGATGTCGCGCCCGCGGCGCAGCCGCACTCGATTTTCGACTGTCACTTTTAAAGAGGAGATAGCCTACGGCGCTACAACCTCTCAGCGCCCTCCGCGCACTCTGCGCGAAACCCCTTCCACCTTCTTTGCGCCTCCGCGCCTTTGCGCGAATCAAACACTCTCCACGAGCCGCAGGCGAAACGCCGCCAGCCGCTCCACCGCCTCGTCCAGCACGGCATCGCTCTTGGTGAAGCAGAAGCGCACGACATTGCGCGGCCCCTTGCCTTCGAACAGTGCAGAGACCGGGATCGACGCAACGCCCGCCTCCCGCACCGCGCGGTCGCTGAACGTGCGGTCGTCCAGCGCGATGCCCGAGGCGATAAGATCGACGCAGAGGAACCAGGTCGCCGCATTGGGCAGCACCACATAGCCGGCCCGCGCCAGTCCTAGCCTCAACCGCTCCCGCGATGCGGTCCAGGCCGCATTGCGACCCGCGAACCAGGCGTCGGGCATCGCCAGCCCTTCCGCCACCGCCCATTGCAGCGCCGGGGGCGTGGTGAAGGTCAGGAACTGGTGCGCCCGCGCCACCGCCGCCGCCATGGCCGGCCCGGCGCAGAGCCAGCCGACCTTCCAGCCGGTCAGCCCGAAGATCTTGCCCGCCGAACCGATCTTCACCGCCCGGTCCGCCATGCCGGGAAAGCCCAGCAACGAACGCTGCGCGGCGCCGTCGAAACGCACGTCTTCCCATACCTCGTCGCAGATGGCGACGAGGTCGTGCGCCGCGCATATATCGGCGATAATGGCGAGATCGTCCGCACTCGCGGCAGTGCCGGCCGGGTTCAGCGGATCGTTGAGCATCAGCACCCGCGTGCGCGGGCCGATGGCCGGCACGATATCCTCACGCCGATAGCGCCATTCGGGCGGCCTCAGCGCTACCGAAACCGGCACTCCGCCCGCCCGCCGCACCATCGGCGCATAGGCATCGTAGGCCGGCTGGAACAGGATCACTTCGTCGCCGGGATTTACCAGCGCCAGCACACAGGCAGCGATCGCCTCGGTCGCCCCGGAAGTCACGACCACATCCTCGGGCGCGATCGCAAGCCCCTGCCGCCTGCCGTAGAAGCCGGCGACGGCCGCGCGCAGTTCCGGCAGGCCGGCGCTCGGCGGGTACTGGTTGGATTTCTCCGCCAGCGCCCGCGCCGCCGCCGCGATCAGTTCGGGCGGCCCCTGCTCGTCGGGAAAACCCTGCCCCAGGTTGATCGCGCCCAGACTGCGCGACAGGCCCGACATATGTTCGAAGATCGTCGTCTCCATCGCGGCATAGACCGGATGGACGCGGGCCGGATTGATCGGGGGATTCGCTGCCATCCGCCGGGATTAGAGCCGATTTGGAAAATCGCGAAAGAGCGATTTTCGTAGCGACCCCGGCCCGCTCCCCCGCCTGCCGGGCGAGAG
>Ga0209813_10000327_pt1 | contig 12478 bp, 17 predicted proteins | sample EndMethybrTD3033_FD_187596 | JGI IMG/M metagenome (GOLD analysis project Ga0209813, IMG submission 187596) | Populus endosphere microbial communities from Tennessee, USA - Endosphere MetaG P. TD hybrid TD303-3 (SPAdes) (version 2) | ecosystem: Host-associated > Plants > Roots > Endosphere... | reverse complement strand
TCATCGGCGGCTCCTATGGGGCAGGCAATTATGCGATGTGCGGGCGCGCCTACAGCCCGCGCTTCCTGTTCACCTGGCCCAACGCGCGCATCTCGGTGATGGGCGGCCCGCAGGCGGCAAGCGTGCTCGCCACCGTGCGCCGCGACAACATCGAGGCCGAAGGCAAGGCCTGGAGCGCCGAGGAGGAAGCCGCGTTCAAGAAGCCGGTGCTGGAAAACTTCGAGCGGGAAGGCCACCCCTATTTTGCCACCGCCCGCCTGTGGGACGATGGCGTGATCGCCCCCGGCGAGACGCGCCGGGTGGTGGCCCTGGCGTTGTCCGCCGCCCTCAACGCGCCGATCCCCGAGCCGCGGTTCGGTGTGTTCCGGATGTGAGGTTTGCCCATGTGGAAGCGTTCATCGACTGCGACGCTGGTGATCCTGGTCTGCACCCTCTCCGCCCCAGCCCACGCCGACGAGGCGCGCGACTGCGTGCAGGCACGCGACGCCGCCACCTCCATCAAGGCCTGCACGGAGCTGATCCGCCAGCAGCCCGCGAACATTGTCGCCTACAACCATCGCGGCAACGGCCATCGCGCGGCCGGCAACTACGACGCTGCCATAGCCGACTTCACCAAGGCCATCCAGATCGATTCGGGGTTCGCGCCCGCCTACAACGGTCGCTGCGCTGCCCTCACACTGAAGGGCGACTACGACGGCGCCATCGCCGATTGCAGCAAAGCCGTCGAACTGAACCCGAAGTATGCAGCAGCCTTCTTCAATCGCGGCATCGCCAACGGGCGCAAGGGCGACTTCGAGCGCGCCATTGCCGACCACAGCCAGGCCATCACCTTCAACGCCAAGTTCGCCAAGGCCTACAACGGCCGCGCCTGGGCGCACCTGAAGTCCGGCAACAAGGTGCAGGCCATGGCCGACGTGCAGCAGGCGCTGACGCTGGCGGCCGATGATGCCGCAGCGCTCGATACGCGCGCGCATGTCTTCGAGGCGATGGCCAAACGCAACGAGGCGATCGCCGATTATCGCGCGGCCGTGCTCAAGGATCCGGCCCTGCAGTCGAGCCTCGACGGCCTGAAGCGGCTGAAAGCCAAGCCTTGAGAAGAGGCGCCGGCTGATTCGACGCGTCTAAGCCGCCCGCGGTCGTATTGCCTTCAGCTGGTCTTTGATCTCGCGCCGGCGTGCCATCAGCTCATAGTCCGTCTGAAGTCCCAGAAAAAATCCCTCCGACATGCCGAAGTAGCGCGCCAGGCGCAGGTCGGTGTCGGCGGTGATGGCGCGTTTGCCCAGCACGATCTCGTTGATTCGCCGGGGCGGAACGCTGATTGCGTTGGCGAGCGCGGTCTGTGCCAGCTGCATCGGGCGCAGAAACTCCTCGAGCAAGATCTCGCCCGGATGCGGGTTGTGAAGCAGCTCAGTGGTAGTCGACGATTTCGACTTGGTGGGCATGTCCGTCCTTCCAGACAAAGCAGATTCGCCATTGGTCGTTGATGCGAATCGAATGCTGTCCTTTGCGCTCTCCTTTGAGAGCCTCCAGGCGATTTGCCGGCGGTATTCGCAGGTCCTCCAGTCGCTGGGCGCTGTTGAGAAGGCGCAGCTTGCGCAAGGCGACGTTCTGAATATCTGTAGGCAAGCGCCGACTGCGTTCACCCTCCCAAACCGATGCAGTTTCCTTGTCTCGAAAACCGGCAATCATGCTTACGCATAACGCGTAACGTTATGCGTTACAACACCTAAGTTTGTGCTCGCCAGCACTTGTCCAGACGCCTTCCTTCGCTTTTCCGGATTCTTCCGGCTTGACATCGCTGCAGTACGCGCCAATACTTAACCACATGGTTTACATTCAGAACGAGCGGCTCGATCGTGCGTTTTCCGCGCTGGCAGACCCGACACGGCGGGCCATTCTCGAGCAGTTGGCGCGTCAGGACGGCCAATCGGTGACGGAGCTGGCGCAGCCGTTCCCGGTCTCCCTGCCCGCGGTCATGAAGCACCTCGACGTGCTGGCCAGGGCCGACTTGATCGAGCGTGCCAAGAGCGGCCGCACGGTGCGTTGCCACTTGAAGGCCGCTCCCATGGAAAGCGCCATGCAGTGGCTCGCCCGCTACGAACGCTTCTGGAACGACCGGCTCGATCGTCTGGCAGCCTTTCTAGAGGAAGAACAATGCTCACCAAACCTAGCCTCACCCTCAAGCGCCACCTCAAGGCGCGGCCGGCGCAAGTCTTCAGCGCGTGGACGGACCCGCAAAAGCTGATCTGCTGGATCGGGCCTAGCGAGACCGTGGCGGGTTCTGCGCGCGCCGAGATGGATGTGCGCGTGGGTGGCCGCTACCGCATCAGCTTCAAGACCGCGGACGGCGAGCCCCACGAGGTCGGCGGCGTCTACCGCGAGGTGGTGCGACCCAGTCGGCTGGTGTTCACCTGGGCCTGGCACTCGACGCCCGAGCGCGAGTCGCTCGTCGTCTTGACCATGGCCGAGGACGGCGACGGCACCATGTTCACCCTGCATCACGAGCAGTTCTTCGACGAGAAGGCCCGCGACGGCCACCGCTACGGCTGGACGGGCACGCTCGAGAAACTCGACCGCTACCTCTCATAACCGTCATCAAAGGAGATCGTCATGGCACAGACCGCAACCGCCCGGCGCCCCAAGCGGGACGAGGCACCTGCACCCTCGCTATGGACGCACGGCACCTTCCATTGGAACGAGCTGCTCGCCCGCGATGTGGAGCGCGTCAAGCGCTTCTACCGCACCACGATCGGATGGACCTTCCAGTCCATGCCGACGCCTGACGGCCAGACCTATTGGCTGGCGATGCTGGGTGACCGGCCGGTGGCCGGCATCTACTCGATCGCCGGGCCCGAGTTCGACGGCATGCCCGAATGCTGGATGTCCTATCTGGCCGTCGATGACGTGGACAAGCGTGTGGCGAAAGCCGTCAAGGCCGGCGCCAAGCTCATGAAGCCGATCTTCGAGGTTCCCGATGTCGGCCGCATTGCCGTCCTCAGCCAACCCGGCGGCGCCGGCATCGGCTGGATGACACCGTTCTGCAACGAAGCGGCGAAGGGATGAGCGCAATGAAGCTCTACTATTTCGAGACCCTCAATCCGCGCAAAGCCTGCGCCGTGGCGAGGTACCTCGGTTCGCCGGTCGAGTTCGTGCGCGTCGACCTAGCGAAGGGCGAGAACAGGACGCCCGAGTTCCTGGCCATCAATCCCAACGGCAAAGTGCCCGCCTTCACGCACGGCGATAGGCGGCTTTGGGAGGCGGACGCCATCATGGGCTACCTCGCCAAGGCCGAGCGGTCTGACCTGTTGCCCAGCGATGAGCGCCAGATCGAGGTGATGCGCTGGCTCAGCTGGAGCTCGCAGCATTTCACGCGGCATGCCGGCATGCTGTACTTCCAGCACATCATCAAACCCGGCTTCTTCGACACCGCGCCCGATGCGAAAGAGGTCGAAGAAGCAACCGGCTTCTTCAAGCGGTTCGCCGAGGTGTTGAACGACCACCTGCGCGGACGCAAGTATCTGCTGGGCGACTCCATGACAATTGCCGACTTCTCGGCTGCCGTGACGCTGCCGTACGCAGAGAAGATAAAGCTGCCGCTCGCAAGTTTCCCCGAGATCGAGCGCTGGCACGCGCGGCTCAACGAGCTGCCGGCCTGGCGCCAACCGTTCCCGGAAGCCAAGGCAGCGGCGGCCTGACGACATCGGCGACCGCGTTGGGCGGCTGCCGGTCGACACCAATAAACAAGCGCACGGCATCGGGGTCTGCGGCAGCGTCGCGGCGACCCGAGGCCCGGTGGGAGAACAGGACATGCAAAAAATCACCCCATTCCTTTGGTTCGATGGCACGGCCGAGGAGGCCGCCAACTTCTATGTCTCCCTGTTCAAGAACGCGAAGATCGTCAGCGGCAGTGCGATGAGCACCACCTTCGAGATCGACGGACGCCAGTACATCGCTTTCAACGGCGGACCGATGTTCAAGTTCACCGAGGCCATCTCGCTGTTTGTCAGCTGCGACACGCAGGAGGAGATCGACCGCCTGTGGGACAAGCTCTCCGAGGGCGGCCAGAAGCAAAAGTGCGGCTGGCTGAAGGACAGGTACGGCGTCTCCTGGCAGATCATCCCGCCGGTGCTGGGGCAGATGCTGCAGGACAAGGACCCGGCGAAATCCAAGCGCGTCATGCAGGCCATGCTGCAGATGGACAAGATCGACATCGCCGCGCTGCAGAAAGCGTACGGATAAGGCGAGCGCTGCAATGCCCAAGGTGATCCTGACCGGCTCGATCTGCCAGCACGTCGGCGGGCTCAGTGCCGTCGACGTATCCGGCGCCACGGCGAGGGACGTGATCACGACGCTGGAGACATCCTACCCCGCGCTGCGGGGCTGGGTGGTCGACGAGCAGGGCGCACTGCGACGCCATGTGAAGCTGTTCTTGGGTGGCGAGGCCGTTTCGCTCGATGCGCCGATTGCGCCCGGCGAGGAACTGCACATCGTCGCCGCAATCTCAGGAGGATGAAGCACATGACCGAACTGCTCGTGGGTACGAAGAAGGGCCTCGTAGTTCTGCGCGGTACGCGCGGCGGCGCCATGGAGATTGCGACGCGCAGCTTTCCCGGCGAGGTGGTCGAATATGCCATCCGCGATGCGCGCAGCGGGCGCTATTTCGCCAGCGTCACGCACGGCCAGTTCGGCCCGCACCTGTTCTATGCCGATGATCCTGCCGGCCAGTGGCAGCAGGCCGAAGGGCCGGCATTCCCGTCGGGCACCGGCGCGGCGGTGGAGCGGATCTGGGTGGTGGAGCCGGGCGTCGCCGACGGCGAGCTATGGTGCGGCGTAGCGCCAGCGGCCCTGTTTCACAGCAAGGACGGCGGCAAGAGCTGGTCCCTGGTGCAATCGCTGTGGGAAGTGCCCGAGCGGGCCAAGTGGAACCCCGGCGCGGGTGGGCTTTGCCTGCATTCGATCTGTCCCTGGCCCGGCGACCCGCGCCGCCTGGCGATTGGGATATCCGCCGGAGGCGTCTGGCTGACTGAGGACGGCGGCAAGCACTGGCGCCGGTCCGTCGGTGGTCTGGTGCCCCGTTATCTGCCCGAGGAAGCCCGCCAGGACACGCATATGCACTGCGTGCACAACATGAAGCGCGCGCCCCGCCAGCCCTCGACGCTCTATCTGCAATTTCACGGCGGCGTGTACCGCTCGGACGATGCCGGCGAGAGCTGGACCGATATCGGCACCGGCAGCGGGCTACCCTCGGATTTCGGCTTCCCGCTGGCCATCGACCCGCACGACCCGAACCGGGCTTTCGTGATCCCGCTGGTCGCCGACGCCGATCGTGTGACGCCGGAGGGCAAGGTGCGCGTGTACGAGACGCGCGATCGCGGCACCAGCTGGCAGGCGTTGGAGAAGGGCCTTCCGCAGTCGCAGGCCTATCTCACGGTGTTGCGCCAAGCGTTCTGCAGCGACGCGGGCAAGCCGCTCGGCCTCTACTTCGGGGCCCAGTCGGGCGAGGTGTTTGGATCGACGGACGGCGGCCAGACCTGGTCGACGCTGGCGGCGCACCTGCCTCCCGTCACGTCGGTGCGCGCGGCCTAGGCCGGCGTCCAAGGCGGCGCTACCCCTCTGCCAGCTGCAGGCAAGGGGGTCAGCGGGTCGGTACGGGCTTCTCGCCGCGGTAGTCGTAGAAGCCGCGCTGGGTCTTGCGGCCGAGCCAGCCGGCCTCGACGTATTTCACGAGCAGCGGGCAAGGCCGGTACTTGGAGTCGGCCAGGCCCTCGTAGAGCACCTGCATGACCGACAGGCAGGTGTCGAGGCCGATGAAGTCGGCAAGCTCAAGCGGACCCATCGGATGATTGGCGCCGAGCCGCATGGCCTTGTCGATGGATTCTACGGTGCCGACGCCTTCGTACAGCGTGTAGACGGCCTCGTTGATCATCGGCAGCAGGATGCGGTTGACGATGAAGGCCGGAAAATCCTCCGACACCGCGATGTTCTTGCCCAGGCTCTCGATGAAGTTGCGGGCGGTGGCGAAGGTATCGTCCTCGGTGGCGATGCCGCGGATCAGCTCGACCAGCTGCATCATCGGCACCGGGTTCATGAAGTGCATGCCGATGAAGCGCTCGGGCCGGTCCGTCACGGAAGCAAGGCGGGTGATGGAGATCGACGAGGTGTTGCTCGCCACCATCGCGCCCGGCTTCAGCTTGGGGCAAAGGTCGGTGAAGATCTTGCGCTTGACCGCCTCGTCCTCGGTGGCGGCCTCGATGACGAGATCGGTCTCGCCGAACGCAGCGAGGTCGGAGACGCCGCCGATGTGCTTCAGGGCCTGGTTCATCTGCGCATCGGTTATGATGCCGCGCGAGACCTGGCGCGTCATGTTGCGCTCGATGGTGGAGCGGGCTTTGTCCACCGCCTCCTTCTTCAGGTCGAACATGGCGACGTCGTAGCCCGCCAGGGAGACGACGTGAGCGATGCCGTTACCCATCTGGCCGGCGCCGATGATGCCGACCGATTTGATGGTGGAGGCCGCGCCGGATTCGCTGCCCTTGCGGGTTCGCTCCACGGGACCGCCGGACTTCTTGGCTTTGACGCCTGCGTCCATGACGCCTTGCTCCTTCAACACCCCGGTTGAACCTTCCGCATTTTGCCGTTGTTCATGACTTGGCCTTTTCCAGCTCTGCTTTCATCTCGGGCAGCACCTGGAACAAATCGCCCACCAGACCGTAGTCGGCGACCTGGAAGATCGGCGCCTCGCCGTCCTTGTTGATGGCGACGATGATCTTGCTGTCCTTCATGCCCGCCAGATGCTGGATGGCGCCAGAGATGCCGACCGCGATGTAGACCTCCGGCGCGACCACCTTGCCGGTCTGGCCGACCTGGTAGTCGTTGGGCATGTAGCCCGCATCCACGGCAGCGCGACTGGCGCCGACGGCGGCGCCAAGCTGATCGGCGACCGGCTCGATGTACTTCTTGAAGTTCTCGCCCGATTGCAGGCCGCGCCCGCCGGACACGACGATCTTTGCCGCCGTCAATTCGGGACGGTCGGACTTCTGGATCTCCGCCTTCTCGAAGCTGGACAGACCGGCCGCCGCCGGCACCGCAGCCGTCTCGACCGGTGCCGAGCCGCTGGTGCCGACCGCCGGGAACGCCGTGGTGCGGACGGTGATGACCTTCTTCTTGTCGGTGCTCTGTACGGTCTGGATGGCGTTGCCGGCATAGATCGGCCGCTCGAAGGTGTCGGGAGAGACGACCTTGATGATGTCGGAGATCTGCATCACGTCGAGCAGAGCAGCGACCCGCGGCATGAAGTTCTTGCCGGACGCTGTGGAGGCGGAGACGACGGCGTCGTAGCCGCCCATCAGTGAGGTGATGAGAGCAGCCATTTCCTCCGCCAGGGCATGACCAAGGTGTGGTGCATCGGCGAGCAGGACCTTGCTCGCGCCATCGAGCCTGGTGGCGGCCTCGGCGACGCCCTTGCAGTTGGCACCCGCGACCAGAATGTGCACGTCCTGTCCGAGCGCCTTGGCGGCGCTCATGGCCTTGGCATTGGAGGCGCCAAGCGTCGCATTGTCATGCTCGGCGACGAGAAGAACCGTCATGACAGGGCCCCCACCTCTTTCAACTTGGCGATCAGCTCTGCGGCGTTGGCGACCTTCACGCCGGCCTTGCGGCCCGGCGGCTCGACCGTCTTCACGACCTTGAGGCGGGGCGCCGGATCGACCCCGAGATCGGCCGGCTTCTTGACCTCGAGCGGCTTCTTCTTGGCCTTCATGATGTTGGGCAGCGAGGGATAGCGCGGCTCGTTGAGGCGCAGGTCGGTGGTGACAATGGCCGGCAGCTTGATCTTCAACGTCTCGAGCCCGCCGTCGACCTCGCGGGTTACGTGCGCGCCTTCGCCCTCGATCACGATCTTGGAGGCGAAGGTGGCCTGCGGCCAGCCGAGCAGCGCGGCCAGCATCTGGCCGGTCTGATTGCAGTCGTCGTCAATCGCCTGCTTGCCGAGGATGACGAAAGCAGGCTTCTCCGCTTCCACCACAGCCTTGAGCAGCTTGGCCACTGCGAGCGGCTCCACCACTTGGTTGTCCGCGGTCTCGACCAGGATGCCGCGGTCTGCGCCCATCGACAGCGCCGTGCGGATTGTTTCTTGCGATTTGGTGGGGCCGACGGAGACGGCGACGATCTCCTGAACCTGGCCCTTTTCCTTGAGCCGCACCGCTTCCTCGACGGCGATCTCGTCGAAGGGGTTCATCGACATTTTGACGTTGGCGAGTTCGACGCCTGAGCCGTCGGACTTGACGCGGATCTTGACGTTGAAGTCCACCACCCGCTTTACAGCGACAAGTACCTTCATTCCCCTAAGGGCTCCATTTTACGCACGGGCTCCGCGATCGCGGGATGTTGCCGTGCTGCACTGCGGTCGTCGTCTTCCCACACCGTGCCAGTTTGTGTCTAGTTTGAGACGAATGAGGGCGATCTTTCGCAAGTGCGAAATGCGAACGTAGGGCGATGACAATTGGGTGTCAATTGGGCAACCCGTCCCTCTTTTGGACAAAGCTTGGGCAGATTGCGCAACGGCCACAGCGCCGCGCTCGCGGTTAACTGAACCCCCTGCGGCGATTGGCTTGCCTCGATCAGGCCGCCGATAGGCTGCGATCGAACAGCGGCACGCCTGGGCGGCGCATGAACAGGATCAATATTGCACCCGCGGCCATGCCGCCGATGTGTGCCCACCAGGCAACCTGGTCGGCCTGCTGGATCAGCACCATGGCGAACTGGGTGACGACCCAGAAGCCGAGCACCCACGCCGCCGAAATCCTCAACGGGATGATGCGGAACGCCAGCACCCAGACCCGTACGCGCGGATGCAGCAGCAGATAGGCGGCTATGACGCCCGCCACCGCTCCGCTGGCACCAATCAGAGGCAGCTGCGAGGTGGGCACCATCCAGGCGTGCGTCAGGCCGGCCGCGATGCCGCACACGAGATAGAACACCAAGAATCTTGCGTGGCCCATGGCGTCCTCGACGTTGTCGCCGAACACCCAGAGAAAAATCATGTTGGAGGCGAGATGGATGATGTCGCCGTGCAGGAACTGATAGGTGATCAGCGTAAGGCCCTCGGGCACGTGTACAAGCTCGTTCGGCAAGTTCACGTAGCCCCCGAAGATATGCACCTGAAACAGCTGTGCCGGCACGACCGCGAAGCTGGCCGCCATCATCGCGCCGCCAGCGGAAACCTGCCAGAAGAACACGAGCGCGTTGGCTATGATCAGTCCGACCGTAACCCACTGGAATCCGATCGAGCGTAGGGGATTGTCGTCTGACAGGGGAATGAAGACCACGGGCGATATCCTTTGGCTGATGAAGGCGGGAAGGCGCCCGCGGCTAGTCTCCCGATTGCGAAGTTCGCCTCACCCCGCTGCCAGCGTCCCGGGCGAACTTCGCAATCATAGGGGACACTGGAAGCACAGCGTTGCGAGTGTGGTTCGGATCAAGAAATTCGCTCAGAACCATGCGGCCAATTCCGGCGGATTTCTCGATCATCACACTAGGCCGCTATCGGTTCTGTCCGGGCACCCAAAGCACGTCCTTGGCGCCGCGATCGTTGACGTATCGGCTGGCGACGAACAGCAGGTCCGACAGACGGTTGATGTATTTCAGGGCCGGCGCTCCGACCGGCTCGTCGGGTAGCGTGGCGAGTTCGACCATCAGGCGCTCCGCGCGTCGGCACACGGTGCGCGCTACGTGAAGCGCCGCGGCGCCCGCCGATCCTCCTGGCAGCACGAAGGAGCGCAGCGGCGCCAACTCGCTGTTCAGGGCATCGATCTCGTCCTCGAGGCGCTTGACCTGGGCGTCGCTGACGCGCAGGCGCTCTTTTCCGCCGCTGCCGCGCTCTGGTATCGTCAGATCGGCGCCGACGTCGAACAGATCGTTCTGGGCGCGCACCAGGATGGCGTCGACGTTGGCGTATTCCGCGCCGATATGGATGCGGGCCATGCCGATCGCGGCATTGGTCTCGTCGACCGTGCCATAGGCAGCGATGCGCAGGGCATGCTTGGCCACGCGCTCGCCGGTACCGAGCGAGGTCAGACCGGCGTCGCCGCCGCGGGTATAGATCTTCGTGAGAACGACCATGGCTGCCAACTCTGCGCGCCCTGCGGCAAGCGACCTGCCTGTCTCGCTCGCAAGGTAGCGAGCGCATCGTGGCGGTCAAGCCGAGGCTGGTTCATGTGCGCCAAAAATACACCAGCAGCATGCCAATCACGATGGCCAGGAATTGCAGGCCAACGCGCCAGCGCATCAGCTTCTGGCTCAGGTTCGGGCTGGTGCCGCGCATCATGTTCCACAGCCCGGCCAGCAGAACCAGGAAGACTGCCAGGGCAGCCAGCATGGTCAGCAAGCGAACCGTAGTTTCCATTGCCAGTGCCTGTTGTCATGAACAAAAAGCAATGCTTGGCGGACCCAAGGCGGCCCCGTTCTTGCACACATGTTCGGTTGATGAACATGCTGTGCAACATGAGCGAGTTAAGGTCGGCAGCGCAACTCACCCATGCCACAATTGGTGTGATCTTTGATAGGGAATTCGGTGTAAAGCTGGCTTGCAGCCGTCGCGAATCGGCGGGATTGAATGCGGGCAACTGCCATCTCTTGCGGAAGAGGACGTAGCGGGACCTTGGCTGGCGCGCGGAAGATGTTGATCGGCGCATGCGTGGCCGTTGCCGGCGCGATGGTGGCGGCTGGTCACGCCGCCGCACAAGGTACGGTTGCCCCTGACGAGGCCCGCAAACGCCTGGACGCGGACCGCGGTCGCCTCGATGCGACCCAGCGCCGGTCCAAGGAGCTGCAGGCCGATGTGGATAAGCTCGGCGCTGAGCGGCAACGCATCAACGAGCGGCTGGTCGACACCGCACGCTTGATCCAGCAGAGCGAGGGCCAGCTCAACCTCATCGAATCCCGGCTCGGTGATCTCGAAGGACAGGAAAAGCAGCTGCGCGGTTCGCTCGCGCAACGTCAGGGGTCGATTTCCTCGCTGCTCGCCGCCATGCAGCGCATGGGCCGCAACCCGCCGCCTGTGATGGTGACGAGGCGCGAGGATGCGCTGTCGATGGTGCGCAGTGCCATGTTGCTGGCGGCCGCCTTTCCCGAGCTCAGGGGCCAGGCGCTTTCCCTGGCCGAGCAGCTCAACGATCTCGTGCGCGTGATGACCGGAATTCGCACCGAGGGCGACAAGCTCAGGTCGGAGACGACACGCCTCAATGAGGCGCGCACCCGCCTTGCCGGGCTGCAGGAGACCAAGCGTCAGTCGTTGACCGATCGACAGCAGGAGCTCGACAGCGTTCGCAGAGCCGCAACCGACATCGCCAAGAGCGTGTCGGACCTGAGCGATCTGATCTCCAAGCTCGACAAGGAGGTGGCGGACCGCACCGGCCTCGGCACCTACGAGGAGCAGCTTGCCGACCAGCGCCGGCAGACCGGGCAAGCACCCGACAAGCCCGGCAGCAGCGACGAGACTTCAATTGTGCTGGCACCCACGGAAGAGCGGGTCGCCATGCTCACGCCGGGTCGCATCAAGCCTGCCATGCCGTTCGTGCAGGCCAAGGGGCTGCTGCCTCTGCCTGCCAATGGGCGCCGGGTCCTTAACTATGGCGACAAGACCCAGTACGGCAGCCAATCCAAGGGCTTGGTGCTTGAGACCAGGCATGCGGCGCAGATCGTCTCGCCGACGGATGGCTGGATCGTCTACTCGGGCGAGTTCCGCAGCTACGGACGCCTCTTGATCATTAACGCCGGTGGCGGCTATCATATTCTATTGGCAGGATTATCTCAGATCGATGTGCAGCTGGGTCAGTTCGTTCTGGCCGGGGAGCCTGTCGGCGTGATGGCTGCGGCCCCCAAGACCGCGCAAAATACGCAGGACAACGCCCCCGTGCTTTATGTCGAGTTCCGCAAGGATCAACGCCCCATCGATCCTGACCCCTGGTGGATGTCTGACGCCTCTCGAAAGGTGCAAGGATGACGCGCAAATCTGACTACGCCTTCTGGACGTTCGTTATGCTGGCCTGCCTTGCGGGGGCCACGACCGTCCTGAACGTGACCCGCACCTATTCCGCGACCACGTCGAACTCTGAGATCTACAAGCAGCTGGATCTGTTCGGGGACGTGCTCGAACGCGTGCGCGCCGACTATGTTGAGAAACCCGACGACGCCATGCTGATCGATTCCGCGATCAACGGCATGCTGACGGCGCTCGATCCGCACTCGGCCTACCTCAACCCCAAGAACTTCCGCGACATGCAGGTGCAGACGCGCGGCGAGTTCGGCGGGCTCGGCATCGAGGTGACGATGGAGAACGGCATCGTCAAGGTGGTCTCGCCGATCGACGATACGCCGGCGGCGAAGGCCGGCTTGCAGACCAACGACCTCATCACGCATCTTGACGGCGACCAGATCGTCGGCCTGACGCTGGAACAGGCGGTCGAGAAGATGCGCGGTC
>Ga0209813_10000326_pt1 | contig 12531 bp, 10 predicted proteins | sample EndMethybrTD3033_FD_187596 | JGI IMG/M metagenome (GOLD analysis project Ga0209813, IMG submission 187596) | Populus endosphere microbial communities from Tennessee, USA - Endosphere MetaG P. TD hybrid TD303-3 (SPAdes) (version 2) | ecosystem: Host-associated > Plants > Roots > Endosphere... | reverse complement strand
ATACATGAAGATGAAAGGCGAACTGAAAAAGCGCGCCATGGAAGTCTCGCCGATCGGCTTCGTCGTGCCCGGCATGCTGGAACCGACGCGCGAGAGGAAGCACGGGTAACGCGCGGCCCCGGCGAAAGCCGGGGCCGCCGGCGTCGGCGCGGCGTCAGTCCGCTTCCACCAGCCGCGCAAGCTGGGCGATGGCGGTGCCCCAGCCTTCATAGAAACCCATCTCGTCGTGCTTGCGGCTTTCCGTTTCGTTGCGATGAAGGACATGGGCGGTGTAGCGGGTGCCATCGCCTTCCGGCGTGAATGTCATGATCGCCGTCACCGCCAGCCAAGGCTCGGCAGGGCGCCAGCCCTCGATCAGCGAGGTCGTGAACGAAAGGCGCTCGCCGGGAACGATCTCCAGAAAGCAGCCCTCGACATGCGGCTGGAATTCACCGCCTCCTTCGCGCATCAGCGTCTCGAAGCCGCCGCCGGGCCGCAAGTCCAGCTTGACCACCTTGCATTCGATCGGTGCCGGTATCCACCACTGCTCGAAGTGCCGCGGATCGCTCCAGGCGCGCCAGACCGCTGCAGGCGGCGCCTTGATGAAGCGGGAAATCTTGAGGTCAGCGCTCGTCATCGTCGGAGCTCCCGTGGAGGTGATTTTCGACATAGTGGCTCAGCCGCTCCGCCCTTCCTTCCCAGACCGCGCGCTGCTCGGCGAGCCAGGCTTCGGCATCGGCAAGGCGTGCCGGTTCCAGCCGGCAGGTGCGGACGCGTCCGGTCTTGCCCGAGGCGATGAGGCCCGAATCCTCGAGTACGCGCAGGTGTTTCATGAAGGTCGGCAAGCCGATGGCGAAAGGGCGGGCAAGTTCGCCGACCGATGCCGGGCCACTCCGCAAACGGCTGATGACCGCGCGGCGGGTGGGGTCGGCCAAGGCATGAAAGGCCGAATCGAGTAGGGCGAGATTGTTTGCCATATGGCGAACCATGCCAAACAGTTTCGCAAATGGCAAACTGTTGGACGGCCTATTTCTTCAACGCCTCCGGCATCTCGGTCCGCAGCCATTCCAGCATCGCCTCGCGCATGGAAAGGCGCAGGCGGGCCATGGCGGTGGGTCCGCTGGCGCTCATCACCAGCTTGAGCTCCACCGCTTCGATCTTCACTTCGGCCACCTGCAATTCGCCGGTGCGCTTGTCCCAGTCCGGGTGCGCGGCCAGCAGGCGCTCGAACGCGGCGCGGATCGGCGCGATGGGATGGCCGGCGACGACGGGCAGCACCACCGATCCGGTTATGCCGCCGGCCACGCGCGTCCAGTTCTGGAACGTCGTTTCCAGAAATTTGGCCGTCGGCACGATCAGCCGCCGCTCGTCGCCGGTGCGGATGACGACGTAGGACATGCGGATGTCCTCGACCCTGCCGCTCTCGTTCTCGATGACGACGAGGTCGCCGATGCGGATCGGCTCGGTCAGCGCCATCTGAATGCCGGCGATCAGCGATTTCAGCGCCGGCTGCGCCGCTGCGCCCACCGCCAGCGTGGCGACGCCGGCCGAAGCCATCAGCGTGACGCCCACGTTGCGCACGCCGGGAATGCCCAGCAGCATCAGCGCCACGGTCACGAAGATGATGACGAAGCCCAGGCTGCGCGACAGGATGGCGATGCGCGTGCGGCGGCTGCGCACGGCGAGCTCGTCAGGCGACAGCTCGGCCCGCTCGCTCATCACCGTGGCGAAGGCCTTGACCAGCGAAAACGCGACCCAGCCGAGCAGCGCCGGCACGACAAAGCGGGCGACGCTTTCCCAGACATGCGCCAGCGCCGCCTGGCCTTCCGCCGCGAGCGATATCGCCACCGCGACGAGCGACCAGCGCAGCGGCTGGCGGATGCGGTCGATCACCACATCGTCGGACTTGGTCGGCGATAGCCGTGCGATCCGGTCGAGCACCGAGAACAGGACGAAATGGACGGCGAAGGCGATGGCGAGAGCGATGGCCGCCGCGATGGCCGCTCCGGTGCCCTTCTCCGCCAGGTGCAGCAGATCGGCGGTCGAAGGTAGCGTCATAGGGGAGCTTTCCTCAATGCGCCGCTCCCCAGCTCGCCCCCGTGCCGATCTCCACCCCCAGCGGCACGTCGAGCGACACCGCCGGCAGCGCCGCCTCGGCCATCACGCGGCCGATCACCGGAGAGGCGGCCGCCACGTCGCCTTCGGGCAGTTCGAACACCAGTTCATCGTGCACTTGCAGCAGCATGCGGACGCCCTTGCTCCCATTTGGCGCAAGGCCGGCCTCCGCCAGCGCCGGCCCCATCCGCACCATCGCCCGCTTGATGATATCGGCGCTGGTGCCCTGGATCGGCGCGTTGATCGCCGCGCGCTCGCTGCCCTGGCGTTCGGCCTGGTTCTTCGAATTGATCCGGGGGAACCACGTCTTGCGGCCGAACAGCGTTTCCGAATAGCCGCGCTCGCGCACCGATTCGAGCGTGTGGACGATATAACGCTGGATGCCGGGGAACCGCTCGAAATAGCGGTCGATCATCGCCTGCGCCTCTTCCGCCGGCACGCCCAGCCGCCCGCCCAGGCCCCAGCGCGAGATGCCGTAAAGAATGGCGAAGTTGATCGTCTTGGCCCGCCCGCGCGTATCGCGGTCCACCGTGCCGAACATCTCCATCGCGGTGCGCGAATGGATGTCCTCGTTATTGGCGAAGGCTTCCTTCAGCGAGGGCACGTCGGCCATGTGCGCGGCCAGGCGCAGCTCGATCTGGCTGTAGTCGGCGGCGAGCAGGACATTGCCCGGTTCGGCGACGAAGCAATCGCGGATCTGGCGGCCGATCTCGGTGCGGATCGGAATGTTCTGCAGGTTCGGTTCGGTGGAGGACAGCCGCCCCGTCTGTGCGCCGACCAGGCTGTAGCTGGTATGGACCCGCTGGGTATCCGGATTGATCGCCGCCTGCAGTGCCTCGGTATAAGTCGAGCGCAGCTTCGACAGCTGACGCCATTCGAGCACGCGCGAGGCCATGTCGACGCCTTGCGCCGCCAGCCCCTCCAGAATGCCCTGATCGGTCGAATACTGCCCGCTCTTGCCCTTCTTGCCGCCCTTGAGCCCCATCTTGTCGAACAGGATGTCGCCCAGCTGCTTGGGGCTGCCGATAGTGAAGCTTTGCCCGGCCAGTTCGTGGATTTGCGTCTCCAGCGCGCCGATGGCGGCGGCGAATTCGGTCGACAGGCCGGCCAGTCGCTCGCGGTCCACCTTGATGCCGTGCCGCTCCATCTGCGCCACCACCGGGATCAGCGGCCGGTCGACCCGCTCGTAGACGCGCGTGCCGCCCTCGTCGGCCAGGCGCGGGCGCAGCAGCTTGTGGAGGCGCCAGGTGACGTCGGCATCCTCCGCCGCATAGCGGGTCGCCCGGTCGAGCGGGACTTCGCCGAAGGGAATCGCCTTCTTGCCGCTGCCGCAGATGTCCTTGAAGGTCATCGTGGTGTGACCCAGGTGGCGGGCGGAAAGCTCGTCCATGCCATGGCCGCCGCCGATGCCTTCCTCGCTCCGCCCCGCATCGAGATCGAAGCTGATAATCATCGTATCGTCGATCGGCGAAACGTGGATACCGTGCCGGGCAAATATGTTGATGTCGTATTTCGCGTTCTGGCCGATCTTCAGCACCGCGTCGCTTTCCAGCAGCGGCTTAAGCAGCGCCAGCGCCTCGTCCCTGGGCACTTGCTGCGGCTTTTCGGCGAACATGTCGCTGCCACCATGGCCCAGCGGGATATAGCAGGCGTCGTTCGGCCCCAGCGCCAGGCTGACCCCCACCAGATCGGCGCGCATCGCATCGAGCGCGCTCGTCTCGGTATCCACCGCGACGATCCGCGCGGCGAAGGCGCGGGCGATCCACGCCTCCAGCGCCTCGCGCGTCTGCACGCAAGGATAAGCGTCGAGATCGACCTTCGGCATCTCGGGCAAGGACTGGCGATTGCCCTCCACCTGCACCGGCGCCCCCGGTGTCACCGGCTTGGCCGGGTGGAGCTGCGTCGGCCGGTCGGGGCTGCCCGCGCCCACGCCCAGCCGCTTCAACAGGCTGGTGAAGCCATGCTCGCCCAGGAACGCCGCCAAAGGCTCGGGCGGAATCGCGTCGAGCTTGAAGTCGTCGATGGCGATGGGAAGATCGCAGTCCTCCTTCAGCGTCACCAGCACGCGCGAGAGGCGCGCCATGTCGGCCTGCTCGATCAGGCTGTCGCGCAGCTTGGACGCCTTCATCGTCGGCGCGGCGGCCAGCGCCGATTCGAGATCGCCATGCTCCTGGATCAGCTTGGTCGCCGTCTTCGGGCCGATGCCGCGGATGCCGGGCACGTTGTCCACCGAATCGCCCATCAGCGCCAGAACGTCGCCCACCTTCTCGGGCGCGACGCCGAATTTCTCCATGACTTCGGGAATGTCGATGCGCTGGTTCTTCATCGTGTCCAGCATGTCGATGCAGCCGCCACCGCCGCCGCTACCGTCTTCGGCGCATTTGCCGACGAGCTGCATCAGGTCCTTGTCCGACGAAACGATGGTCACGTCCCAGCCGCGCCGCGTGGCTTCGCGCGCATAGGAGGCGATCAGATCGTCCGCCTCGAGGTTGTCCTCCTCGATGCAGGGTAGCGAGAAGGCGCGGGTGGCGTCGCGGATCAGCGGGAACTGCGGGATCAGGTCCTCGGGCGGGGGCGGCCGGTTCGCCTTGTACTGATCGTAGATCGCGTTGCGGAACGACGTGCTGCCCTTGTCGAGAATCACCGCCAGGTGTGTCGGCCCATCCGCCTTGTTGAGATCGTCGGCCAGTTTCCACAGCATCGTGGTGTAGCCATAGACCGCGCCGACCGGCGTTCCGGACGGATTCGTCAGCGGCGGAAGGCGATGATAGGCGCGGAAGATATAGGCCGAGCCATCGACCAGGTAGAGATGCTGTTTGGGCTCCATCGGGGGGTGTCTAGCAGGGGCTCCGGGACCCGTCAGCCCGCATCTGCGATTCGGCGTAAAACCGGCTCAATCGGCCAGCTTGGCCATAACCTCGACACAATTGCCCGCTAGCATGAAAGCCTTGGAAAACAGCGCTCGCCTTGCGCAACACTCGACTAGAGCTTGCATAGATGCGCCAAGGCGATTAATTGACGCGCGAAGTCTACTCACTGAGTAGGCTTTCGGCTCGGCCTTGTGCCGTGCTTGGTCCACTCGCTGTTCAAGGATTAACCATACATGCGCAAGATCGTTCTCGTTGCCGCCGCGGTTGGCGCTCTCGCTCTGTCGGCCTGCTCGAAGCCGGAAGACAACGCTGCTGAAGCTTCTGAAGCCGCGACCGACGCTGCCGCCGACGCCACCGACGCCGCCATGGATGCTTCGGCTGCCGCCACCGACGCCGCTGCTGCCGCCACCGGCGCTGCCGCTGGTGCTGCTTCGGCCGCTTCGGACGCTGCTGCTGGTGCCGCTTCGGCCGCTTCGGACGCTGCTGCCGCTGCTTCGGAAGCCGCTCACTGATAGCTGCTTTCGCTTCAAGCGAAAAAGTTCAGGGCGCGCGAGGCATCTGCCTCCGCGCCCTTTTCTTATGCCTGCACGACAGGTGACGCGTGAGCAGCCACGCGCGGCCCCGCCCTTCGGCCAGCTCAGGATAAACTTCCAGCCATAGGCCGGAAGGCGGGAATCTCATGAGGCTGAGCTCAGCCTTTCAATGTCTGCCATAGGTTTTGTCGCAACCGACCGAGGCCCCCGCTTTCGCGAGGAAGCCGAGTCTTACCAACCTTGCCGTGTTCTCCGCACCTCAGCGCGAGGCCGACCGCCGGAAGCTGGGCGACGGATCGGACAGATAGCCGTCGTAGATGGCCCGCGCGATGGAAGCGATGCGCGCGTCGCGGCCCGGCTTGCCGCCCTGCCCAGTCACATAGATCGCCACGGCGAGCGTGCGCCCGTCGGGGGTATCGATCAGGCCGACGTCGCTGGCGGTGTTGCTGAGCGTGCCGGTCTTGTGCGCGATACGCGTGCCCTCGGGCAGCAATGCAGGTATCCGGCGCTTGCCGGTGACGCAGCGCTCCATCGCGCCGAGCAGAACCGCGCGGCTGGAAGGACTGAGCCACTGGCCGCGATAGATGCCGCTGACCAGGCGCGCCATGGCGAGCGGCGTAGCGCTGTCGCGGGGGTCGATGGTGGCGGCGGGATCGACGATACCGTCGTCGCGCACCAGCGTGGCGATGTCGCGATCGAGCCGGAAATCGGAAAGCCCGGCGCGGCGCGCCCAGCCGTTGACCGCGCGCGGACCGCCGACGATCGCCAGCAGCGCGTCGGTCGCCTGGTTGTCGCTGCGGGTGAGTGCGAGTTCGATCAGGCTGAGCGCGTTGAGCATGTTGCCGGCGCGGACCGGCGCCACCGGGCCGTCGAGCTTGCGCGAGGGCAGCGGCACCATCAGCGGATACTGGTCGGTCAGCCGGTAGCGCCCCTGGTCGACACCTTCGAGATAAGTGGCGACGATGGCGATCTTGCTGGTGCTGGCCATCGGGAAAGGCTGGTCACCCAGCACCGCGACGGTGCGACCCGTGGCGAGATCGATCGCCGCGACGCCGATGCGCCCCTGCGAAGCGTTGGCCAGAGCGGCAAGCTGCGCCTCGAACGAAGACGAATAGGATCGCGGCGCGCGCGGCTCGGTGCCGAACGTGCTGTCGAAAGCCGACTGGATATTGACGAGGTCGTCCGCCTGCGCGGTCGATACCGGTGCGGCCAGGGCGCCTGCCATCATGGCGAAGCCCAAGAACCGGCCGAAAACTGTCTTGCCGAACTGCCGCATCACCCGGTCACTGTACCCCCAGGAGTATTGGCCTTTCCTTAACCGTGCTCGCCGGCGAGGCATATATTTGAGCGATGAACCGCCGCGCTGATGCGGGCAGCCGTGGAACTCGCTGATTCGGTGTGTGAAAGTGTGCTCTTCGATCACGTTCGTCCGAGCGAAAGGGTGAACGGAAGGCGGGTCAGCCCCTTCGAAAACTGCCGCCCCGAAAAACAAAGGGCCGGGAAGCGAACTTCCCGGCCCTTCGCCTTGTATCGAAACGGTCGGCCGAACTTAGAAGTCCATGCCGCCCATGCCGCCCATGCCACCCGGGGGCATGCCCATGGCCGGCTTGTCGTCGGGCTTCTCGCTGATCGCGGCTTCCGTCGTGATGAGCAGACCGGCGACCGAAGCCGCGTCCTGGAGAGCGGTGCGGACGACCTTGGTCGGGTCGATCACGCCGGCGGCCTTCAGGTTCTCGTACGTGTCGGTCGCGGCGTTGAAACCCTTGGTCTCGTCGCCTTCGCGCAGCAGGTTGCCCGAGATCACCGCACCGTCATGGCCGGCGTTCTGAGCGATCTGGCGGACCGGGGCGAGGATCGCGCGACGCACGATGTCGATGCCCTTGGTCTGGTCGTCATTGGCGCCCTTGAGGCCTTCGAGAGCCTTGGTGGCATAGAGCAGAGCCGTACCGCCGCCAGGAACGATGCCTTCCTCGACCGCCGCGCGGGTAGCATGGAGAGCGTCGTCGACGCGATCCTTGCGCTCCTTCACTTCGACTTCCGAAGCGCCGCCGACCTTGATGACGGCAACGCCGCCGGCCAGCTTGGCGAGACGCTCCTGCAGCTTCTCACGATCGTAGTCCGAGGTGGTGATCTCGATCTGCGAACGGATCTGCTCGACGCGCGACTTGATCTCGTCGGCCGAACCGGCGCCGTCGACGATCGTCGTGTTGTCCTTGTCGATCGAGACCTTCTTGGCCTGGCCGAGCATGGCGAGCGTGACGCTCTCCAGCTTGATGCCCAGGTCTTCCGAGATCAGTTCGCCGGCGGTCAGCGCGGCGATATCGCCCAGCATGGCCTTGCGGCGATCGCCGAAGCCCGGAGCCTTGACGGCGGCGATCTTCAGGCCGCCGCGCAGCTTGTTGACGACGAGCGTGGCCAGAGCCTCGCCCTCGATGTCCTCGGCGATGATGAGGAGCGGACGGCCCGACTGGACGACGGCTTCCAGGATCGGGAGCATCGCCTGCAGGTTCGACAGCTTCTTCTCGTGGATCAGGATATAGGGGTTATCCAGTTCCACCGTCATCTTCTCGGGGTTGGTGACGAAGTAGGGCGACAGGTAGCCGCGGTCGAACTGCATGCCTTCGACGACGTCCAGCTCGAATTCGAGGCCCTTGGCCTCTTCGACGGTGATGACGCCTTCCTTGCCGACCTTTTCCATGGCTTCGGCGATCTTCTCGCCGACTTCACGGTCGCCGTTGGCCGAAATGATGCCGACCTGGGCGATTTCCGCCGAGCCGCTGACCGCGGTCGAACGGGCCTTGAGGTCTTCGATCACCTTGCCGACGGCGAGGTCGATACCGCGCTTCAAGTCCATCGGGTTCATGCCGGCGGCGACCGAGGTCATGCCTTCGCGAACGATCGCCTGGGCGAGGACGGTGGCGGTGGTGGTGCCGTCACCGGCGAGGTCGTTGGTCTTCGAGGCCACTTCGCGCAGCATCTGCGCGCCCATGTTCTCGAACTTGTCCTTGAGCTCGATCTCCTTGGCGACGGTGACGCCGTCCTTGGTGATGCGCGGAGCGCCGAAGCTCTTCTCGATGACGACGTTACGGCCCTTGGGGCCCAGCGTGACCTTCACCGCGTTGGCGAGAATATCGACACCGGCGAGGATGCGTTCGCGCGCGTCGCGCGAAAAGCGTACGTCCTTGGCAGCCATTTATAATTCCTTGTTCGTGTTGCGCCCCCGCGCAGGCGGGGGCCTCGTGCCTGATTGCGCTATTTCTGCAACCGACTGAGGTTCCCGCCTTCGCGGGAACTCGCTCAGGCGATGACGCCGAGGATGTCGCTTTCCTTCATGATGAGCAGGTCTTCACCGTCGACCTTGACCTCGGTGCCGGACCACTTGCCGAACAGCACGCGATCGCCGACCTTGACGTCGAGCGGGGTGATCTTGCCTTCTTCCGAACGTGCGCCGCTGCCAGCGGCGACGATCTCGCCCTCGGCCGGCTTTTCCTTGGCGCTGTCGGGGATGATGATGCCGCCGGCCGTCTTCTCCTCGGCCTCAACGCGGCGCACGAGCACGCGATCGTGCAGCGGACGAAAACCCATGGGGTACTCCCTCTTCCTGTAAAACTGTGCATTTGGCACTCTGCCTATCGGAGTGCCAGCGGCGCGCATATGGGTCGGGGGACGGCAAGCGTCAAGCGCGGCGGCGCGAAAATTCTTTCGGCCGGTTCAGGATCGGGACGGAGCGGCGCGCACCAGGCCGAGCCGCTCGCGCCGGTGCCAGCGCCACAGCAGCAGGACGGCGGCGAAACTCAGGCCCGTGGCCAGGCCGATCCACACCCCCACCCCGGCCAGCGGGCTGAACAGACCCAGCGCCACCGCGCTGCCGAAGCCCGCGAGCCAGTAGCTGAACAGCGCCAGAACCATCGGCGTGCGGGTGTCCTGCAACCCCCGCAAGGCGCCCGCCGCCACCGCCTGCACCCCATCGGCCAGCTGGAATGCCGCACCCACCCCCAGGAACTGCACCGCGAGCGCGACCAGCACCGCATTCGCGGCATCGCCGACATCGACATAGGCGGCGAGCAGCACGCGCGGCACGAAGAGCATCAGCGCCGCCGAAGCGAACTGGAAGCCGAGGCAGGAAAGCACCGCCGCCCAGCCGGCGCGGCCCATGCCGGCGGCGTCGCGGGCGCCGAAATGATAGCCAACCCGGATCGTCGCCGCCTGGCCGATGCCGAACGGCACCTGAAAGAACACCGCGGCGATCTGCAGGGCGATGGTATGCGCCGCCAGCTCCGCCTCGCCGATGCGCCCCATCAGGAAGGCGGCGCTGGAAAACAGCCCCATCTCCGCCACGATGGTGAAGGCGATCGGGAGGCCGATGCGGACGATCTCGCGAAAGCGCGCCCATTCCGCCCGCCACCAGCGACCGAACAGGCAGTAGCGCCGCAAGCGGCGGTCACGGCGGATCGCGACGACATAGGCGGCCAGCGTGGCGAGCGCGGTCAGCACGCTGGACAGCGCCGATCCCTCCAGCCCCAGCGCCGGCGCGCCGAGGTTGCCGAAGACGAGCAGCCAGTTGCCGAGGCCGTTGACGACGATGGCCAGCGCGGTGACGAAAGTGGCGAAGACCGGGCGTCCCATCGCCGACACGAACGTGCGCAGCACGTTGGCGGCGATCATCGGGACCAGCCCGAGCGAGAGCACGGCGATGAAGGCGCCGGCGCGGGCCGCGACGACGGGCTGCTGCCCCGTCGCCAGCATGATGTCCTCGGCAAGCTGACAGACGCCCATGCCGAGCAGCCCGCAGATCACCGCCAGCCACAGCGCCATGCGCACCGAGCGGCGGATTTCGCGCACCGCATGGCGCCCGCGTCCCAGTTCGGCGGCGATCAGCGGCGCCACCGCCCCGGTAAGCGCCGAAGCGGCCCACATCAGGAGACCGAACAGCGCGATGGCGAGGCTGGAAGCGGCCAGCGCTTCCTGCCCCAGCCGCGCCACGAAGATAACGTCGATCGCATAGACCGCCATCTGCAGCACGTTCGCCAGCGCCAGCGGCCCGGCCAGCCGCAGCGTCGCGCCCAGCTCCACGCGGAACGGCGACGGGCCGGCAGGATCGAGAGGGACAGCGGAGACGGCCATAAGGCTGGCTCCGATAGGGGAGCGGGGCGAAGAAAGCGAATCCCGGGAAGTGTGCGCGGTGATGCAACCCCCAACCGCCACCCGACTTCGCCCCTGCCCCCACCTTCGCCATTGCGAGGAGCGCAACGACGCGGCAATCCAGGGTCGGCGCGTGGGGCCCTGGATTGCTTCGCTTCGCTCGCAATGACGAAGGTAGAGGCGGCTGTGACGCGAACAGTGACAAAAACGATGATCGCCGTGCTGGCGGCAAGCTCGCTATCCGGCTGCGACAAAACGAGTGCGCCTGCGCCCGGCAATGGCCCAGCCGCCCCGCCCGCCTTCGCCCTTTGCGCATCCTGCCACGCGGTCACGCCCGGTGCGCACGGCATCGGCCCCAGCCTGGCCGGCGTCTATGGCCGCCCGGCGGCGAGCCTTGCCGGCTATGCCTATTCGCCGGCGCTCAAGGGCTCCGGCCTGACCTGGGACGCGGCGACTCTCGATCGCTGGCTGCAAGGCAGCCAGACGATGGTGCCGGGCACGCGCATGCCGCTCTATCCGGTATCCGACCCGGCGGCGCGCAAGCAGATCGTGGACTATCTGGCGACCTTGAAATGATTCAAGATCCGACCCCGGCGGCGCGGCGGCGGGTGCGCTCTTCGCGGCGCTGGCGACGCTTCTCCAGCGCCATCGTCATCGGCAGCGAGCCATCGACGACATCGGCCAGCACCGCGCCGCGCCGGCCCGGCGGACGATCGGGACCGGCAGTGGTGTCACACACCGTCTGCCGCTCGAACTCGGCGTTCAGCAGCGCGCCCAGCAGGATGCCGTAAGCTGACAGGAACAGCCACATCAGGAACACGACGATGGCTGACAGCGAACCGTAGGTCGCGTTGTAGTCGCTGATATAGGCGACATAGAGCGAGAAACCGAACGACACGGCGATCCACAGCAGCGTGGCGACCAGCGCGCCGGGCGCCAGCCAGCGCCACTTCGCCGGGCGGCGGTCGGGACCATAACGCATGATGAGCGCGAAGCCGACGCTGCCAAGCCCCACCGCCGCCAGCCAGGTCAGGAGCTTGAACACCTGTTCCGTGACCGCCCCCAGATAGACGCTGCTCTGAAGCTGGAGCCAGGCGAAGACGCCGCCGCTCAGGAGACCGGTGAGCGCGATCAGCACGGCGGCGACGGTGAGCGCGGCGGCGCGCAGGGTCAGCGTGACGACGCCGCGCGTCTCGCGTTCCTCGTTGATGATGTTGAGCGCGCCGATCAGCCCGCTGGCCGCGCGCATGCCGCCATAGACCGCGAAGAACAGCGCGATGACCAGCGCCAGCCCGGTGACGCCGGTGCTGGTGTTCACGACGCCCATCAACTGGTCCTCGATCACATGGGCCGCGTCGGGCGGCACCACTTCGACGATGGCCCGCATCTGGTCGCGCACCGTCTGGGCGTCGCCGACCAGCCCGTAGATCATCACCGTGGCGGCGATCAGCGGGGTCAGCGCGACGAAAGTGAAGAACGCCACCCCGCCCGCCAGAAGCGAGATATCGTGCAGCCCCGTCATTTCCCAGACGCGTCTAAGGACTTGTATCCACGCCGCTTTCGGCATCGCCCAGGGCGATTGAGCGGTTGCGCCGGGCGGCTGGTTGGGGGATGATGCCGGGATGTCGGTGTTCCCCTCTTGTGTGTCCTGGGAACTTTCAGCCGCCGAAGCCGCTTCTGCTGTCGTCGGTGGGCAGGTCAAAGGTTGGCCTCGGGGAATGACACGGGTTCGATGGGGGCTATGCCGAAGCTAACGGTCAGAAAACGGTTTGGTTGCCGGTCTCGCCCGGTCCACGCCGTGTCGACATGCGCCGGCCTGGCCGCGCTTTCGCTCTCGCTGGCCGCCGCCGCCCATGCGCAATCCGCCCCTGCCGAGGCTGCTGCGGACAAAC
>Ga0209813_10000325_pt1 | contig 12570 bp, 9 predicted proteins | sample EndMethybrTD3033_FD_187596 | JGI IMG/M metagenome (GOLD analysis project Ga0209813, IMG submission 187596) | Populus endosphere microbial communities from Tennessee, USA - Endosphere MetaG P. TD hybrid TD303-3 (SPAdes) (version 2) | ecosystem: Host-associated > Plants > Roots > Endosphere... | reverse complement strand
GCATGCCGCTGATGTACCGGCACTGGTCGTTCGGCAAGCGCTTCGCCCACGACGAGGCCTACTACAAGCGCGGCATGCGCACGCTGGCCTACGAGCTGGTCATCAACTCCGATCCCTGCATCAGCTACGTCATGGAGGAAAACTCCATGACCATGCAGGCGCTGGTGCTGGCGCACGCCGCCTACGGCCACAACCACTTCTTCAAGAACAACTACCAGTTCCAGATGTGGACGCAGCCCGACCACATCGTCGACTACCTGTCGTTCGCCAAGACCTATGTCGCCGAATGCGAAGAGCGCTACGGCCACGACGCCGTCGAGAGCGTGCTCGACGCCGCCCACGCCCTGATGAATCAGGGCGTCAGCCGCGACCTGCGCCCGCGGCCGCGCAATATCGCCAAGCTGGAGAGGGAGAAGGCGGCGCGCCGCCGGGCCCACGAGGAGGCGACCTACGACGACATCTACCGCACGCTGCCCGAGATCACGCGCGAGGCCACCGTGGAATCGAGCGAGGCGCAGGGCGAGCACCGCCGTCTCGGCCTGCCCGAGGAGAACCTGCTCTACTTCCTGGAGAAGAACGCGCCCAAGCTCGACGACTGGCAGCGCGAGCTCCTGCGCATCGTGCGGCTGCTATCGCAGTACTTCTATCCGCAGCGCCAGACCAAGATGATGAACGAGGGTTGCGCCACCTTCGTGCACTACGAGATCATGAACCGGCTTTACGAGCGCGGCCTGCTGACCGACGGCACCATGCTTGAGTTCCTGCACTCGCACTCGTCGGTCATCTTCCAGCCGGCCTTCAACGATCGCCGTTTCAGCGGCATCAATCCGTACGCGCTCGGCTTCGCCATGATGAACGATATCAAGCGCATGTGCACCGAGCCGACCGACGAGGACCGCGAGTGGTTTCCCCAGATCGCCGGCAACGGCGATCCGCTCGCCACCCTGCGCGAGGGCTGGGCGCACTATCGCGACGAGAGCTTCGTGCTGCAGTTCCTGAGCCCGAAGCTGATGCGCGACCTCCGCCTGTTCGCGGTCGCCGACGAGTCGAAAGACCCCGCCATGCGCGTTGCCTCCATCCACGACGAGCAGGGCTATCGCGATCTGCGCCGCCGCCTGTCGCGCCACTACGATGTCGCCGCCCAGGACCCCGATTTGCAGGTCACCGACGCCGACCTCTCCGGCAGCCGCCGCCTTGTCATCACCCACCACGTGCGCAACGGTATCCTGCTCGACAAGCTCGAGGCCGAGCGCACACTGCAGTATCTCGCCAAGCTGTGGGGCTATCGCGTCAAGCTGGTCGAGACCGACAACAACGGCGGCCGCGTGCTCAAGGAGCACGAGGCGCTGCCGATGCCATAAGGCACTCAGGGTTTCGTATCGACTGTCATCCCGGACGTCGCGCAGCGACGATCCGGGACCCAGGCGTTGCGCTTTTGGAACTCTGCCCCGGCTCGCGGGCCTGCGCCCTTGGCCGGGATGACAGCGCCAACCGCTCTAATGCAGCTTCACCACCGGCTCGGTGCGGCGCGTGATCATGCGGGCGATGGTGTCGAGGGTGACTTTGGTCCAGCCGTGCAGCGCCAGCTGGTGCATCTTGTAGAGCGACTTGTACATCAGGCCGGCGAAGATGCCCTCGATGAACAGGTTGCGGCCGATCAGCTTGCCCATCAGGCTGCCGACCGTCGAATAGTCGCCGAGCGAAACCAGCGATCCGAAGTCCCGATAGTGCCAGTCGGCGAGCGGCTGGCCGGCAAGATGGCGCGGGATCTGCTTGGCCAGATGCGAGGCCTGCTGGTGCGCGGCCTGCGCGCGTGGCGGCACGGGCTGGTCGTGGCCAGGCCAGGGACAGGCCGCACAGTCGCCGATCGCGAAAACATTGTCGTCGCGCGTTGTCTGCAGTGTCGCGCGCACCACCAGCTGGTTGATGCGATTGGTCTCGAGGCCGCCGATGTCGCGCAGAAAGTCCGGCGCCTTGACGCCGGCCGACCACACCACCAGCTCGGCCGGAATCACCTCGCCGCTGGCCAGCCGCACGCCCTTGGCCTGCACCTCGGCCACCCGCGCGTTGGTGTGGATGCGCACGCCGAGGCCCTCGAGCAGCCCCTTGGCGGCCTTGGCCACGCGCTCGGGCAGGGCCGGCAGGATGCGTGGCGCCGCCTCGATCAGGTTGATCTTGATGTCCTTGTCGGGGTCGATGCGATCGAGCCCGAACGCCACCAGCTGGCGTGTCGTCTTGTGCAGTTCAGCCGCGAGCTCCGTGCCGGTGGCGCCGGCGCCGATGATCGCCACCTGCAGCTGCTCGGGCGCCAGGGGCGTCGTCTGGCTATGGGCGCGGATGCAGGCGTTGACCAGGCGCCGGTGAAACAGCGCGGCTTCGCCTGCCATCTCCAAGGCAATGGCGTGCTCCCGGACACCCGGCGTGCCGAAGTCATTGGTTCCGCTGCCGATGGCGATGACGAGAATGTCGTAGCCGACCTCGTGCTTCTGTGTGACTTGCCGCCCTTCCTCATCGACGAACGGCCCGACCTCCACCACGCCTCGGGTCCGGTCGAGGCCAGTCATCTCGCCGACTCGATAGACGAAGCCGTGCCAGTAGGCGAGCGCGAGATAGTCGATCTCGTGCACGCTGAGATCCATGCTGCCGGCCGCGATCTCGTGCAGCAGCGGCTTCCACAGGTGGGTGCGCTGCCGGTCGATCAGGGTGACGCTGGCCTTGCCACGCTTGCCGAGCTTGTCACCCAGGCGGATCGCAAGCTCGAGCCCGCCTGCCCCGCCTCCGACAATGACGATCCGTTTCCGGTCAGCATCCACCCGCTATTGGTCCAGCCATACGTCTGCGAGATCCTGATTGGCAAAGTGCGTGGGCAGGATCTTCCAGCCCTTCATTTGCGGTACGTGCGCGACCAGACGGCTATACCAGATGACCGGTACGCTGTTGGTCTCTGTGATGATCGCACGCTGCAGATCGGCAGCAATCTTCTTCTGGTCGGCCTCGGTTAATGCGGCGTTGAACTTGTCGTACAGCGCGTCGATCTCGGGGCTCTTGTTGCGCGCCATGTTGCGCGGCGAGCGCGCCTTCGACAGATAGGTCACCAGCAGCGGCTTGGCGTCGTCCGAGTCGGCGCAGAAGGCATCGAGCGCAACCTGGAACTGGCCGTTGGCGATGGTCGACTTCTGCAACGACACCTCGAGCTGCTGATGCTCCGCCGCCACGCCGATGCGGCGCCACTGGTCGATCACGTACACCCCGACCGGTGTGAAGGGGTGATTGACGCTGCGGTTGATCAGTTTGAACTTGAGGTCCGTCACCCCGGCCTCGGCCAGCAGCTTCTTGGCCTCGGCGCGTGCCTTCTCGGGATCGCGGCCAAAGCCCGTCAGCCCGGCAAGCTCATTGTCGGTGAGCGCCAAGGTGGAGCCCGGCAGCAAAGGCCCGCCGACCGGCTTGACGATGGTGATCTTGGACAGAGCGTTGGAGCCGCCCCAGCGGTCGATCGCCATGGACAGCGCCTGGCGCACCTTCGGCTTGTCGAACGGCGCCGCTTCCGTGTTGAAGATCAGGTCGACCTTGCACACCCAGGGCGCTTCCTGAACGACGATCCGGTCCTTCAGCGCCGCCTCCAGCTGGGTCCGCTCGCCCGGCGAGATACTGCGGAACTCTGCCTGGATCTGGCCTCCCTGCAAGGCCGTCACCACCGCCGAGGACTTGATGAAGACCGCGCGGAAGCCGTCGAGATAGGGCTTGCCCTTGTCGAAGTATTTGTCGAAGCGCTTGCCGAGCCAGTGCGCCCCGGCCTGATGCTCCACGAACACGAACGGCCCGCTGCCCATCACCGTCTTGGAGGGAAACTCCGGATCCTGCGCCAGCTTGTCGGCGCTGTAGACGCAGTTGTAGGGCAGCGCCAGCGTGCTGAGGAACGAGGGATCCACCGCCTTCAGCTTCATGACCACGGTTGTGGCATCCGGCGCGTCGATGCTGACGATGTCGGAGAACAGCGCCTGGCGGATCGAGATGACGCCTTTCGGCGGCGCGCGCAGGCGGTCGAAAGTGGCTTTCACGTCCCGGGATGTGAGCGGGCTGCCGTCGTGGAACAGCACGCCGCTGCGGATCTTGAACGTATAGGTCAAGCCATCAGCCGAAGCGTTCCAGCTCTCGGCGATGTCCGGCTTGAGCTTGGGATAGTTGTCCTGATCCACCTTGAGGAGCAGCGAGTAGTGCGGCGCCAACACGTGCACGGCGGCATACGTCGTGATCGCATGACAGTCGGTGCTCGGCGGCTCGCCGGTTACGCCATAGACGAGCGTTCCGCCGTGTTTGGGCTCTGCCACTGCAGTGGCGTGCAGCAATCCCGCGAGCAAGCTCGCGAGCACAAGCCTTGCAAGGATGCGCATTGGGGGCCTCGCTTGTGTTCCTCGTCCGACAGATTATGTTGTTGGGCGCCATTGAGGCCGAGGCGCCTGCAATGGTCAAGCGCCTATCCTGTTGGCCGTTGGTAGCAGCGCGCGGGTCTATCTGGCGCTGCGGGAACCCGCTCATTCCGCGACAAGCCGATGTACGCTCGCATTACGACCTTTCAGGTGGACCCGGAGCGCCTCGATGAGCTGCCGGCGAAGATTGCCAAGCTGAGCCACCTGATCAAGGCGCTGCCGGGCATGATCGATGCCCGCGCGGCCTGGCGGGCCGATGGCCAGGGCGTGGTGATCGCCATCTACGAGAGCCGCGAGCATGCCGACGCAGCCATGCGGCGGCTGCAGGTCATCTGGGGCAGCATAGCCGATTTGCTGACCGGCCCGCCGCGCACCGATGTCTACGAAACGGTGCAGCACATCACGGCCTGACCACCGCGCAGTCGACGGCTGTCCAGCCATGCTATGCTTGTCAGATTCGCCGGAACGGAACGCAACCGCGATGGTGTGAGATGGACTCCAAGAAGCTCGACAGCCTGCGCGCCAAATATGCAATCGCCCCACCTGGCGACGTGCATGATCCAAAGTTCAAGAAAGTTGTCGAGATGGTGTTTGCCGGGACCGACCGGCGCCCCAAGCCGTACGAAGGCGTTGCAACTTTCCTCGGCGCGCCTTTGCGGCTCGATGCTCCCGGCAGCCCGGATTGGGCAGGCCTCGATATCGCCCTGGTCGGCGTGCCGATGGACCTCGGCGTCACCAACCGGCCGGGCGCCCGTCTCGGGCCGCGCGCCGTGCGGGCGATCGAGCGTATCGGCCCCTATCACCATGTGCACGAGATCGCGCCGCTGACCATGGTCAAGTGCGCCGACGTCGGCGACGTGCCGTTCCGCAGCCGCTTCAGCCTGAGCGACAGCCACGAAGACATCGAGGCATTCTACAAGCGCATCGCCGCGGCGGGCGTGACCCCGATCAGCGTCGGCGGTGACCACTCGATCACTCTGCCGATCCTCAAGGCGCTCGGCGCCACCCGGCCGCTTGGTCTCGTGCACATCGACGCGCATGGCGACACCAGCGGACCCTTCGAAGGCGCCAAGTTCCATCACGGCGGGCCGTTTCGGCAGGCCGTGTTGGCCGGCGTGCTCGATCCCGAGCGCACCATCCAGATCGGCATCCGCGGCGGCGCCGAGTATCTATGGGAGTTCTCCTACGCCAGCGGCATGACCGTCATCCATGCCGATGAGGTGTCCAAGCTTGGCATTGAACGCATCATCCAGAGGATCGCCGAGGTCGTCGGTAAGGGACCGGCCTACGTCTCCTTCGACATCGACAGCCTCGACCCGGCCTTTGCGCCGGGAACGGGCACGCCCGAGATCGGCGGCCTGAGCACACGGGAGGCGCTGGCGCTGCTGCGAGGTTGCGCCGGGCTGCAGGTGGTCGGCGGCGATATCGTCGAGGTTGCCCCGCAGTACGATGCGACCACCAACACCGCGCAGGCTGCGGCTCAGGTGATGTTCGAGATCCTGTCCCTGGCCGCGTTGACGCGTACACGGGCCAAAGCGGCCGGGTAGGCGATGCCGGAGCCTCACGCGGCTGTTAACCGCTGCTAACCACTCGCTGGCCAGTGACTGCCCGCTCGGGCAAAATGCGCGCCGGGGTGGCATTGGCGGGACGGGAGAGGACTGTTCCTTGAAGATCATTGTGACCGGGGGAGCCGGCTTCATCGGATCGGCGGTCTGCCGCTATCTCGTTCGCGAGACGGATGCGCGGGTCGTCAACATCGACAAGCTTACCTACGCCGCCAATTTGCGTTCGCTCGATCCGGTTGCTGACAGTCCGCGCTATCATTTTATCCGCGCCGACATCTGCGACCGCGCGGCGATGGAGGCGGCGTTCGCCAGGCATCAGCCTGATGCCGTCATGCATCTGGCCGCCGAGAGCCATGTCGACCGCTCGATCAACGGCTCGGACGCGTTCATCCACACCAACGTGCTCGGCACGCACACCCTGCTGGAAACGGCGCGTGCCTACTGGATGGGCTTGCCCAAGCCGCAGGCGCAGGCGTTTCGCTTCCTGCACGTCTCGACCGACGAGGTGTACGGCTCGCTCGGTCCCGAAGGCGCCTTCTGCGAAACAACCGCCTACGATCCGTCCTCGCCCTACTCAGCCTCCAAGGCGGCCGCCGATCATCTCGCCAGCGCCTGGCATCGCACCTTCGGCCTGCCGGTCGTCATCTCCAATTGCTCGAACAATTATGGCCCATATCACTTTCCCGAAAAGCTGATCCCGCTGGTCCTGCTCAACGCCCTGGATGGCAAGCCGCTGCCGGTCTACGGCAACGGCTCCAACGTGCGCGACTGGCTGTACGTCGAAGATCATGCCCGTGCCCTGCATCAGATCCTGATGCGCGGGCGGATCGGCGAGAAATACAACGTAGGCGGCGGCAACGAGCGCACCAACCTCAGCATCGTCGAGAGCATCTGCGATATTCTCGATCAGCTCATCCCCGACGCGCACAGCAGGCGGCGTCTCATCACGTTCGTGGCCGACCGGCCCGGCCACGACCATCGCTACGCCATCGATGCGACCAAGCTGGAGACCGAACTCGGCTGGCACGCGCAAGAAACGTTCGAGACTGGCCTCGCCAAGACGATACGCTGGTACCTGGACAACCGCGCCTGGTGGGAGCCGCTGCGCAAGGGGGTGTACGCCGGTGAGCGGCTCGGCTTGGTGGAGACCAAGGCGCGAGCCGGCTGAGCATGGAACCGCATCGATGAGGCTGCTGGTGGCAGGAGCGAGCGGCCAGCTTGCGCACGCGCTCGTTCAACGGTCGCGCCAGCTCGCCGGCGTCACCGTCATCGCGCTCGGGCGCCCGCAACTCGACCTGCTCGATCCCGCCAGCATTTCCCACGCTCTCGACGCGACACGACCGGATGTGGTGATCAACGCAGCAGCCTACACAGTTGTGGACAAGGCCGAGAGCGATGCCGCGGCAGCCTTCGCGCTCAATCGCGACGGGGCTGGCGCATTGGCTGCAGCGGCCGGAGCCGCAGGCTGCCCCATCATTCACGTTTCGACCGACTACGTATTCGACGGCAACAAGGCCGGCGCCTACGTCGAGGACGACGCAACCAACCCGATGGGCGTCTACGGCCGCTCAAAGCTGGAGGGCGAGGCCGCGGTCGCTGCCGCCAACGCGCGTCACGTGATCCTGCGCACGGCTTGGGTCTACAGCGCGCACGGCCACAACTTCCTCAAGACCATGCTGCGGCTGGCGCGTGAGCGGCCCGAGCTGCGCGTGGTCGCCGACCAACTCGGCAATCCGACTTTCGCACCCCATCTCGCCGATGCCATCCTGGCGATCGCGGCGCAGATCGGCAGCGCACGCCTCTGGGGCGTCTATCACGCGACGGCCACCAGCGAGACGACCTGGCATGGCTTCGCCTCGGCGATCATCGCTGCCGCCAAGCCGCTCGGCGTGCCGCAAGTCACCGTTGTACCGATCACCACTGCCGATTACCCGACGCCCGCGCGCCGCCCCGCCAATTCCTGCCTCGACTGCAGCAAGCTGGAGCGCGCCTTCGGGCTTCGCCTGCCACCCTGGCAGCAGGGACTGGGTGAGTGCGTCGCCGAGCTCGCGTAGCAAGTAGTCATCGGGCGCCACTTGGCCTATGAGACACACGGATGGACATCCGCCAGCTTCAGTACCTCGCCGCCCTTGCCCGCGAGAAGCACTTCACGCGCGCCGCCAAGGCCTGCAACGTGACGCAGCCGACGCTGTCCGGGCGCATCCGCCAGTTGGAGCAGGAGCTGGGTGTGCCCATCGTGGAGCGGGGGCAGCGCTTCCACGGGCTCACGACAGAAGGCGAAAAGGTCCTCAAGTGGGCCCACGCCATCCTCGACAACTGGGGCTCCCTGCAGCAGGAGATCGCCAAGCTGCGCAACACCAAGGGTACGCTGATCGGCCGGCTGTCGCTCGGCGTCATCCCCTCGGGGTTGCCCATGGCGGCGCTGCTGGCCAAGGCCATTCAGGAGCGCCATCCGGGCGTCGAACTCACGGTGTTGTCGCAAAGCTCGGTCGAAATCCTGCGCAATCTCGAGGATTTCTCGATCGACGTCGGCCTGTCCTATCTCGACAACGAGCCTATCGAGGGTATGCGTGCGGAAGCCATCTACACCGAAAAATACTGCCTGCTTGTGCGCGCCGATCATGAGCTGGCGGGCAAAAGCTCCGTGACGTGGGCCGAGGCCGCACAGCAGCCGCTCTGTCTGCTAACGCCCAATATGCAGAACCGCCGCATCATCGATCGGGCGTTCCGCTCGGCCAACGTCAAGCCTACGCCCAAGCTGGAAACCAACTCGGTCATCAACCTATGCTCCAACGTGCACTTGATGGGCCTGGCCAGCATCGTGCCGGAGTATTTCCTCGAAGTGCTGGGCCCCATGTCCGACATCCGCGCCGTGCCGCTGCTCAATCCAACAATCGAGCACAGCGTGGGCCTGGTGGCCGTCGATCGGGACCCTGTCTCGCCGCTTGTGCTGGCCGTCTTCGAGTGCGCGCACAACCTTGATATGCCGGAAAATTCCAGGCGCCCCTAGGGTCCATCGGCGGCACCGATCGTTTCATCAGAACAACCGATTGGTCGGAGGGGCGCGACCTGCGCCACTTTGGAGCGAGAATGACTCGAATGTGAGTTCCATGGCTCCTCCAGAAACTGAGAAAACGGCACGCGCCATAGCGGCAGAATTCGGTAACCGGCCGGATGCTCTACTCGAGATCCTGCACAGGGTGCAGGCCGAAATCGGCTACGTGCCAGAGGAAACCGTGCCGGCGCTCGCTGACGCTCTCAATCTGTCGCGCGCCGAGGTGCACGGCGTCGTCACCTTCTACCACGACTTCCGTCGTGCGCCGGCCGGCGGCCATGTGCTCAAGATGTGCCGCGCCGAAGCCTGTCAGGCCATGGGCTGCGAGGCCCTGGTGAAGCGTGCCGAGAGCCGGCTCGGCGTCGCCTGCGGCAGTACCAGCGCCGACGGCCGCGTCACGTTGGAGCCCATCTACTGCCTCGGCCTTTGCGCCACGGGTCCGTCGGCGATGCTGGACGGGCGCCTGGTCGGCAGGCTCACGCCGGCCAAGCTCGATGCCCTCCTCAAGGAGGCTGGTGCATGACCATCCCCTTCTTCTCCAAGGCAAAGCGCGGCGAGGAGCAGCCGCACGGCAAGCTGCGCATCTTCGTCCCGAAGGATGCGGCCGCGGTTGCCTGCGGCGCCGACGCGGTGGCCGCCGCGATCGCGCGTAGCGCATCGCAAACGGGGGTTCCGGTCGAGATCGTCAGGACCGGCTCGCGCGGACTGTTGTGGCTGGAGCCGCTGGTCGAGCTCGAAATGGGTGGCATCCGTCACGGCTTCGGCCCGATCGAGCCTGAGACCGTCGGCAACTTGTTGAATGCCGGCCTTCTGCGCGGCGATCTGAAGGCCCTGTCGGCGCATCCTCAATCGCTTGGGCCGGTCGACAAGATCGACTATCTCGCCCGGCAGACGCGCCTCACGTTCGCGCGCTGCGGTGTCATCGATCCTCTATCGCTCGACGCCTATCGTGCGCTTGGCGGCTACAAGGGTCTCGAGAAGGCGCTGTCGCTGACGCCTGCCGGCGTGATCGAGGAGGTGTCCAAGTCCGGACTGCGGGGTCGCGGCGGCGCCGGCTTCCCGACCGGCATCAAATGGAAGACGGTGCACGACACCTCGGCCGAGCAGAAATACATTGTCTGCAACGCCGATGAAGGCGACAGCGGCACGTTTGCCGACCGCATGCTGATGGAGGGCGATCCATTCGTCCTGATCGAGGGTATGACCATTGCCGGCCTGGCGGTGGGCGCCACCAAGGGCTTCATCTACGTCCGCTCCGAATATTCGCACGCCATCGTCGCGCTCAACGCCGCGATCGGCATTGCCCGCAAGGCCGGGTTGCTCGGTATCGATGTCGCTGGCTCGCGCAAGGTTTTCGATATCGAGGTCCGCACTGGTGCCGGCGCCTACGTGTGCGGCGAGGAGACGGCTCTTCTCGATAGCCTTGAAGGCAAGCGCGGCATCGTGCGCGCCAAGCCGCCGCTGCCGGCGCACAAGGGGTTGTTCGGTCGTCCCACGGTGATCAACAACGTGCTGTCGCTGGGGGCCGTGCCGTTCATCATGGCCGAGGGCGCCAAGACCTACTTCGACTTCGGGTTGGGCCGCTCGCGCGGCACCATGCCCATCCAGCTGGCGGGCAACATCAAGCGCGGCGGCCTGTTCGAGACCGCTTTCGGCGTAACGCTCGGCCAACTCGTGGACGATATCGGCGGGGGTACCGCGTCGGGCCGACCAGTTAAGGCCGTGCAGGTGGGCGGCCCGCTCGGCGCCTATTTCCCGCGCGCTTTGTTCGACACGCCGTTCGACTATGAAGCCTTTGCCGCACGCGATGGGCTGATCGGTCACGCCGGTGTGGTCGTGTTCGACGATACGGCCGACATGGCCAAGCAGGCGAGGTTCGCCTTCGAGTTCTGCGCCATCGAAAGCTGCGGCAAGTGCACTCCCTGCCGCATCGGCTCCACCCGCGGCGTCGAGACGGTCGACAAGATCATGGCCGGAGACGCCTCCGAGGACAATCTGGCGGTGGTCAAGGACCTCTGCAACACCATGAAGTTCGGCTCGCTGTGTGCGTTGGGTGGTTTCACGCCTTACCCCGTCATGAGCGCGCTCACCCATTTTCCCGAGGATTTCCGCCGGCCGACGCAACGGCTGCAGGCCGCCGAGTGAGGAACGTATGACCCTGATCAAAGAGATCGACTACGGCACCCCCGCCTCCAAGGCGAAGAAGACCGTCACGCTGACGATCGACGGTGCCAAGGTCACCGTGCCCGAGGGCACCTCGATCATGCGCGCCGCGATGGAGATGGGCACGCAAATTCCCAAGCTGTGCGCCACTGACAGCATCGAGGCGTTCGGCTCCTGCCGCCTGTGCCTGGTCGAGATCGACGGCCGCAACGGCACGCCGGCGTCGTGCACCACGCCCGTCATGGACGGCTTGGTGGTGCATACCCAGTCGCAGCGCCTGAAGCAGATCCGCCGCGGCGTGATGGAGCTCTACATCTCCGACCATCCGCTCGACTGCCTGACCTGCGCCGCCAACGGCGACTGCGAGCTGCAGGATATGGCCGGAGCCGTCGGCTTGCGCGACGTGCGCTATGGCTACGAGGGCGCCAATCACGTGTTCGCCAAGCAGAATGGCAACACCAACGCCGAATGGATGCCGAAGGACGAGAGCAATCCCTATTTCACCTATGACCCGTCCAAGTGCATCGTCTGCAATCGCTGCGTGCGTGCCTGCGAAGAAGTGCAGGGCACCTTCGCGCTGACCATCTCGGGCCGCGGCTTCGACAGCCGCGTTTCCGCCGGCATGTCCGAGAGCTTCCTCGACAGCGAGTGCGTCTCGTGCGGGGCCTGCGTGCAGGCTTGCCCCACCGCCACGCTGAGCGAGAAGGCGCTGATCGACATCGGCCAGCCCGAGCACTCCGTCGTCACCACCTGCGCCTATTGCGGCGTCGGCTGCTCCTTCAAGGCCGAGATGCGCGGTGAAGAGGTCGTGCGCATGGTGCCCTACAAGGATGGAGAAGCGAACCGCGGCCACTCTTGCGTAAAGGGCCGTTTTGCGTGGGGTTATGCCACGCACAAGGAGCGCATCCTGAAGCCGATGATCCGCGCCAAGGTCTCCGACCCGTGGCAGGAGGTGACGTGGGAGAAGGCGATCGCGCACGCCGCGTCGGAATTCAAGCGCATCCAGGCGCAGTACGGCAGGGATTCCGTGGGCGGTATTACCTCGTCCCGTTGCACCAACGAGGAGACCTTCCTTGTTCAGAAGCTAATCCGGGCGGGCTTCGGCAACAACAACGTCGACACCTGCGCGCGCGTCTGCCACTCGCCGACGGGCTATGGCCTGGGCCAAACCTACGGTACCTCGGCCGGTACGCAGAACTTCGATTCCGTCGAGCACACCGACGTCATGGTTGTGATCGGCGCCAACCCCGCGTCCGCGCATCCCGTGTTCGCCTCGCGCATGAAGAAGCGCCTGCGCGAAGGCGCCAAGCTGATTGTCATCGATCCGCGCCGTACCGAGATGGTGCGCAGCGCCCACATC
>Ga0209813_10000324_pt1 | contig 12572 bp, 14 predicted proteins | sample EndMethybrTD3033_FD_187596 | JGI IMG/M metagenome (GOLD analysis project Ga0209813, IMG submission 187596) | Populus endosphere microbial communities from Tennessee, USA - Endosphere MetaG P. TD hybrid TD303-3 (SPAdes) (version 2) | ecosystem: Host-associated > Plants > Roots > Endosphere... | reverse complement strand
CGGCTGCTGCTCGGCGCCAGCATCGATGGCGGCAGGAGCTTCGCCCCTTATGGCGGCAATAGCCAAGTCTGTGATGCCGATGCGCTCGGGGTACATGGCTGTGTGCTGCAGCTGGGCAAGCATGCTCGCCAGGTCATCGAAACCGCCTCGCTGGGCCAAGCGCCGGACTGGCAGCCCTTCTACCCGCCGGCGCGTGTCTCGGCCGTGTGGCGCGTGAAGAAGGGCCAGCGCACGCCGGTGATGCTCTATGACGAGAACCGCCACCCGCTCAACGCCTGCAAGATCGAGATTACCGGCTTTGCGCCAGATCGCGCGCGTCAGTGGATCGAGCACCATCGCGACATCTACATCAATTGGTGGGCGGCGCTCTCGGTCATGCATGATTGGCTCGCAGAACGGCAGCCGCTGAAGCGTTGGCTGATCAGGGGCGTCGGGGCTAAGCCGAATCCGTGGTGTGCATAGAATGGCGCACTCGGAATTTTGGAGAGCGCCTCAATTCGAGTTCGGCTGCCGTCCACTCAGTAGACAAACGCCTGTCACCTTCTCGAAAGTCGCAGTTCACGGAGCCGAGTTACGAATTGCCGTCTCACTTGTCAGGGTCGCGTCCAAACACGGGCAGTTTGCCTACAAAGGTCGGCACACCGCGCAGCACGCCTTGAAAGTCGACCAAGGGAGCGCCCAGGGTCAATCCATCGCTATCGATACGGTACTCGCGAATGGTGTCCTCGTGGCTGCCGGTGCGCTTCTTGATCACCGAGACCGCGCGGCGGACCTTGCCGAGTGCTTCGAAATACCGGAGGAGAATGACCGTGTCGGCCAGATAGGTGACATCGACCGGCGCCTTCATCTCGCCAACGAGACCATGCTGGGCGACGGTGAGGAAAGTATTCGCGCCTTGCCGGTTGAGAAACTGAAGGAGTTCGTGAATGTGAAGAATGATCGCGTTCTCGTCCGGCATGGCGGCTTGATAGCCATTCAGACTGTCGATAACCACCGTGTTCGCCTGAGCAGCATGGACCCAATCACCCACGCGATAGGCGAACTCGCCCGGCGACAACTCCGCTGCATCGACTTGCTCGATGAGGAGCAAGCCCTCATCACGGAACGTTTCCAGATCGAAGCCAAGTTGCCGCATTCGATTGAAGAGCAAGCCGAGTTCCTCATCGAACACGAAGATCGCGGCCTTCTCACCGCGCCGCATCGCCGCCACTGCGAATTGAATGGCGAAAAGACTCTTGCCAGTACCGGCGGGACCGAGCACCAGGGTGCTCGATCCCTGCTCAATGCCGCCGCCCAGCAGCGCATCCAGCTCTTCAATGCCGCAGGTGCTGCGCTTGCGGGCAAACTGTGTTCGATGCTCCGCGGCGATGAGCCTCGGAAACACAGCCACGCCGCCGGTTCGGATGGTAAAGTCGTGATAGCCGCCACGGAACGCGTGCCCACGGTATTTTGAGATTCGTAGACGACGGCGTTCGGCCCCATAAAGGGGGGCAAGCTCTTCCAACTGCACGACGCCATGCACGATGCTATGGGCCGTCTTGTCCGTAGTCTCGGACGTCATATCGTCCAGCAGCAGAATCGTGGCGTTGTGGCGAGCGAAATAATGCTTGAGGGCAAGGATCTGACGTCGGTAACGCAGTGAGTTCTGAGCAAGAAGGCGGATCTCAGACAAACTGTCCAGAACAACTCTGCTCGGCTTTATCTCCTCGAATTTGTCGGTGATCAGCTTGACAGTCTCACCAAGCTCGAGATCGGAGGAATAGAGCAGACTTTGCTCGTTGCCAGGATCGAGAAGACTTTCGGGCGGAACGAGCTCGAAAACGTCAATATTGTCGTCGAGTGTCCAACCATGCGAGGCAGCGCCGTTGCGTAGCTCGCGCTCATTCTCGGAGAGGGTGATATAGAGGCCTCGCTCACCGTTCTCGGCGCCGGCCATCAGAAAACGCAGCGCGATGGTCGTCTTGCCTGTGCCAGGCCGCCCCTCCAGAAGGAATACATGTCCGCTCAAAAGACCTCCGGCCAGGATGTCATCCAGGCCAGGGACGCCGGTTTGTGCTTGACCAGGCATCTTCTGCTCAGTGGCCATAGCTCGCTCCAATTCAGTTTTCGGTCCCACCTGCAACCTAAAGCATAAGAGACGACAGCCAAAGCCTCGGCGCTGGCTAAAGTTCCCTCCGTGTTGTCGTCCAGGGAAAGCGCGGTACCGGCGTAAACGCGAAATGCCCGGTCCATCGGCTATGACCGCTGCCTCCGTAGCTGAAAATTGAGACACTCCCCAATTATTCCGATTGACGTTTTGCGAAAATCACCGGAGCGATAGTGATATGCTATCGCATGGCGTGCACCCCGAGAGATGTGTTCGCCACCACCAAGCCGCCTTCCCCCTGGGATGAGCGGCTTTTCTGTTGTCTGGACATGACGAAGATCCGCTTCATTCAGCCAAGGCTGGGCACGGTTCGGCCTGCGTTGAGCGTCCCCACCGCGCCGGAGCAAGAGCGCGAGAGAGATCGCCGCCGTGGTCGTGATGATCCATGCCGTGCCCTGTACAACACCGCGCGCTGGCAGCAGCTGCGGTTGCAGATCTTCCGGCGCGATCTCTACACCTGCCAGCGGACGGAGTGCGGCCGCATCGAAAGCGATACATCGTTGCTCGTCTGTGACCATGTCGAGCCGCATGCTGGCGATGTGGTGAAGTTCTGGGCTGGTCCCTTCCAGACCCTGTGCAAGCGTTGCCACGACCGAGAGAAGCAGCGCCTCGAATATCAGGACAGGCGATCGGCCCGACACTCCTGACCGGGAGGGGGCATCAAATCGCTGGAAAGGCCGTGCCGCCGGGACCGGTTGGGGGCGTCACAAACAGGTTTTTTTTCTGATGGATCCGATTTTTGACCTCTTCGGCGACCCGGTCCCGGAGAACCGGGGCAAACGCGGACGTCCGCAGCATCTGCCCACGCAGGAAAATCGCAACAAAGTCAATATGTTGTTGGCGATGGGGCGCAGCAATGAGCGCATCGCCAATGCGTTGAACGTCACGGTCCCGACGCTGCGGAAGCATTATTTTTCCGAGCTGAAGTTTCGCGATAGCGCCCGCGACCGGCTGGACGCCACGGTGGCGATGACGTTCTGGGGCCAGTTCCAGGCCGGCAACACCGGCGCCGGCCGGGAGTTCATGCGCCTCCTCGATCGCAACGACATGGCCTTCGGTCAGCGCAGTACTGCCGCGCGCGCACCGGCGGCCGCCGAGCAGCCTGAGAAGCTCGGCAAGAAGGATCGGGCCAAACGCGATGCGCAGACCGCGCATGAGCATACCGATTGGAGCGGGCTGCTGCAGTGAGCACCTGGTCGTTTGCCTGTCCGGATTGGGTGGACCGCCTCAAATCCGGGCGGTCCCTCGTGCCCGATCTGCCGCTCAACGCCGAGGAAGCGGCGCGCGCCGTCGCCATCTTCAACAAGCTGCGGCTGCCGGACGTGCCCGGCCAGCCGCGTCTGGCTGACGCTGCCGGCGATTGGTTCCGCGACATCGTGCGCGCCGCCTTCGGCTCGCTGGATGAGGCGACGGGCGCGCGCCGGGTGTCGGAGGTCTTCTGCCTAGTGCCGAAGAAGAACTCCAAAACCACCGGCGCCGCTGCGCTGGCGATCACCGCGATGCTGATGAACAAACGGCCCAATGCGGAGATGCTGCTGGTCGGGCCGACGCAGGAAGTCGCCAATCTGGCCTTCCAGCAGGCCGTCGGCATGATCGAGGCGGATGACGAGAAGTACCTGCAGAAACGCTTCCATGTGCGCCACCAACTGAAGACCATCGAGGACCTCGACAGCCGGTTCAAGACGACGCTGAAGGTGAAGACCTTCGATATGCGGGTGATCACCGGGGCCAAACCCGTGATGGTGATCGTCGACGAGCTGCATGTGATGTCGGCCTTCAGCTATGCCTCGAACGTGATCGGGCAGATCCGCGGCGGCCTTCTGCCCAACCCGGAAAGCCTGCTCGTCTTCATCACCACGCAGAGCGATGAGCCGCCGGCGGGCGTGTTCCGCGACGAGCTGGCCTATGCCCGCGGCGTGCGCGATGGCGGGATCACCGAGCGCGTTCGCATGTTGCCGGTGCTCTATGAGTTTCCGGAGGCGATGCAGACCGATGAGGCAAAGCCTTGGCGCGACCCGAAAAACTGGCCGATGGTGCTGCCCAATCTCGGCCGCTCGATCACCATCGAGCGCTTACAGGATGACTACGCCGCGGCGCGGCAGAAGGGTGAGGCCGAAGAGCGCCGTTGGGCCTCCCAGCACCTCAATGTCGAGATCGGCCTGGCGCTGCATGCCAATCGCTGGCGCGGCGCGGATTACTGGCTCGGCGCAGCCGACCGCAGTCTGACGCTGGAGGTGTTGCTCGAGCGCTCCGAGGTGGTCACCATCGGCATCGATGGCGGCGGGCTCGATGATCTGTTCGGCCTGGCCGTGCTCGGCCGCTGCCGGCGGACCCGGCATTGGCTGCTGTGGAACCGGGCCTGGGTGCATGACGAGGTGCTCGCCGACCGCAAGGACATCGCCGAGCGGCTGCGCGACTTCGCCGCCGCCGGCGACCTGGTCATCTGCAAGAATCCGACCGAGGATTTCAAAGGGGCGGCCGAGATCGCGCAGCGGGTCTGGAACACCGGCCTGCTGCCGAAGAAGGGCGGCATCGGCCTCGATCCGGCGGGCATGCTCGACACGCCGGCCGAACTGGGTTTTTGCGGCGGCCTCGATGAGGTCGCCGCCTTCGTGCCGCAGGGCTACAAGCACAGCGGCCGCGCCTGGACGCTGGAGCGCAAGCTGAAGGACAAGACCATCTGGCATTCCGGCTCGGCGATGATGGCTTGGGTCGTGGGCAACGCCAAGGTGATCCAGACAGGCAATGCCATCGCCATCGACAAACAGGTCGCGGGCAAGGCCAAGATCGATCCGCTGATCGCCACCTTCAACGCCGTGCACCTGCTCGGCCTCAACCCGGTTTCCGCCAACGCAGAGGACGTCATCGATGTCTATGACGGTTATGAGGTCGTGACCCTATGAAACTGTTGGCATCGATCTCGGCCATGTTCGGCGGCCGGCCGCGCGATCCCACCGATGAATTCTGGTGGACCTCGCCGCCCGCGCATCATTTCGGCACGGCCGTCACCGCCGATACGGTCGAGCAAATCCCCGAGGTCTACGATTGCCTGCAGGTGCTCTCCCAGACCATCGGCGCCTTGCCGCTGATGGTGTACCGGCGCCTGGCGGACGGCAGCAAGGAACGGTTCGACGATCACCCGGTGGCGCCGCTGTTGCGCGCCCAGGCGAACGGCATCGTCAACAGTACGGCTTACGAGCTGCGTGCGCAGATGACCTGGGACCTGGCGCTGCATCGCAATGCCTTCGCCGAGATCGTCGCCGGCCGCAATGGGCCGGTGAGCGAGCTGGTGCGCATCGACCCGTGCTGCGTCCAGATCGTCAAGGGATCGGGGCGCGGCCAGTATCTGTATGAGGTGCGCGAGGGCGGGCATACGCGGCGCCTGCTGCGCGAGGACATGCTGCATCTGCGCGTGCCGCCTTTGACCTCGGATGGGCTGATGGGGCGGTCGATGCTGTCCACCGGCGCCCGCGTGTTTCAGCGGGCCCTGGCGCTGGAGGATTATGCGCGGCTGTTCTTCGAGAATGACGCCACGCCCAGCGTCGTCATCACCCTGCCGGGCAAGTTCGCCAACCGGCAGCAGGCGGAGGAATACCGGCAGAAATGGATCCATCAGTTCGGCCGGCAGAACCGGCACAAGCCGGCGGTGCTCGACCAGAATGGCAAGGTCAACACCATCACCGTCGACAACAACAAGGCGCAGTTCCTTGAGACCTATATGCAGGTGTCGCTGCAGATCTGCCGTCTCTGGCGCATGCAGCCGCACAAGATCGGCATTCTCACCGACGCGACCTATTCCAACATCGAGCAGCAGTCCCTCGAATTTGTCACCGACACGCTGTTGTCCTGGCTGGTCGCCTGGGAGCAGGCCATCAATCGCGACCTGATCGCGCCGCTGACGCCAAGCATGTTCGCCGAGCACAATGTCGGCGGGCTGCTGCGCGGCGACTTGAAGACCCGCTATGAGGGCTACGCCATTGCCCGCAATTGGGGCTGGCTCAGCGTCAACGACATCCGCCGGCTGGAGAACATGAACCCGGTGGAGCATGGCGATGTCTATCTGCAGCCGCTGAACATGGCGCCGGCCGGCGCCGATCTCGCCGAACTGCAGCGCAACCGGCAGCAGCCGCAGGCACCAGGCGCCCTGCTCATGGCGCTCGAGGGCATGCTGTCCCGCCGACTTCTTCCCGGACCTGGAGACTGACCGATGCGATATCTACACCTGCTCAGCTGGGTGGCCGGCTCGGCCTGGGCGATAGAGGCGACCAAAGCCCAGGTCATCCTCGACGTTCTGCTGCGCCGCGCGATCGGCGCGCCCAGCGCCGACGATACGCCCTGGGATGACGACCAGCAGGAAAGCCGCGCGGCAGCACGCGCCGAGCGCCGCAAGAGCGAGCCGCAGGAGGGCATCGCCATCGTGCCGGTGATGGGGGTGATCTCGCCGCGCGTTCGCGATGTCGAGGGCGTGTCGACCGGCGGCGGCATGTCCGCCGAGGGCTTTGCCGCCGCGATGCGCCAGCTCGCCGGCGACACCAATGTCTCCGGCATCCTGCTCGACATCAACAGCCCCGGCGGCAATGTCTATGGCATTCCGGAAGCGGCCGAGGCGGTCCGTGAGGCCCGAAGCGCAAAGCCGGTCTGGGCGGTCGCCCATCACCAGGCCGCCAGCGCCGCCTATTGGCTGGCCTCCACCGCCGAGCAGCTCGTCGTCACGCCGTCCGGCGAGATCGGCTCGATCGGCGTCTACTCCTATCACGAGGACATCTCCAAGGCGCTGGAGATGCAGGGCCGCAAGCCGACGCTGATCAAGGCCGGGCCGAACAAGGCCGAAGGGCATCCGGCCTTCCCGCTCGGTGAGGAGGCCGCCGCGCACGTCCAGGCCCGCGTCGACGACTATTACGCCATGTTCGTCCGCGATGTCGCCAAGGGCCGCGGCGTGCCGGTGGCGACGGTCCGCGACAGCTTCGGCGGCGGCCGCATGTTCGGCGCCCAGGAAGCCGTTCGGCTCGGCATGGCCGACCGCGTCGGCACGCTCGATGACACCATCCGGCGCATGCAGCGCGCCGTCGGCAAGCAGAGGACCGGGGGCGAGGCCTCCGGCGGCGGCGATCTCGCCACGCGCCGGCGACGCCTGGCGCTCGCCTAGAGCGGTTTCAACGTAATCGAAGCCATCCCAGCGCCTTGGCCGCTCTAGATTCTTTCGCTGGTCGCGCGATCCGGGCGGAAAACCGGGCTCCACTTTTCCTGATCGCGCTCTAGCAGCACCCAGCATCCGTTTTGACGAAGCGGCCTTCGCCTCTGCCGGGTGGGGAAGGCGGAGCTTTTGCGCCCGGCATCCAGCACAGGAGAGGCACATGAACCTGAAAGCATTGCGTCAGCGCGAGCATGATCTGAAGGCCGAGGGCACGGCCCTGCTCGACAAGGCGCAGAAGGAAAACCGGGCAAGTTTGACGGCGGAGGAGGAAGCTCGCTTCGCCGCGATCGAGCTGGAGCTGACCGAGCTGGCTGCCCAGATCGCCTCGGCCGAGCAGCTCGCCGATCGCCGCCGCGCCATGCAGACCTCGACCGCCATCGCCGGCGGCGTGAACCTGCCGCACAGCCAGATCCAGGTCGGTGTCCAGCGCGAAAGCCTCGATCCGCGGAGCGGTTTCGCCAGCGTGGCCGAGTTCGGCCGGGCGGTGATGCGCGGCTCGGCCGGCGCGCCGAATTTCGCCATCGATGCGCGCCTGAATGCCGCCGATCCCACCGGCTTCCACCGCGAGGGCGGCAGCCGCGACGGCTATCTGGTGCCGCCGGAGTTCCGCGACCGGATCTGGGAGCTGGTCAACGCCCAGGACAACTTCCTTGACGACATCGATGTCGAGCCGACCAGCTCCAATGTCATCAACGACATGGTCGACGACACCACGCCCTGGGCAGCGGCCGGCATCAAGGCCAAGTGGCGCAACGAAGCCCAGCAGATGACGCCGACCCGGCAGAACCTGAAGCCGCGTTCGATCATGCTGCATGAGCTGTTCTGCATGGTGACGGCGACGGACGAACTGGTCGAGGACGCGCCGCGTCTGGAAAACCGGCTGACGGCCAAGTCGGCCGAGGCGATCAGCTGGCTGCTCGACGACACCATCATGTATGGCGACGGCATCGCCAAGCCGCTCGGCTTCTTCAATTCGCCGGCCCAGGTCAGCGTGGCGAAAGAGGCCGGCCAGGCCGCGGACACCATCGTCGCGCAGAACGTGGTGAAGATGTATTCGCGCGTGCTCTCCCAGGGCATCGCGCGGACGGCATGGTACGTCAATTCCGACGTCATGCCGCAGCTGATGACCATGATGCTCGGCCAGCAGCCGATCTGGACGCCGCCGGCCACCGGCTTCCAGAACGCCCCTGGCGGGTTCCTGTTCGGCCGGCCGGTGCGGTTCTCCGAGCATTGCAAGACGTTGGGCGACAAGGGCGACATCCAGTTGCTCGACCTGAAGGGCTATTACGGCGTGCGCAAGGAAGGCGGCACCCGCTACGCCACCTCGCTGCATCTCTACTTCGACTATGGCCTGCAGGCATTCCGCTGGATCCTGCGCTTCGGCGGCCAGCCGCATCTGTCGGCCCCGGTCGCGCCGGCGAATGGCGCCAACACCAAATCGCATTTCGTCAGCCTGGACGAGCGCGCTTAAGGCAAGCCACCGGGCGGCTGCGCGGGCGGCCGCCGCTACCTCCCTCCATCCTTTCTGGTCGCAGGAGACTGTATATGACCGCTTTCCCGAACATCCTCCCCTCCGATCGACTGGCCATCGTCGCGGCGATCAACCCCGTCTCGCAGGCGGCCGGCGCCGTCTCGACCAGCTGGATCAGCATGCAGAACTGGCGATCGGTGATGGCGATCGTGCAGGCCGGCGTGCTGGGCGCCTCCGCCACGCTCGACGCCAAGCTGGAGCAGGCGACCAGTGCCGCCGGCGCCGGCGCCAAGGACATCGCCGGCAAGCTCGTCACCCAGCTCACCCAGGCCGGCGCCGACAGCAACAAGCAGGCGATCGTCAACCTGCGCCAGGTCGAGTTGGATTTCGCCAACGGCTATTCGCATGTGCGCCTGACGCTGACGGTCGGCACCCAGGCCAGCCTCGTCTCCGCTGTGCTGCTTGGCCTCGATGCCCGGTACAATCCGGCGTCGGACAGCGACGCCGCAAGCGTCGACGAGATCGTCGTCTAGCAGCGCCCTCCTTCACTCCAGCGTAGGATAACAGCCATGGTGAAGATCCGCTTCACACAGGACCGGGTGGTGCAGGATGGCAATCAAGGCACGCCCCACGAAACTCGCTTCTCGGCTGGCCAGGTGGTCGACCTGGCGGAGGCTTCCGCCAATCACTGGCTCAGCCGCGGCGCAGCCGAGCGTATGTTGCCCACCGAAGAACCGGCCATGTCAACGGCAGGGGAGTCAACGCCAGCGGCGGACAGTTCGGCCGACGCGCAGCCGAGCCTCGACCTGACCGGCGGGCCTGTGGGCGATGCTGATGAGCAGCAGCCGGCGGCCGATGACGATGCCGGTGGTTCGTCAGACGAGGCCTCCGCCGACGCGTCAGAACCGAATGCGGAGGAAGCCGGCGCGCTGGCCTCCGAGGCACAGCCAGGCCTCGGCCTGGCCGGCGCATCCGAAGCGGACGGAGAAAAGGCCGGCAAGTCCGAGCGCAAGCCCGCACGCGTATCGGCTAAGGGCAGCAAGGCCTGACACCGATGGCGCTGTACCGGATCGCCGCCCCTATCGCGCCGGTTGTCACGCTGGCGAGCGTCAAGCAGGCGCTCGTCATCGAGACCGGCTATCACGACGCCAGGCTCGCCGACCACATCGCCACCGCGACCGCGAAGCTCGACGGCCGGGATGGGATTCTCGGCCGCTGCCTGATGCCGCAGCGCTGGCGCCTGACCCTGGCGGCCTTCCCCTGCGGCGGCATCGCATTGCCGCTGCCGCCGACCCGGACGGTCGAGGCGGTCAGCTATCTCGACGCCGCGGGCGAGGAACAGACGCTGGCGGCCTCAAGCTACCGCGTGATCGCCGGCGGCTTCAGCGGCGCGACGATCCGGCCGAAGCTCGGTCTCGCCTGGCCGGCGACCGCCTGCGAGCCGGATGCGGTCCGCGTGGAATTCAGCGCCGGCCATGAGGCCGACGATCCCGACCTTGCCACCTTCCAGCAGGCTATCCGGCTGCTGGTGAAATACTGGTTCGATGGCAATTCCGGCGACGCGATTCCGGACGCGGTCGAGCAACTGATCTCCAACCATCGCTTCGCACCGTTATAGCCATGGCAAAACCGACCGCCGAGGATCTCAAATGGCCGATCACGCTGCAGCGGGCGCTGAAGACGCGCAACAACTTCAACGAAGAGGTTGAAAGCTGGATCGACATCGCCACGGTGGGCGCGAAGGTGACCGATGCCACCGCCGGCGAGAGCTATCGCGCGGCGGAAGTCGGTGCGGAGATCAGCGCTCGCTTCGTCATCCGCTGGTCTCCGGAGGTGGCCGACGTCGCCGCCAACGATCGTATCCTGTTCAATGACCGGCCCTACAACATCACCGCGATCCGCGATTTCGAGCGCGGGGAATGGCGCGAGATCGATGCGGTGGCGCGGGCGGAGGTTTAACCGATGAAGATCAAGATCGAGGGCCTGCGGGAAATCCAGGCGGCGCTGCAGGAACTGTCCAAGGCCACGGCGCGGAATGTGGTGAAGCGCGTGCTGCTGAAGCGGGCGCAGCCGATTGTCGAGGCGGCGCGGACGCGGGCGCCGGTGCGCACCGGCAAGCTGCGCGACTCCATCATCGCCCAGGCCCGCGGCGGCAATGCCGGCAAGGCCGCCTTCGCCAAGGCGATGCAGGGCGGCGCCAGCCGGGCCGAAGCCGGGCGGGCGGCACGTGAGGCCAACCGTGCGGCCGGCAGCACCGTCGAGGTGGTGATCGGGCCGCATGACGGGGCCTTCTATGCCTCTCTGGTCGAGTTCGGCACCGTGCGTTCCAGCCCGAAGCCCTTCCTGCGACCGGCCTGGGATGCCGGCAAGATGCAGGTCCTCGACGGAGTCGGCGATGACATGTGGGCCGGGATTGAGAAGGCGATTGCTCGCCGCAATAAAAAACTCGCCAAAGCAGGTAAGACTGACCGTGGGGTCTGAGTTTAGTTTCTATCGGGGGAGAGGACATGCAGTTCATCGACGAGATCGATTGGGCAAGGCTCAAACATGCTTGGGGCGTTGCAACTGACACGCCCATTCATCTTAAGGCGCTGACGTCTCCCGATCCTGTCCTGGGCCAAGCGGCGATCGACCACCTGGAAATAAAGGTGCTGCACCAAGGCTTCCCCGGCACCGCCACAGCTCCCGCAACCCGTGTCGTTGCCCGGTTGCTCGCGGAGGACGCGGTCGTCGTGAGGGAGGTCCGCATACAACTCGTCGAGTACCTCGGGTGGAGTGCTGGCGCAGCTCAAACGGCGGAGGAGAACAACCACTTTGCTCACCTCTTTCAGCCGTTAGTGGAGGCAGCCCTGCAATCCTTTCCTGTGGTGATGCGCTTTCTCGAAGATCCTGACGCCAGCATGCGGATCAACGCCGGTGCTTCTGCGGTAGCGCATGTTGATCTGGAGGCGCTGGCTGATCAGCGGCACATCCTTGCCAGGCGTCTGCTCGCCTTAGCGAACGAACAATCTGAGGATCGCGCTGAGTGGCTTCAATTGATCAGCGAAATTGGTCACCGCAGCTGAGCGGGACTGATAAGCCATGGAAGAAGCTCTGATTGCCCGCCTGCTCGGCCTTGAGGTCGTCAGCGGAATGGTCGGCACGCGCGTGTACCCCGGCTCGCGGCCGCAGGGATCGGCGCTGCCCGCCGTCGTGCTGAACCGCATCAGCGGCGGCCCGCTCTATGCCGATGACGGCGAGGTGGGGCTCGAGCAAGCGCGCATCCAGGTCGACTGTTGGGCGGCGAGCTATGCCGGCGCCAAGCTGCTGGCGCGCGCTGTGACGGCGTCGCTGTCGGCCTTCGAGGGCACGGTCGGCGAGACCACGTTTCAATTGATCGAGCTGGATATCGAGCAGGACCTGCGTGAGGGCGGCGGCGATGCCGCGGACTATCCCTTCCGCACCGCGCTCGATTTTCTGGTCTGGGCTGAACGGTAGGAAAGGACACCGATATGGCAGGAAAAGCGCGGGTCGGCCGCAAGATCAAGTTCCGCTGGGGCACGCCGGCCGAGGAGATCCCCGGCGTGCGCGAGAAGGGCGTCGCCTGCGCCGGCGAGGCGATCAACGTCACCGCCGACGACAGCGGCGGCTGGCGCGAGCTGCTCGAGGACGCGGCCGAAAACCAGGTGGAGATCACCCTGTCCGGCGTCACCAAGAGCCACCGGCTGGAGGATGATTTCTTCGCCGGCAACCGCACCAAATATGCCGAGGTCGAATATGAG
>Ga0209813_10000323_pt1 | contig 12606 bp, 12 predicted proteins | sample EndMethybrTD3033_FD_187596 | JGI IMG/M metagenome (GOLD analysis project Ga0209813, IMG submission 187596) | Populus endosphere microbial communities from Tennessee, USA - Endosphere MetaG P. TD hybrid TD303-3 (SPAdes) (version 2) | ecosystem: Host-associated > Plants > Roots > Endosphere... | reverse complement strand
CATCATGGCCGTGCGGGACGACTTCCCGGAGGAACTTGCCTACAAGCTGACGAAGATCATGCTCGAGATGCGTGAAGACCTCGGCAAGGTGCACAAGGAAGCCCTCAACATCAAGGTCGAGAACCAGAAGTCGCAGAATGCCGGCATTCCCTGGCATCCGGCCGCTCTCAAGTATTTCGCCGAAAAGGGCATCAAGGTAGACTAATTGCCAAGGTGAGCCGCAAACCAGTGAAGAACTGCCGGGTCGCTCCCGGCAGTTTTCCTTTGTAGTCTGCCGCTCGGCCAATTGCCGCCTCAAGAAGCGGCTGACGGGAGGAACCGATGGCAAACGAGCTCTCGAAGCAGGATGCTTCCTTTGATGAGGTCGTGGCCGGTGGCGAGCTGTCCGAGGACAAGCGCAAGCGGGTCGAGGAGCTGATCGAGGAGGAAGAGGGTGCCACCAACCGCTTTGGTGGCCTGCTCGCCAAGGGCATCACCGCTTTTGCCGTAGGCGTCTCCATTTTCCATTTGTACGCGGCGGTCGCAGGTTCGCCGCCCTTCACGGGCTCTCCCATCATCGCAACATATCTGCTGCGACCTTTGCACGTCGGCATGGTGCTGGCGCTGATCTACATGCTCTTCCCGATGACGCTCGGTCTGCGCAATCGCATCAACCCGCTCGATTGGCTGTGCGCAGCCGCCTCCCTGCTCGTCATCGGCTACATCGTCTACCAGGGCCCCGAATTCGGCGACCGCGCCATCGATCCCGACCCGCTGGATTTCGCCGTTGGCCTGGTGCTGATCGCGCTGCTGCTGGAGGCAACGCGCCGTTCGAGCGGCTGGATCATGCCCGTGGTCGCGCTGATGTTCATCGCCTACGCGCTGTTCGGTAGGTACCTGCCGCCGCCGTGGACGCATCGCGGCTACTCAGTCGAGCGGCTGGTTGGCCATCTCTACATGACATTGGAGGGCATCTTCGGCACCACCGTCGAAGTGTCGTCCAGCCTGATCATCCTGTTCACGATCTTCGGCGCCATTCTGCAGTACTCGGGGGCCGGCAAGTTCTTCATCGACTTTTCGTTCGCGGCCATGGGCGGCAAGCGAAATGCTGCGGGTCGCGCCGTGGTCCTTTCATCGTTCCTGCTTGGCGGCCCCTCCGGCTCCGGCGTGGCCACCACTGTCACGATCGGCACCGTCGCCTATCCGCTCCTGGAGAAAGCCGGCTACGAAAAAAATGCCGCCGGCGGATTGTTGGCAGCCGGCGGACTGGGCGCCATTATCTCGCCGCCGGTGCTCGGCGCGGCAGCTTTCCTGATCGCCGAGTTCCTCAAGATCTCCTACCTCGAGGTCATCGTCATGGCCTCGATTCCCACCATCCTCTACTACTTCAGCATTCTGGTGATGGTGGAGCTGGACGCGGCCAAGTACGGCGGCGGCGGCGAACTGATGGTGGAAAAGGGTACGCTCTGGAGGATTACCAGGGGCTACTGGTTCCACTTCGGCTCACTCATCTCTATCATTGTGCTGATGCTGCTCGGCTTCTCGCCGGTGCTGTCGGTGTTCTGGGCGACCATGCTGGCGATCGCCGTTAGCTACTTCCGCTCTGATACCGCGCTGGTGCCGACCAAACTGGTGCGCGCGCTGGCCGAAGGGACCACCGGCGTGCTCAGCATCGCGGCGACCTGCGCCACGGCCGGCATCATTGTTGGCGTGACGACGCTTACCGGTCTGGCGCAACGCTTTGCCGACATCATCATCGGCTATGCACAGGGTAATCTGGTGCTGACCGCGCTGTTTTCCGCGGCCATCGTGTGGGTGGTCGGCCTCGCCGTGCCGGTCACTGCGTCCTACATCATGTGCGCCGTAATCGCTGCGCCCGCGCTCATCAAGCTTGGTGTCCCCGATTACGCGGCTCACATGTTCATTTTCTACTACGCCGTGTTGTCGGAGGTGTCGCCTCCCACCGCGTTGTCGCCGTTCGCTGCCGCCGCTATCACCGGCGGCAGCCCCTATCGCACCACTTTGCAGGCGTGGAAGTACACAATGCCGGCGTTCCTGGTGCCGTTCGTATTCGTCTGCGACCCGGCCGGCGTTGGCCTGCTGCTGAAGATGCCGCCGGGCGGAAGTTGGATCGATATTTTCAGAGTGACTCTGGAGACGCTAGCCGGCATCGCACTTCTTGGCTTCGCCTTCCAGGGACGCTTCCTCAAGAAAAGCACAGTTCTGGAGACGGTGCTGTTTACGTTGAGCGGGTTGCTGCTGGTGTTTCCCGAGCTGATTGAGACCGTCTTGGGGGCGATCCGCCTGTCGCTGCCGCATCCGCACGTCGTCGCCATGCTGGTTGCCGTCGGCGTTATGCTGATGCAGAGGATGCGCTCGGTCCATGCACCCCTGACTACTCGTTAGATTGGAGCAAACGCCATGCAGCTTGGAAAGGATCTGGCCGCCGCCGTCACTGGAGGCGCATCGGGGCTCGGCGCGGCCACAGCCCGGGCGCTGGCCGGCAAGGGCGTCAAAGTGGCCGTGTTCGACGTTAATGCCGAGGTTGGGGAGAAGACCGCCAGGGAGATCGGCGGCCTGTTCGTCAAGTGCGACGTCACCAGCGAGGCGAGCGTCGACGCCGCCCTCGCCGCCGCACGCAAGGCGCACGGTCAGGAGCGCATCCTCGTCAACTGCGCCGGCATCGCCGCAGCCAAGCGCATCACCCGCCGCGTGAAGGAGACGAACGCCATCGAGTCACACGACCTCGCCACCTTCGCCAAGGTGATCCAGGTCAACCTGATCGGCACCTTCCTGATGATCTCCAGGAGCGTGGCCGGCATGCAGGCGGCCGAGCCCCTCGGCAACGACCACGAGCGCGGCGTCGTCATCTGCACCTCCTCGGTGGCGGCGCAGGACGGCCAGATCGGCCAGGTCGCCTATGCCGCCTCCAAGGGCGGCGTCTACTCCATGACACTGCCCATCGCCCGCGATCTGTCGCGCGACGGTATCCGGGTGATGACCATCCTGCCCGGGCTGTTCTTGACGCCGATGTTCGACAGCCTGTCGGATGAGGCCAAGAAGTCGCTGGCGGCGTCGGTGCCTTTCCCTTCGAGGCTGGGCGATCCGAAGGAATACGCGGCGCTTGCCGTGCACATCTGTGAGAACCCGATGCTCAACGGCGAATGCATCCGTCTCGACGGCGCCCTGCGCATGGCGCCGAAATAGGCGGGCGCTGCCGCCCACGGTCGCACGCATCGGATTGAGGTAGTCGCGGAACCCCAGCTGCTGTATCGCGTTGTGCCGAGCGCGAGCGAAAGCTCAGCGGGGCGTTCACAGCGGGTTTGCGTAACAGATGTCGATGCGGCTTCCCTTCCATCGGCGGGGTCTCGATGCCTCGCTTGCTGCTGCCGCGCTCGCTTATTGCATCGGTGTCGCGTTCGCCGCTGGCGTGATCGGGTACGGCGCACATCGCGTCGCGCAGGCCGTGATCGGCGATCCGCGTAACTCACCGAAAGCTGCGATAGCCGCCACTACGCGACCCGACGCCCCATCATCGGGGGCGGTGCGCTCGGTTGGCGCGAGCCGGCCTGTGTTGGTACGCGAAGCGGCCATGACCCCGACGCAGGACCGCTGGTCCAGGCCCTACCGGCGCCGTGACAGCTATTCGTACGGTCCGTCGTACGGAAGCTCCTCGCGCAACTCGCGCCAGGGCGGTTTCTTGGAAGGTGTGTTCGGGGCGGACTCCGATTGGGATCGGCCGCGCGACACCTATCGCACGGTGTGCGTGCGCATGTGCGACGGCTACTACTTCCCGGTCAGTTTTTCCGTGACACCTGACCGCTTCGAGCGCGATCGGCAATCCTGTGAGAACAGCTGCGGCGCCGACGGCCGGCTGTTTGTCTATCGCAATCCTGGTAGCGACCCCGAGGACATGCACGACCTGCAGGGCAAACCCTATCGGCAGCTGCGCACGGCGTTCCTCTACCGCACCGAGTACGTGGCCGACTGCAAGTGCAAGCCGCATCCCTGGGAGCAGCAGGCCAGGGATCAGCACCGCGTCTATGCGCTGACTTCGGCCAAGCGCAAGGGTGACAAGGCGGCCGCGGCTCAGCTGGCCGCGCTGCAGGCCCAGATGCGCGAACCCTCGGCCGAAGCGCGGCCGACCAAGGCGGCCCGCTGGTCAAAGGGGTTAGACGCAGATGCGCGCGATTCCGCCAAAGCCGAGCAGCGCCCCTCGCGCAATGCGGTCAGCGAAGGCCAGGTTATGCGTCTCGGCGCACCGCAGCGGACCGGGGCTGGCGAGCAGGGTCGCCGGCAACAGCCCAATCGCCAGAGCGACTGGGTGGGCGATCTGTGGAAGCGTCCTTACTGAATCAGGACCTGCAACCGCCCTGAATTGTATCGTTGCCGTTCAGCAAAAATTGGCACCCGCCCACGCATAACCGGATCCGACTGGGAGTTGGATCCGACGCGGTTGCTGCAGCATGGCGTTGCGTGTTCTGTGGGCGTTGCTGGTTCTGGCGATGGCGGGATTCGCGCCGCAGCCGGTGCGCGCACAGGGGTTCTTCCAGTACTTCTTCGGTCCGGAGCCGCCGCCGCGTCCTCGTTGGGGTGCCCCTGGGTTCAACCCTTATCCATCCTACGATAACAGTCTTTCCCAGGAGCGCCCCGAGACCTACCGCACGCTGTGCGTGCGGACTTGCGACGGCTACTACTTCCCGATCAGCTTCTCGACCATGCGCAGCGAATTCGCCCGCGATGCCGACAAGTGCGCGGCCAGCTGCGGCAGCGAAGCTCGCCTGTTCTACCACCCTAATCCGGGCGGCAAAGTCGAGGACATGGTCGACCTGAGGGGCCTGGGCTACTCAAGCCTTCCGAACGCCTTCAAATATCGGCAGTCGCTGGTGAGTGGCTGCGCGTGCAAACCCGAGCCTTGGTCGGAGGCCGAGGTGGAGCGGCATCACTCCTACGCTCGCGCGGGCAACCTCCCCTCACAGTCCGCGATGGGCTCATCCCGCGCTGCAACACGTCCGCCCGAGCCGCGCTATGATCCGCCCTCTCCGGCACAGCGCAACGGATATGCGCCAGGTATTCCGTTCTCACCCAAACGCGGATCTCCGGCCGGCTTCTGGCGCTAGCTGGAGAAATCCAGTTCCGTCACGCTGAGGGCTAACTTCAGTTCCATGTTGCGCGCAAGTACAACCGATAGTACGGGATGCGGAATGCTTTGGCGTGCGCTGGGGAAATCTGCTGCAAAGTTCACAATGGAGCAAAATCCGATGAAGATGAAATCGCCTGTCGCGCTGGTCGTCGCTTTGGCGCTGGCAGCAAGTATACCGATGACAACGGCGTCGGCGCAGGGTCCGATGTCCTCGATCAAGCAGTCGGCACCGTCCAGTGACGTCGTGCCGGTGCGTCGTGGCGGCGCCCTCGCGCTCGGCATCATCGCCGGCGTCGGCACCGCGATCCTGCTCAGCGAAGCTGCGCGCGCGGATGGTCACCGCCGCTATCGCCGCAGCTCGTACTGCGGCGACCTGCTCTATCGTTGCGAGGATGGTGCCCGCTGGGCCTGCCGCCGCTACGAGAATCGCTGTTATTGATCTTGCGTGATCGCACAGGGCCTGCTCGCATTTGCTTGCGGGCAGGCCCTGTGCTGTTGCTAGAGCAGGATCGCTTCGGATTGAAGCACCTGGCCTCGATCGAAACGTAGCGGCCGAAGCGTGAATCCTGCTCTGTTGCTTTCGTGTAGAGTGAGATTCACGTTCTGATGGAAGCTGAAGTGCTTCCATTAAGAACGATCTCACTCTAGCCAGCCAGCCGGTCCATCGCTTCCGCGAGCTTGACGTCCAGCGCAGTCAAGCCGCCGGCATCGTGCGTCGATAGCGTCACGTCCACGCGGTTCCATACGTTGGACCACTCGGGATGATGGTTCATCTTCTCGGCCACCAGCGCGGCCCGAGTCATGAACCCGAACGCCTCGCTGAAATCCTTGAACTTGAAAGTCTTCTGAATGGCGTCCCGGCCATCGACCAGGCGCCAGCCAGGCAGCTTCTCGGCCATCGCGTTGCGTGCCGCCTCGTCGAGCTTCTGTGTCATGTGTCTCGTCCTTGTTGCGGCTCAAGTTAGGACCGCTTCATCGGCCCAGTCGCCGGTGCCGTCGAACGGATAGTCCGCCTCGACCGCATAAGGTGGACCGCCGGAGCCCGGCCGCGCCGATAGCAGCACGAAGCGGGTGGCGATGAACGGCTGCGTGCGCAGCCCGCCGTGCTCCTGCAGAAAACGCGCGACAGGCTGATTGCGTGCACCGCGCATGCGCGCAAGCGTCACGTGCGGCTTGAAGCTGCGCGGATCTGCTTCGAGGCCCGCGGCGCGCGCCGCTCGTTCATTGGCGCGATACAGCGCGGCCAGCGGCTCGCCGGCTTCCACGCCCGCCCACAGCACGCGTGGCTCGCGTCCTCCGAAGCTGCCGAGGTCCTGGATCGAAACCTGGAACGGCTCGGAATGGATCTGGGCCAGCAGGCCTGCGAACTCATCGGCCGTGCGGTCGTCGATGTCGCCCACGAAGCGCAACGTGATGTGCATGTCTTCGGGCTCGATCCATTTCGCGCCGCCGAGCGGAGCGCGCAACAACGACAGGTGCGAGCGTATTGCCGCCGGAATCTCCAGCGCGGTGAACAGACGCGGCATGCAACTCTAGCGTCCCGATTCCGAAGTTCGCCCAACCTTGCCGCCAGCATCCCGAGCGAACCTAAGAGACACTGGGCTTATGACGTTGCTAGTGTGGTTCAGATCGAGAAATTAACTCCGAACCATACCGCCAGCGCTGGCGAATTTCTCGATCATCACTACCCCTTCGTGACCGCCGCCTGCCGCGTGCGGACACGCTCCAGCAACTGCTCGACAGTGGGCAGGATGTTGCGGGTGATCTCGGCTACGCCTTTGCTGTTCGGGTGCATCCCATCGCTCAGGTTGAAGCGCTGATCGAGCGCGATGCCGTCGAGGAAGAACGGATACAGGATCAGCCCGTGCTTGGTGGCGAGATCCTGGTAGATGCCGTTGAAGGTCTGCGCGTACGCGGGACCCATGTTGGGGGGGGCCAGCATGCCGGCCAGCAGCACCTCTGCACCGGTGCCTTTGATGGCCGTAATCATCTTGTCCAGGTTGGACTTGGCCCGGGTCGGGTCGAGACCACGCAGCGCATCGTTGGCGCCGAGTTCCAGGATCACGGCGTCGACTTTTTCCGGCATCGACCAGCGCAGACGCTCGAGGCCTGCTGACGTCGTGTCGCCCGAAACGCCGGCATTGATCACTTCCACAGCATGTCCGCGCGCCTTCAGCGCACGTTCGAGCTGCGCTGGGAACGCATCCGAAGCCTTCAGCTGAAAGCCTGCCACAAGGCTGTCACCGAACACGACGATGCGTAGTGGCTGGCCGGCAGCGGCCGCGTGCGCCGCGGTTGCGGCCACAAGCAGCAGCCAATTGCACAGGAGAAAGGCAAGCACCATGTTTGCCTGGCGCTTGCTGGATGGCATTGTCAGCATCGGGTGCCTCGCTGGAACCGTCGCCCTCAGCATTGACGTAGAAACTTGCAGAGCTTGAGGCAAGGCCTCGGGGCCATTACATGGCTCAAAACCTCGAAGGAGCCTTGCCCAGGTGGCCGAACCCGTGATCTCCCTCGACAATGTGTCGTTGACCCTGGCCAGCCGCGCCGGCCCCGTCGAGATCTTGCGCGGCGTGGACATCGAGATTGCGCCGGGCGAGTCGGTCGCTATCGTGGGTCCGAGCGGGTCCGGCAAGACCTCGCTGTTGATGATCATGGCGGGCCTGGAACGTGCCACGTCCGGTTCGGTTCGCGTGGCCGGGCACGATTTCGCCAATCTCAACGAGGACGCGCTGGCTCTCGTGCGCGGCCGCAACATCGGCATTGTCTTCCAGTCGTTTCATCTGGTGCCGACCATGACGGCGCTGGAGAACGTCGCCCTGCCGCTCGAGTTCGCCGGCCAGGCCGATGCCTTCGAGGTCGCCCGCGGCCTGCTCGCGGAAGTCGGCATCGCGCATCGGGCGGATCATTTTCCGGCCCAGCTGTCGGGCGGTGAGCAGCAGCGCGTGGCTCTCGCGCGCGCGCTCAGTCCGCGTCCGCAGATCATCCTGGCCGACGAGCCGACCGGCAATCTCGACGGCAAGACCGGCGAGCAGGTGGTCGAGCTTCTGTTCAGCCTGCAGCGGCGACGGCAGGCTACCCTCATCCTCGTCACCCACGACCTCGCGCTGGCAAGCCGCTGCCGCCGCACGGTCCGCATGGCCGACGGTCGTGTCGCCGGTGCGGAGCTCGCCGCATGACGGTGGCTCTTTCGCGCGTCGATCCGCGCCCCTTCTTTGCCGGCCTGCCGTTGATTGTCCGGCTGGTGCTGCGCGAACAGCGCAACGGCCTCAGCGGATTCTACATCTTCATTGCCTGCGTGGCCTTGGGTGTGGCCGTCATCACCGGTGTCGGCGCGCTTGCCGACGCGCTGCGCACCAGCTTCGAGCGGCAGGGCGAGGCACTGTTGGGTGGCGACGTCACTCTGGCCCGCCCGCACAAGGCTGCCGAGGGCTTCGAGCGGGATTGGCTCTGGAAGCAGGGGCGCATCAGCGAAGTGGCGACCATGCGGGCCATGGCGCGGCGTCCGGACGGTAGCGAGCAGGCACTGGTCGAAGTGAAGGGTGTCGACGCCGCCTATCCGCTGGTCGGGTCGGTGTCGCTTTCGGATGGCGCGGACCTCACCGAGGCGATCCGGCGTGGACCCGGTGCTGCCATCGAGCGCATCCTGCTCGATCGCCTCGGCCTGAAGGTCGGCGATCAGCTCTCGCTCGGCCGCATCCAGGTGCCGATCACCGCCACGATCATGGCTGAGCCCGACAAGATCACCGATCGCCTGACCGTTGGCCCGCGCGTATTCGTCTCGCTCGACACCCTGCGCAGCACGGGCCTTATCGATCCCGGCAGCCTCGTCAGCTGGCGCTATGCGCTGAAAATCGGCGAGGGGGTCGGCGAGACCGATCGCGGCCTCGTCAATTTCACTCAGAGCGCCAAGCAGGCGCTGCCCGAAGGCGGCTTCACCATCCGCGACCGGCGCGATCCATCTCCGCAGGTCACGCGCACGCTCGATCGGTTGCGCCAGTTCCTGACCTTGGTCGGCCTCACCGCTCTGCTTGTCGGAGGCGTGGGCGTGGCCAACGCGGTCGCCACCTACATCGACCGGCGACGCAAGGTGATCGCCGCGTTCAAGAGCCTCGGTGCGACCAGCAGCGTCATCTTTGGCGTGCATCTTATGCAGGTGCTGCTGATCGCTTCCATCGGCATCGTCATCGGCATAGGGCTCGGTTTTCTCATCCCGGTAGCGCTCACGTACATGCTGGGCGATGCACTGCCGATCAAGGCCGACCTGACGGTAAGCGTGCGCAGCGTGCTGACCGCTGCCGCCTACGGCCTGCTGGTGTCGCTGGTCTTCACGCTGTGGCCGCTCGGGCGTGCCGAACAGGTTCGCGCCGGCGTGCTGTTCCGCGACGAGGTGGCGCCGGAGCGTGTCATTCCGCGCACGCGGGTCATCGCGTTGACGGCGGCAGCGGCGTTGCTGCTGGCCGGATTTGCCATCTTCACGTCCGAGGCCCGCCTTCTCGCGTTCTACTACTGCCTGGGCGTTGTGGGGGTGTTTGTGGTGTTTCATGGCCTCGGCACGGCCATCTCTTGGGCGGCGCGGCGTGTGCGTCGCCCGCGGCGACCCGAGCTCGCTCTCGCCGTCGGCAATCTCGGTGCGCCCGGTGGTATCGCCCGCTCGGTGGTGCTGTCGCTCGGTGCGGGTTTATCGCTGCTCGTCACCGTGGCCCTGGTCGATCGCTCGATCGTCTATGAACTGACCAGCAGCTTGCCCGACTCCAGCCCCAACTATTTCGTGCTCGACATCAAGCGTCCGGAGCTCGAGGACTTCCGCGCCCTCGTCCTGCGCGAGGCGCCAGCCGCCAAGATCAGCGAGGCACCGATGCTGCGCGGTCGTCTCGTCAAGCTCGGCGATCGTTTGCCCGAGCAGGTCAAGGCGACGCCCGAAACGCAGTGGGTGCTGACTGGCGACCGTGGCCTGTCCTATTCCGAAACCGTGCCGGAAGGTTCCGTGGTTGTGGCGGGGCAATGGTGGCCGGCCAACTACGATGGCGAGCCGCTCGTCTCCTTCGAGGCGGCGATCGCCAAGGGGCTCGGCCTGAAGATTGGCGACTCCGTTACCGTCAACGTGCTCGGCCGCAACGTCACGGCGCGCATCACCAACTTGCGCGAGGTGAAGTGGGAAACGCTTTCCCTCAACTTCGTCATGGTGTTTTCACCGAACACGCTGATGGGCGCGCCGCACAACCTGCTTGCCACCATCACGCTTTCCAAGGACGCGCCGCTGGCTGCCGAGGCGAGGCTCGCCCAGCAGATCGGCCGCGAGTTCCCGGCCACGACGGCCATCCGTGTCAAAGACGCCATCGATGCCTTCAGCGTCATCTTCAACCGCATCATGGTGGCGGTGAGGGCGGCCGGCAGCGTCACCCTGGTGGCGGGGGCCCTGGTGCTGGCCGGCGCCTTGGCCACGGCTCAACGCCGCCGTATCCAGCAGGCGGTCATCCTCAAGACGCTGGGAGCCACGCGCCGACGTATCCTGCTGTCGCACTTCGCGGAATACTTGGTTTTGGCTTTGTTAACGTCGTTCATCGCCCTCCTCATCGGAGGCTTGGCCGCCTGGGTCACGGTATCCCGGGTGATGGACGTCGACTTCGTGTTTTCAGCCCGGGCGGCGGCCGAAACCATGCTGCTGGCAACCGTCCTGGTTGCGCTGTTCGGTGGGTTCGGCACCTGGCGTGTGCTGGCCGCCCCGGCGGTGCCTTATCTGAGATCGGAATAGTTATCGTAGTAGTTACCACCACTTGCCAATCTGGCGGCCGATCCCCATTTCCATGCGCAAGTATACGCATGGCAGTTCGCTTGCAACTAAGGTAGAGCGTGGCCATAATCCGGCTCCCCGAGCCGGAAAGGTTCGCAAAATTCGAAGGGAAGGATCAGATGGCACAAATCGACAACAGGTACGCGCAGGCAGGCAGTGCGCGCACCGACGTCGTGGTGGACGAGGGCCTGCGCGCATATATGCTGCGCGTCTACAACTACATGGCAGGCGGCATTCTGCTGACGGGCCTGGTGGCCTATTTCGTGTTCTCGCAGGCCGTCACCACTGACCCGGCTCTGGCGGCGCATGCTGCTGGCGGGGCGGCCTACGCCCTGAAGCGCGGCATGTACCTGACGTCGTTCGGCTTGGCGATCTTCGCCAGCCCGCTGAAGTGGGTTGTGATGCTGGCGCCGCTGGCGTTCGTGTTCTTCCTGTCGTTCCGGGTCTACAAGATGAGCCTCGGCGCCGCGCAGGCCACGTTCTGGCTGTTCGCTGCGGTGATGGGCGTGTCGCTGTCGTCGATCTTCCTGGTGTTCACCGGGCAGTCGATCACGCAAGTGTTCTTCGTGACCGCCATCGCCTTCGGCGGCCTCAGCCTGTACGGCTACACGACCAAGAAGGATTTGTCCGGTTGGGGCTCCTTCCTGATCATGGGCGTGATCGGCATCATCGCCGCCTCGCTGGTCAACTTGTTCCTGCAGTCGTCGGCGCTGCAGTTCGCCATCTCGGTGATCGGCGTGCTGGTGTTCGCGGGCCTCACAGCCTACGACACGCAGCGGATCAAGGACGGCTACTTCGAGGTGATGAACGACGCGACGCTGGCGGGTAAGGCGGCCATCATGGGCGCGCTCAGCCTCTACCTCGACTTCATCAACATGTTCACCATGCTGCTCCAGTTGTTCGGCAATCGCGAGTAAGCGGTAGCTTGTTGGATACGAAGAGTGAAGGGCCTCGCCTCGGCGGGGCCCTTTGCTTTTGTGCTTCGCCTCGGGCAAGCTTCGATCTCGACCGCTGGCTATCCGAGGGGGCTCATCTGATGACGCAAGCTTTGGTGCGCATGGCCCGCGCATCCGACATCCCGGCCATTACGGCCATCTACAGCGAATCCGTAGTGCACGGCACGGCGAGCTTCGAGCTGGAACCGCCGGACGAGGCGGAGATGCGCCGTCGCTTCGATGCCATCACCGGCGCAGGCTACCCCTATCTGGTCGCAGAGCTTGCCGGCAAGGTTGTCGGCTACGCCTACGCCAATGCCTACCGAACGCGCCCTGCGTATCGCTTCACGGTCGAAGATTCGATCTATCTGGCGCCCGACATGCAAGGCAAAGGCATCGGCCGCGCCTTGCTCGACGCTCTGGTTGGAGCCTGCACCGAGCGGGGCTACCGGCTGATGCTGGCCGTGATAGGCGACTCGGCGCAGTACGCGTCGATCCGACTGCATCGCAGCGTCGGCTTCACGTTCAGCGGCACGCTGCATTCGGTCGGCTACAAGTTCGGACGCTGGCTCGACAGCATCATCATGGAGCTGCCACTCGGCGACGGTGATCGCACCGCGCCTGGCGAGATTTCCAGCGGCTCAAACCGCGGCTAGGCGCACTTTCCGCTCGAGCACATCCAGCACGCGCGCGAGGTCATGGCCGCGCTTGAGGATATGACCGGTGGCGGCGATCACGCTGTAGGCACCCTGGCG
>Ga0209813_10000321_pt1 | contig 12669 bp, 11 predicted proteins | sample EndMethybrTD3033_FD_187596 | JGI IMG/M metagenome (GOLD analysis project Ga0209813, IMG submission 187596) | Populus endosphere microbial communities from Tennessee, USA - Endosphere MetaG P. TD hybrid TD303-3 (SPAdes) (version 2) | ecosystem: Host-associated > Plants > Roots > Endosphere... | reverse complement strand
AAGGATGAGATAGACAAGGGCGAGCGTGCCGGCCGCCAACGCCAGCGCCACCCAATACGAGATGATGTCACGCGCCGCCGGCGTGCGCACGTCAAGCAGGGATTTGACCCATTCGATACCGGGAACGGACGATGTGACGGACGGCGTGAGCGACGTTCCGGTGCCGCCGCCGAGCGGCTTCACTTGCGCGAACACGAGGCGATAGACCTCGGCCACCACCCAGGTGCCGATCGCGAAATATGCGCCGTGCAACCGAAAGACGATGAGCGCAGTTGGGAGCGCGAACAGTGCGGACACAACGCCCGCGATGGGAATGGCGAGCAGCGGATCGATGCCGCCGAGCAGCGTGAGCGCGAACAGGAGGTAGCCGCCGAGCCCGACAAAGGCCTGTTGGCCGACCGAAATCAGGCCGGCGTAGCCTGCGAGCAGATTCCAGCATTGCGCGAGCGCCAGCATGTAGAACAGGAAGATCAGGTCCTGAATCAGGGTGCGGCCTGCGAAGACCGGAAGCAGCACCAGGATCAGCAGCATGACACCGGCGGCAAACGCGGCGGCGCGTGAGGCGCGGCCCGCGGCCTCGATGCGGAAAGTCCGCGTCGGCTTGGCTGATGCCTCATCCATCAACGCATCCCTCAATCCTGCGCACGAGGAAACAGGCCGCGCGGCCTGAGCACCAGCACCACGAGGAAGGCAAGATGGCCCGCCAGGATCTGCCACTCAGGATCGATGCGGGCACCGATGGTCTGGGCCAGCCCGAGCACGATGCCACCAGCGAGCGTCCCCCAGAAGCTGCCGAGACCGCCGATGATCACGGCCTCGAAGGCATAGAGCAGCCGGGCGGGGCCGATGGTCGGATCGAAATTGGCCCGCAGTCCGAGATAGAGCGCGGCGATCGTGATCACGACAAAGGCAAGCCCCATCGCCACCGCAAAGATGCGTCTGATATCCACGCCCATGAGCTGCGCGACTTCGAGATCGTCCGACGTCGCGCGGAACGCGCGCCCGATCGGCGTCCGGTAGAAGATCAGATTGAGGAGCACGATCACGGCAATCGCGGACAGGAGCGTCAGCAAGGGCACGACGCCGACCGCGATGCCGCCGCCAAGCTGGATCGAGGAGGTTTCAATCGCGCCGGAGCGCAGGCGCTGGCTGTCGGCGGAAAAAACCTGCAACAGTCCGTTCTGGATGATGATGGAGAGACCAAAGGTGACGAGCAGCGGCGGCAGCAAATCGCGCCCAAGCGCCCGGTTCAACAGCACGTGCTGAAGCGCAAAGCCGATCACGAACAGGATTGGTATTGCTACCAGCACCGCAACAAAAGGATCGAGCCCAAGCTTGCTCGCGATAAAGAGGATCGCGAAGGCGGCGAGCACGATCAAGTCGCCATGGGCGAGGTTGACCAGCCGCATTACGCCGAACATGAGCGAGAGCCCGGCCGCGAACAGAGCGTAGAGGCCGCCGAGCAATACCCCCTGGATCAATGCATCGAGCCAGCCGGTCATGTCATGAACCAAAATAGGCGCGGTGGATCTGGTCGCGTGTCAGGTCGCGCGGGCGGCCGGTGAGCGACAGACGGCCTTCCTGGAAGCAATAGACGCGATCGGCAACCTTCATCGCCTGGACGATATCCTGCTCGACCAGCACGACGCTGGTGCCCTCCGCCTTGATCTGCGGGAGGGCCGCGTAGATGTCGGCGATGATGATCGGCGCGAGGCCAAGGCTGATCTCGTCGCACAAGAGAATGCGCGGATTGGACATCAAGGCGCGGCCGATCGCAGCCATCTGCTGCTGGCCGCCTGACAGGGTCGGCGTTGCCGAGACACGCCGCTCCTTGAGGATTGGAAACATCGCATAGACTCGATCGAGTGTCCACGGCCCAGGCGCCTTGCGGCCATAGCCGCCGATCAGGAGATTTTCTTCCACGTTGAGTGAAGGAAACAGCCGCCGCCCTTCCGGCACGAGCGCGATGCCGAGCTTGACGATGTCGGCCGCTGGCCGCGCGCCGATCGGCGAGCCGTCGAGCAGGACGCTGTCGGCGGCGCCGTGAATGAGGCCCGCGATTGCCTTCAGGAAGGTCGACTTCCCTGCCCCATTGGCGCCGATGATGGCGATGGTCTCGCCCTTCTCCAGCGTCGTGTCGATGCCGTACAGCGCCTTGAAGTCGCCGTAGAACGCCGTGAGCCCGCGGGTTTGAAGCAGCGGCATGCGTCAGGCCTCGATGCCGATATAGATCTGGCGCACTTCGGGCAATTGGATCACCTCTTTTGGCCCCCCTTCCGCGATCTTGCGCCCGAAATTAAGCACGACCAGGCGATCGACCACGGCGAGAAGTGCGTGCACGACATGCTCGATCCACAGGATAGCGACGCCGGTCTGGCGTATCTCGCGGATAGTGGCGATGAGTTCGAGGCATTCGCCCTCGGTCAGGCCGCCGGCGATCTCGTCCAGCAGCAGAAGCCGCGGCGCCGTTGCAAGCGCGCGGGCCATCTCCAGCCGCTTGCGTTCCAGGAGCGTCAGCGAGCCCGCGAGCGTGTTGGCGCGCTTGATGAGCCCGAGCCGTTCGAGGATCTCGCCGCAGGATTGCGCAGCCTCACGTTCCGACTTGCGGTGGCCATAGACCGCGCCGACGAGCAGGTTCTCGAACACGGTGAGATTCTCGAACGGCTGCGGAATCTGGTGGGTGCGGCCGATGCCGGCCCGGCAGCGCCCCTGCGGCGGCTGCTTCAAGAGGTCCCGGCCATCGAAACGAATGCTGCCGGCGGTCGGCGTCAGGCCGCCGGCGATCAGGTTGAACAGTGTGGTCTTGCCCGCGCCGTTCGGCCCGATGATGCCGACCGCCTCGCCCGGCGCGACCACGAGATCGAGATCGTCGGCGACGATGATCGAGCCGAAGCTTTTCTTCAGGCCTGCGACTTCCAGCATGAGATGTCAACGCGCCGCGCGATCAGGCGATGGCCTCCATTTGGCCGCCGACGGGGATCGCTGGTGCCGTCTTGTTGTCGGTGATGACGATATCGTATTTGCCATCCTTGAACCGCCACTGACCGCCGACCAGCGGCGTTTTCGCAACGTTCTTGGCAGCGAAGGGCGGCAGGTTTGCACCGCCCCATTGCACCTTGCCGACGACCGTGTCGAGATTGGTCGCAGCGATGGTCGCAGCGATCGCTTTGGGGTCACGGTCGGGCGCGCGCTTCAGCACGTCAACGGCGACTTCCAATAGCGCGTGGATGAAGCCGATCGGCTGCGTCCACTGCTTTTTGGTCGCGGCCTGATAGGCGCCTGCGAGATCCTTGGCGCTCATACCGTTAAGGGACGACTTGAAGGGATGGCTGGGCGACCACCAGACCTCCGAGGACAGGTTATGGCCATCCTTGCCCAGCGCCTCGACGGCGACCGGAAACAGGATCGCCTTGCCGATGGAAGCGACCTTCGGCCTGAAGCCTTGCTGGAGTCCCTGTTTCCAGAACGTCGTGAAATCCGGCGGCAGCACCACACCGGTGATGATCTCGCAATTGGCCGACTTGAACGCACCGATCTGGGCGGAGAAATTATCGGTGAGATTCTGATAGCGGCCGGGATCGGTGAGCTTGTAACCGCCCTTCTCCAGCACCGGCGGAAAGCCAACGACCTTGTCGCCCCAGGCGTTGCCATCGCCATCGTTCGGAAACAGCCCGCCGACGGATTTGTTGGTTGCGACCTGGCTCCACATGTTGGTGAAGACGGCGATGACGTCTTCGAGCCCCCAGAAGAAATGATAGGTGTAGTTGAAGCCTTGCCAAGCGGGAGGCCCGCCGCCGGGATTGGCCTGACGCCCGATGAACCAGGGTTGCCATGGCGCCATGGTGGAGATGCAGGGCACCTCCTCGATCTCGCATTGGGTCGAGACCGGGTTCGTGGTCTCCGGCGTCGAGGCGACCAGCATCAGATCGATCTTGTCCTGGACGATCAAATCCTTTGCGACTTCGGCGGCGCGGTTCGGATTGGACTGACTGTCCTTCACGACGACCTCGACCGGCACGGCGGCATTGCCGATCTTGATGCCAGCCTTCGCCGCTTCCTTGAAATTGGCGATGATGAAATTGTCGGCCTCGGCAAAGGCTGCGAGCGGCCCGGTGAGCGGTGAGACATAGCCGAGCTTGATCGCGCGCGTCTGCGCGATCGCCGGCGACTTCAATCCAACCGACAGCGCAGCACCCGTTGCGGCCGAGTATTTCAGGAGCGTACGGCGGTCGATCTGATAGCGATGAGTCGAACTGATGTTGTGGCAGGTCATCTGCGCGTCCTCCCCTCTGGATGCGCCGGATTCCCATCGTGGATCGATTGACACACGGGCCGGCGTTCGATATTCGAACATACGTTCGTATGTCGACCAGTCTCTGCCAGAGACCAGATGGAGTCAACAGGCCGCGTCATGACGCAAACCCCGCCGCAACCCAAAGGCGATCCCGAGGACAAGGAATTCATGACCACGCTCGCCAAGGGCCTCGCAGTGCTTGGCGCGTTTGGACGGCAGCGTCCGACCATGACCTTGTCGGAGGCAGCAGCGGTGGCGGACCTGTCGCGAGCCACTGCGCGCCGCGTGCTGCGCACCCTCACGCAGCTCGGTTATGTTGAGCAGGACGGCAGGACGTTTTCGCTGTCGCCGCAGATTCTCGACCTCGGCTTCGCTTATCTCTCGACGCAAAGCTGGATTGATCGCGCCCTGCCCTTGATGCGCGAGCTCAGCGAACGACTCGGCGAATCCAGCTCGGCGGCGATCCTGCAAGGCAACGACATCGTCTATGTCGGGCGCGTTCCAGCCCGCCGAATCATGTCGGCGGCACTGTCGGTCGGCAGCCGTCTGCCGGCGCTGCACACCGCACTCGGGCGGATCATGTTCGGCTATCTCGACGACGCCGAGATCTGGCGGCGGCTGAAGTCGCAACGCATCGAGGCCTACACGCCGCAGACCATCACCGACCTGCAAGCGCTGTTCGATCGTATCCGCGCTGATCGCGCGCAGCGGTTTTCAATCGTCGACGAAGAACTCGAGCGCGGCCTGCGCGCGCTCGCCGTCCCGGTGCTCGATCGGAGCGGACAGGCCGTCGGCGCCATCAACCTGTCGACACACTCGACCCGCACGACGCGTAACGAAATGCGGGAGCATTTTCTCCCCGAGCTCCACCGCATCGCCGAACAGATCTCATCGATGACCGTCTGAGCCAGCGTCGCTCTTGCCAATCGACGGTTGCGGCCGTATCGTCACGTCAAGTTCGGAATACGGACACTAGTTCGATAATCGAACATAGAAACCTAGGGAGATCGCGCAATGGCAGGCAAGGCGCAGGGTAACGCGGCATTGGCAATCCCGCCCGAGCACATCGGCAACGTCAAAGTCACCCGTCCGCAAACCGGCCAGGAATATCTGGACTCGCTGCGCGATGACCGCACCGTCTACATCTACGGTGAGCGGGTCAAAGACGTCACCACCCATCCGGCTTTCCGCAACACCGCGCGCATGGTCGCCCGCCTCTACGATGCGCTGCACGACGACAAGCGCAAGCACAAGCTTCTGGTGCCGACCGACACCGACAATGGCGGCGTGACACACGCCTTCTTCAAGGCGCCGAAGACCATGGACGATCTCATCGCCGGGCGTGATGCCATCGCCGAATGGGCAAAGATCACCTACGGCTGGATGGGGCGCGCGCCGGATTACAAGGCCGCGTTCCTGGCGACGCTCGGCGCGAATTCCGATTTCTACGACCCCTACCAGGACAATGCCAAGCGCTGGTACAAGTTCAGCCAGGAGCGCGTGCCGTTCATCAATCACGCGATCATCCATCCACCGGTTGATCGTGACCGTCCACCGAACGAAGTCGCCGACGTCTGCTGCCATATCGAGAAGGAGACCGACGCCGGCATCATCGTGTCGGGCGCCAAGGTGGTCGCGACCGGATCGGTGCTGACCAACTACACCTTCGTCGCGCATCACGGGCTCATTCCACTCCAGGACAAGAAGTTTGCGGTCGTGTTCATGGTGCCGACCAATGCGCCCGGCGTGAAATTCATCTGCCGCACCTCGTACGAAATGAGCGCGAGCGTGATGGGAAGTCCGTTCGACTATCCGATCTCGAGCCGTCTCGACGAGAACGATGCCGTGTTCATCATGGACAAGGTGCTGGTGCCCTGGGAGAACGTCTTCGTCTATGGCGACATCGAGAAGGCCAACAACTTCTTCCCGCGAACTGGTTTCCTGCCGCGTTTCGTCGTTCACGGCTGCACGCGGCTTGCCGTCAAGCTCGACTTCATCAGCGGGCTGCTGTTGAAGGCAACCGAGGCCGCCGGCACCAAGGACTATCGCGGCGTGCAGGCCAATGTCGGCGAGGTCATCGCGTGGAGAAACCTGTTCTGGAGCCTGTCGGATGCGATGGTCCGCGATCCCAAGCCATGGATCGGCGACCACGTGCTGCCGAACATGGATCCCGGCAACGCCTACCAGATCATCGCCACCATGGCTTACACCAAGGTGAAGTACCTGATCGAGCAGACGGTCGCCTCGGGCCTGATCTATCTCAACAGCCACGCCAGCGACTTCAAGAACAACGAGATCCGCCCCTATCTCGATCGCTATTTGCGCGGCTCCAACGGCTACAAGGCCGAGGAGCGCGTGAAACTGCTCAAACTGTTGTGGGATTGCATCGGCAGCGAATTCGGCGGCCGGCACGAACTCTACGAGATCAACTATGGCGGTTCGACCGAGGAGATCCGCCGCTACTGCCTGTTCGGCGCGCAAGCCTCCGGCAATGCCGACCGATTCAAGGGGTTCGCCGAGGACTGCATGGCCGAATACGACCTCGACGGCTGGAAGGTGCCAGACCTCACCGATCCCGGCGAGCTGAGCTATCACATGCTGCGAAAGTGACGGACGGTGTCGCAGCGGCGTCATGACTGCTCTGACATTGGGTCTTGGGAAACCCTGGCGACATGAACACACACATCTCATCTCCGGGGCAAGGTAACCGAAGCCCGGTTTTGCGCGGTGTCTCCATCGATCCCAAGCAATTCCGGTCTGTCATGGCAACCTTTGCAACCGGGGTCGCCGTCATCGCAACCGAATGGAGCGGCGAGCTTTTCGGCGCGACCATAAATTCGCTGACGTCGGTCTCGCTGGAGCCCTGCATGCTTCTCGTTTGCACAAGCGAGGGCAGCGCGACCGGGACGGCTATCCGCAACCGGGGTTTCTTCTCGGTGAACATTCTTGGCCAACATCAATCTGAACTGTCGGCCCGCTTCACGGGGAACCAGCAAAATCGATTTGCGGACCTTGCCGTAGCGTTCAGCGCTGACGGGCTGCCCCTGTTGCAAGGCGCCGCGGCTCAACTCTGTTGCCGGGTCGCCGCGGTCCACAAGGCAGGCGACCACGATATCATCCTGGGCGAGGTGTTCTCGGGCGAAGAGATTGCTTGTCGTCCGCTTGTTTTTCACAAGGGGACGTATGGGAGTTTTCAGCGTGTCTGATCCGAACGAAATTTCAAATAACCGCAAACGATTTAGAGGCCGCAATCAGGTAATTTGATCAACGAGGGATGGCATACTTCTCGGTCGCACGGGATGCTGTACTCTCAACGACCCGTCCGCGTCGCGCCCCGACATCTACATCACCCCTCGGAGCGACTGCGCAGATTTGCCGTCGATAGATTTTTCTAGATCTCCCGGTGCACACATGATGCACACGACGCCTTCTAATCGCTTGAACTCTCGCTCCAGTCCATCATGGGGAAGTTTGAGCTAGGTCCAACCAGCGTGCGAGAGCTTGGTCCAACTGCCAGCCTCACCGACCGCTTTGCGCCAAGAGCGGACCATGGATACATCCATCGTCTTTACAAAGCGGGATTATTGATCACCCGCTTATTGCCTATCTGAACAGACTCGCAAGAGAAATCCTGCAGCTGGTGCTACCAATATCGTCTGCGTTGTCCAGGTAGAAGCCATGAGATTCGACCTGCCGCGGCTTGTTACCCTGTCCCTCCTAGCGCGGCGGCCGGCGGAGCGTGGCCCGCTGCTAACATTATCGTTGTTGGGTTCGCGTCAGGCAGCGCGCACCGAGTCGAGGAATTTGGCTACCTCGACCTTAAGGCGGTTGCTGTCGCGGGACAGCATTTGCGCTGCCGATAGCACCTGCGAGGAGGCCGAACCAGTCTCACCGGCGCCGCGCTGGACGTCGCTGATATTGGCGGAGACCTCCTGGGTGCCCTGCGCGGCCTGCTGCACGTTGCGGGAGATTTCCTGCGTTGCCGCGCCCTGCTCTTCCACGGCAGCCGCGATGGTCGAGGAAATCTCCGACAGGCGCTCGATGGTCCCGCTGATCTCCCTGATTGCGCTCACCGACTCTTGCGTCGCGGCCTGGATGCCCGAAATCTGCTGGCTGATCTCGCCGGTGGCCTTGGCGGTCTGCTCAGCCAACGCCTTCACTTCAGAAGCCACCACGGCAAAGCCGCGGCCAGCCTCGCCCGCGCGCGCCGCCTCGATGGTAGCGTTGAGCGCGAGCAGGTTGGTCTGGCCGGCGATGGTGTTGATCAGTTCGACCACGTCGCCAATGCGGCCCGCCGCCTTCGACAATTCACCAACGCGTTCGTTGGTAGTGCGGGCCTGATCAACAGCCTCGTTGGCCATCCGCGCGGATTCCTGCACCTGGCGGCTGATCTCGGTGACCGACGAGGTCAGTTCCTCCGTCGCCGACGCCACCGACTGCACGTTGGTCGAGGCTTCCTCGGACGCGGCCGCCACCGTCGTAGCCAATTGCTGCGATCGATCTGCGGTGGAGGTCAGTGTTTTGGCGGAGGCTTCCAGTTCGGTCGACGCCGAGGAAACCGTCTCGACGATCTCGCCGATCTTGGCCTCAAAATCATCGGCAAGCCGGTTCATGGCGACCACCTTCTCGGCCTGCGCGGCTTTTTCCAGCGCCGCCCGCTCCGCCTGCATGGCCTGTACTTTTTCCGCATTTCCCTTGAACACCAGCAACGCGCGCGCCATTGCTCCCATTTCGTCGCGGCGTTCGACACAGGGCACAGCAATCGACGTATTGCCTTCGGCGATTTCGCCCATCGCGTCCGTCATCTGATTGACGGATCGAACGATCCGGTTGAACACGATCCATAGCGCACCGGCGGCAAGCAGTATCGAGAACGCCATCAGGACGCCATTGATCAGCACCGTTTGCAGACTGCTTCGCTGCGAAGTTTCGGCGAGTTTCACCGCTTCCTGACTTGCCAGCGCGCTGAGCGCAATGACGTCGTCGATCGCCTTGGTCGACTGACTGAACCATTCAGCGGAATTGACGGGATAAGCGCCCCCGCCAAGTCCGGCGGCATAGACGCCCTTGCGGGTCTCTTCGAACCGGCGGAACACATTCTCGCGCACCCGTTCAGTGCCGCCCACCACACTCTGCGGCGCCGACGATTTTGCGGCATAGGCTTGCACGTAGTCCCATGCAGCTTCTAGTCGACCGCGGAATGTCGCGAGGGTGCTGATCTCCTGCGAGCTCATCGGCTTGCCGGAAGCCACCAGCGCTGCTACTGCGGCCCTCTCGCGCCCGAGATACTCGCTCATGACCCAGACGAAGTGCTTCAGGTTCTGCAGGCTCGACAGGCGGGACTGGACGTCATCTTCCTCCATCGCCGCGGCGACGCGGAGGGCCTGGCTGGCGGTGATCAGCCCGGTGATGGTCGGAGCCCACTGCGAAACGATGGCTTTGTCACGCGCGCCTGCTGGTTTGGTGATCTCGGCATCCGCGCGCGCGCGAAGCGCCGCAACCTGTTCATGCGCGCGCTTGGCGCCGGCGATCATTTGGTCCTTGTTGGCGAAATGCCTTGCGGCGATGCGAGCCAACGCCTGCTCGAACGGCTGGTCGCCGAGTTTGCGGAAATTCGCGATCGCAGACTTCTGGGCGTCGGCCGCGGGGTCGGCGGCGTTGAGCGCCAGATTGGTCGCGCCGCGCTCGCGGGCCCATTGGCCTGCGCTTTCCAGCAACATATCCGCGGTCTCGTTGACCGAGGCCGCATCGGCCGCCGTTGCCCGCTCCAGGCTGGCATTGCGCAAGACGTGTCCGGAGATGCCGATACCGAAGAGGGCCAGCAGCGCGACCGCCGTGACAAGGAGATTGCGAATACTCCATACCGTTCCGGCTCGCGCGGACGCATTGGTCGTGGCCATGCCCTGCACCCCCTAGGCGGTTCGGGAGCTGCCCAGTTGATGCTGAGGCAGACCGCTCCGACGTTTCCAAAGAACCTCACCGACTTCATTGTCGACAGCAGTCGGGCACAAGCATCGCGCAAGAAAATGCGCGCGATGGGACTCACGCGGCCTCGTTGGACCGCGCGCCATAAGGCGGCGCTTTGGCAAAATGGTATGCTGCATCTTCCACGTTGAACTTAACGCCGGCTGCGTATAACTACGGGAAAAGAGCGGGAAATGCCTGAAATTAAACACCTTTCGCGTGTCGCTAAACTAACGTGCACGCAGAGGTGAAGAACTATCTATTTAGGATTGTCGAAGCGCGCCGTGTTCGTGCCGATTCATGATGGCAGACCGGCCGCTGCAAGCCCGCTTCTTGGTGATGCATACAAAGACCTGTGCACGATGTCCGCTTCGGGTTCAAACTCAGAGGTCGAGGCGGATGATCGGGAGGTTGGCTTTGCCCCCATAAGCGGAAATGCCTAGGAACGCCCGCTTTGCGCCAGAAGCGGCCATGACTGACGCCTGAGGGTCGTTACTCCGTCGGCGCGATGGACGTCGTCGTCAAATCGGGATCATTGCCGGGACTGAAGTGCACGTCCTCCAAGAGCGAGGAGGATACCGACGGTATCTGCGTGCCATTGGAAGCGCGAAAGACGGCGACGCGGGTCCTGTTGAAGACGCCTTCCGCGCTAACGGCGCGTTGAGCTCGTTGAGCAACTCAGTAACGAAAACACTGTGCTCGCCCTTCGTGGCATCGGCGACCTCGCCGGGCGTATTAGACGAGATGACGAGCGCGTTGTTGGGCGCGTTGACTGGCGCAAGCCCGTGGGAGTAGGAGCGGAAACGGCATTCATAGGGATTGCGTCGCGAGGCGTCGATGACGGCCAACGTGGCGCGAGCGCCCCGCTCCTTAAATGCGTGGAGAACGGTTTCGACGGACGTACCCTCTTGGTGTACATCGCCTTCCTTCCAGATCACTGCATCGGTCGAGATCATGTAGGTTTCGTGGCGAGACTTAGCCGCCGAAGAACAGCATCACGACAGATCCGGGAATGATTCTGGATTTAACTGCTCGACCGCGCGAGCCATATCTGCCTTGGTGGCGTCCTCCACCACATCGACATCGAAACCGTGGCGGCGCATTGCATGCGCCAGAGGGCTTGCGTCGTTGAGGGGTTGGTTTAGCGGCTCGGCGGCGTCCGGACAATTGCCATTGCCGATGATGAGCGCGAGCTGGAGAGCGCCGGCTCTTTCCCGGGCAGACACCGCCATTGCGGCTTCCGAGGCGTGCAGATCAACGCTGCATTCGTGCCGATCGCCAGCAATGCCACGCCGACAAGACCGCAAGTAACGGTAGGCAAGGGGCGGACACAGTAGAGCTGCGTCACTTTCATTTCACCTCCCCTAAACTGCGAGAACTCCCATTCCTTCAAATGCATTTCTGACATAACCGCACGCGAAGATCACGATCAGTCGCAAGAACAGGCCATTTTCCCTGCCTCTCCTTCGAAAAGCATGCGTGAATCTTCTTGAGCCCAAGTAGGCGACGTGGTTTCTGGTCATTTGTGACGTTTGCTAAACAAACTGTGCGAGACCGCCATGAGGGCCTTCTCTGCGTACTGGTCGATCACAATAGTGATCGCCTGGACCTGCACGAGGCGTAACAAAGAAGACAAGGTCCGCAGCCCCGCGCTAGACGCCGCAAGAGACGCATGCGGGCTCATGGTATCGTCCATCAAATTGAAGTTGCGATTGCGATCAACACGACGGGGATCAGAACAATCACAATGAACGCATGTGCTATACACGAGGTCGTCCGCCATGGCACCTACCAACTTTTACTTCACGTGAGGACCGTACATCCAACGGCAGCCGTTGGCATGTGCGATTTGTGCCAAACGTCAAAAGGATACTGGCGCAGCTTTGCGGACTTCGAGGTCTCGATCATGACAAGCTTAACCTGATCGGCAAGACTAGATCTGCCACAGCTAAGTGATCTTGCAGCTGGGTCACTCTTGGATGCGCTCGTCGATTTCAGACTCGGCCTGCAGCCAAAAGTCCAAGTCCCGGCCTGACGGTCGTCCGCTCTGTTCCCAAATTTCCTTGGTGCGTTCACTGATCGCCTGCTTTGTGCGCCTCGCCTCCAGACGCTATCGCAGCTTCTGTTTCAGATCCTCGATCCATGCCCTCAGCCGCTCTACGGTCGTCTGATCGTTGAGGCGCGAAGCAATCCGGGTCGCCTGTTCGATCTTGCGCTCTAGTTCGCGAGAGTCGTCACTCTGAGTCATTAGACCGTCTCCTTGACGGTTCAGGTCTGGCTTTTTTGTTCATATTCCCGGGATGGAAACGCGGCACGACAGTCTTCGAGGGTGACTGCTTGATGGGCAGGATCTCTGTGTGACCGTCAACGAGAAGTAAGGCTATGCAGGCGGCGGGGCGCCAGTTCCTAAG
>Ga0209813_10000320_pt1 | contig 12685 bp, 12 predicted proteins | sample EndMethybrTD3033_FD_187596 | JGI IMG/M metagenome (GOLD analysis project Ga0209813, IMG submission 187596) | Populus endosphere microbial communities from Tennessee, USA - Endosphere MetaG P. TD hybrid TD303-3 (SPAdes) (version 2) | ecosystem: Host-associated > Plants > Roots > Endosphere... | reverse complement strand
TTTAATCCGGGGAACCGATGTCCGTTCCTGCTGGCGACCTTCCGATGAACCCCGCTAGAAGCAGCGTCCCCGTCCGGTGAAACGCCCTCTAAGGCGACACCCTGAGTCGGTCAACAGCCTTTTTGCATTTTCATGGCGACCCGTTTCCACACGCCGCCAGAACCCCGATTCCACGGGCGATTCATGCGTCGAAAAAATTCGAACATGGCTCTCTCCCATGCCGTCCGACGCGACACGCCCGATTCCGAATCCCGGAAAAAGGTCATTTTTCGAATGAGTTGCGCCCGGCACCGAGTCTTTAGGCCGGGAATCGGCGTCCTGCGTTCCGGCGCGCTTTCGCCGCGCCGACGCCCACCGCTCGGCTAGGGCTTCTGCTTATAATCGATGCGGATGCGCACCCATTCGCCGACCTTCGACTGTCCGCCGACACGCGGCGGGCGGACCCGGAATTGCCAGGCCGCGGCCAGCACGGCGCGGGCGATGTTCGAGCCTGCGGGATATTCATCCACCTTCACGCAATCCTCGACCCGGAAGTCCGGCACCGTGCGGCAGGCGATAAGGCCCCAGCCCGGGCCGGTCGCGGTGGACATGTAACCGCGCAGTTCGTCGTCATAGGGCTCGCGATACCAGGATGCGGCGTAGAGCGGTTCGCCGTTCGGCCCCGATCCCGAAACGCGGGGACTATCGCGATATGCCGAACCCGTATCGGCCGGCCCCATGGGCGAGCGCCTCGGAGCGGCGGGAGGAGCCGGCGCGCGGGGCAACGCCGATATGTCGGTTGCCGCCATCTCCTTCGGGGAAAGCTGGATCAGCGGCGGCGCAGGCTGGATCGCCGGCCGGGGCTGGGTTTGCGGGGTAACGGGCTCCGGCTTGTTATCGGGCGGAGCGATAGCCTGGCGCGGGCGGACAGCCGGCTTTTCGGCGTCCTCGGCCACCGTCGCCTGCTCTTGCTCGGAAGCGGCCTTGAAGCGGACTTCGGTGACGACGGGCTTGTCGCCGCGCGACGTCAGCGACGAGCCGAGAGTGAGGACGAGAAGCACCAGAAGCGCTTCCGCCAGAACGGCCAGGGCGAACCCGGCCACCGACCGGCCGCGGCCGGGTGCGGCCGTTCCGGAAGGAAATTCGGCAGGATCGGAAGCCGGCTGTGACAGAAAACCTCGACATCGGAACCGCGCGATCGAAAGCTTCGGCGGCGACTGGGCTGCCCAGGTACGCTTCGGCCCAACCGGGCACAAGGCGTATCGCCCGCCCCCGATCGATCGAAGCCGTCCACAAGCGACGGGCATTCGATATGACCGGCGCGCACTTTCTGCGCGATGAATGCGGGCTGCCATCGTTACGCTTCTTCGGCGTAGCCTGCGAGGTTCGGCTTGGCCTGTAGGCGATTCCCGTTAACCTCCGGGCGATGACCCAGTTCGATTCCGATCCCGCCTTCGCCCTTGTCGACCCCGAACTGCGCGCGGCGCTGGCGGCAATGCCGCCGCTGAACTTCGAGGCCCAGTTCCGTGACGGCAAGCGCCTGCCCCAGCCCGAAATGCGCGATGCCCCGCCCCGGCCCGACGTGACGGTCGAAGAGGAACTGGCGCCGGGCCTTGCCGGAGCGCCGGACGTGAAAGTGCTGGTAATCAATCGCGACGCCAAGGCGCCGCCCCGCCCGGCGATTCTCTTCATGCATGGCGGCGGCTACATCGGCGGATCGGTGTGGCGGCAGCTGTTCCGGATGCAGGACGCCGCCAAGGCTCACGATTGCCTCGTCGTCTCCATCGACTATCGCGTCGCACCCGAAACGCCGTTTCCCGGGCCGCGCGACGATTGTTATGCCGCGCTCCGATGGCTCCACGACAATGCCGAACGACTCGGAGTCGATCCTTCCCGCATCGTGCTGCTGGGAGAAAGCGCGGGCGGCGGACTGGCCGCGCAGCTCTCGCTGGTCGCGCGGGATCGCGGCGAACTGCCGATCCTCGCCCAGGTTCTGGTCTATCCGATGCTCGACGACCGCAGCCATCTCGACGGTGCGGCGCCACCGCATATCGGCACGCATGTATGGACGCGCGCGTCCAACCGGTTCGGCTGGAAATGCTATCTCGGCATGGAGCCCGGCGGGCCCGAGGCGCCTGCCGGCGCGGCTCTGGCCCGCGAAACCGATATCGCCGGCCTGCCGCCGACCTGGATCGGCGTCGGCGGGCTGGACCTATTCGTCACCGAGAACATCGCCTTCGCCGAGCGACTGATGGCGGCGGGTGTCCCTACCGAGTTGCTGGTCGTGCCCGGCGCCTATCACGGGTTCAACCGCTCGGCCCCCAAGGCGGCGGTGTCGCGGACCTTCAACGCCGCGTGGAACGATGCCCTGGCCCGGTATTTCGCCGCTGCGCCTCGCTAGGGTCCGTACTCAATACCAGCGCTGGTATTGAGTACGGACCCTAGGCGGCTGTTGATAAAGCGGCACATCTGCGTGATAGTGGCGCGGTGAGCCAGACGATCGTCGAGCCCTTCCCCATCACCGATACCCCATCGGTCGTGCTTCCCGCTCGGCCCGAAGCGATCCGGCTTTCCCCGCAGACCACCGCCGTCGTCGTGATCGACATGCAGAACGCCTATGCCAGCAAGGGCGGTTATGTCGATCTGGCCGGGTTCGATGTCGCCCCGGCGGCGGGGGTTATCGCGAAGATCGCCGAAGTGCTCGACACCGCGCGCGCCGCCGGCATGCCCATCGTCTTCCTGCAGAACGGCTGGGACGGCGACTATGCAGAGGCGGGAACGCCCGGATCACCCAATTGGCACAAGTCCAACGCGCTGAAGACCATGCGCGCCCGGCCGGACCTTTCTGGCAAGCTGCTGACGCGCGGCGGCTGGGATTACGACCTGGTGGACGCACTGGCGCCGCAGCCGGACGACTTGCGCGTCCACAAGCCCCGTTATTCCGCTTTCTTCAATTCGCAGCTCGATTCCATCCTGCGCGCACGCGGCATCAGGACGCTGGTGTTCGTCGGCATCGCCAGCAACGTCTGCGTGGAATCGACGCTGCGCGACGGCTTCCACCTCGAATATTTCGGGGTGATGCTGGAGGACGCGACGCATCACCTCGGCCCCGACTTCATCCAGGCGGCCACCGTCTACAACGTCGAGAAGTTCTTCGGCTGGGTCAGCACCGTCGCCGATTTCCGCACCGCCGTGGGCCAGCTCGCCAGGGAGTAAGTCAATGCCGTTCGAAGCGATCAACCCGCCGCAGTTCCCCGCCCCCATCGCACCCTACTCCGCCGGGACGAGGGCCGGAAACACGGTCTACGTCTCGGGCGTGCTGGCATTGGGCGAAGGCGGCGCGGTGCTGCATGTCGGCGATGCGGCGGCGCAGACGCGGCATGTGCTCGACGTCATCAAGATCACGCTGGAAGCGGCGGGCGCGACTTTGGCGGACGTGGCGATGAACCATATCTTCCTGAAGGACCTGGCGGACTATGCCGCGTTCAACGCGGTCTACGCCGAGTATTTCCCCGGCGCGAAGCCGGCGCGCTATTGCATCAAGGCCGATCTGGTGAAGCCCGATTGCCTGGTGGAGATCGCCAGCGTGGCGCATATCGGCTGATGCCGCATGTCTCCGGTCTCTATTGGGAAAGCCACGGCCGCGACGATGCGCCGCCGCTGATCCTGTCCGCCGGGCTTGGCGGATCGGGCAGCTACTGGCTGCCCAACGTGCCGGCGCTGGCAGAACACTTCCGCGTCATCCTCTACGACCATCGCGGCACGGCGCGCAGCGACCGGGCGCTGCCCGATGTCGTCACCGTGGATCAGATGGCCGAGGACGTCCTCATGCTGATAGACGGCCTCGGGCTTGAACGGCCGCATTTCATGGGCCACGCGGCGGGCGGCGTCGCCGGGCTGGCTCTGTCGCTCAAAGCGCCGGAGCGGCTCGGCAAGCTGGTCGTCGTCAACGGCTGGGCCAGGCTCGATCCCCACTTCGCCCGCTGCTTCGACGCGCGGCTGGCGATCCTGCGGGGCGCGGGGCCTGAGGCCTATCTCCGCGCGCAGCCGATCTTCCTGTTCCCCGCCCCCTGGATCTCGGAAAATCATGAGCGGCTGGAAGCCGAGACGCGCCACCATCTCGAAAATTTCCCGGGCGCGGCCACGATGGAAAAGCGGATCGCCGCCTTGCGCGCCTTCGATATCGACAGCCGGGTCGAAGAGATCGCCGTGCCGGTCCTGGCCCTGGCTTCGCGCGACGACATGCTGGTGCCCTACACCGCCTCGGCCTTCGTGGAGCGTGTGCCAGGGGGAGCAGGCGCGCTGATGGACTGGGGCGGCCACGCCTGCAACCTCACCGATCCCGCCAATTTCGAATCCGTCGTCCTCGATTTCCTCAGGAGCTAGGCCATGCAAGTCGGCGTCTTCGTGCCCATCAACAACAACGGTTGGCTCATCAGCGAGAACGCCCCGCAGTACATGCCCAGCTTCGACCTGAACAAGGCGATCGCGATCAAGGCGGAGGAATACGGGCTCGACTTCCTGCTATCGATGATAAAACTGCGCGGCTTCGGCGGGAAGACGCAGTTCTGGGAGTACGGGCTGGAAAGCTTCACGCTGATGGCCGGCCTTGCCGCGGTGACCGAGCGGATCAAGATCTACGCCACCTGCCCAACCCTCGTCATCCCGCCCGCCTTTGCCGCGCGGATGTGCAACACGATCGATTCGATCAGTCACGGGCGCTTCGGGCTGAACCTCATCACCGGCTGGCAGCCGCCCGAATATACCCAGATGGGGCTGTGGCCGGGCGACGAGCATTTCCGCCACCGCTACAATATGCTCGACGAATATGCCGGCATCCTGCGCGAGCTGTGGGAGACCGGGCGCAGCGACTTCAAGGGGCAGTACTATGCGATGGACGATTGCCTCGTCCGCCCCCAGCCCGAAGGCGAGATGAAGATCATCTGCGCGGGATCGTCGGACGCCGGCCTCGCCTTCTCGGCCAAGTGGGCGGACTACGCCTTTTGCCTGGGCGTCGGAGTGAACACGCCCCAGGCGTTCTCCGGCAACAACGAGCGTCTGGCCAAGGCGCTGGAAGTGACGGGGCGCGATGTCTCGGTCTTCGTCCTGGTCATGATTATCGCCGCCGAAACCGACGAGGAAGCCATGGCCAAATGGCGCAGCTATAACGACGGCGTCGATCTGGAAGCCATCGGCTGGCTGGCCGATCAGGGCGCCAAGGACACGGTGAACAAGGACACCAATGTCCGCCAGCTGGCCGCGCCCGAAGGTGCGGTGAACATCAACATGGGCACGCTCGTCGGCTCTTACGAAAGCATCGCGCGGATGCTCGACGAGATGGCCGAAGTGCCCAATACCGGCGGTGTGCTGCTGACTTTCGACGATTTCCTGGAAGGGATCGAATCTTTCGGCACCCGCATCCAGCCATTGATGAAGAGTCGATCGCTCTAACTAAGCGCGAAGTCGCGACGCACCGATATGCCCCTGAACAGCTTCGTCATTGCGAGCGAAGCGCGGCAATCCAGGGTCCCATGCGCCGCTCTGGATTGCCGCGTCGCTACGCTCCTCGCAATGACGGCCTGGCGGGAAGCCTCCAAGCTTTACCTGTAAATCGAACCGGCCGCGACCAGTCGCGGGATATCGCGTTCCAGTATCGGCTTCACTTCCGCAATACGGCCATCGCCTTCGCTCGGCTTGCTGTAGCCGCAGCGATAATCGAGATGCGTCTTGAGTTCGGGCGACAGGCCCGGACCCTCGGCGATATCCCGATAAGTCGGCGCGCCGATGCGCCGCGCGATCCCGGCAAGATGCGCGCGGTCGAGGCCCAGGAAGGCAATCAGGTTTTCGCCCAGGATGCCGCGCACTTCGCTTTCGGACACGCCGCGCATAATGTCCGACAGGTATTCAATCGTATTGGGCCAGGTGCCCTCGGTATGCGGATAATCGCGGCCGAACGCCATGCAGGCCACGCCGATCTCGTCACGCATCGCCAGTTCCGCCCGGTTCATGAAGGACAGACCGGCGATGCAGTTGACGCCCCAGTACTCGCTCGGCCGGCGTTTGGCGGGCAGACGATCGCGGTTCTGCTCCCACACCCGGTCGAGAAGCTCCAGCGTCGCGGGTATCCAGTCCGCGCGCACTTCCGTCACCATCATCTTCAGCTGGGGATGCCGGTCGAACACGCCGCCCAGCATGAACTGCCACATGCCCTGCCGCGACCGCAGATCGGCGAAGACGCCGCTGTCGTTGAATACGGTGGTGACGAGCTTCATCACCAGTTCCTGCGCCCCCCCGCCTTCCGCTTTCACTTCGGCGGCGGCGGTTTCCACTTCCGAATGCATAAAGCCTTGCGGCATCCCGTAACCGGCATGCGTGATGAGCGTCAGGTTGCGCTCGGCATAAGCGGCGAAGACCGGATCCCAGTCCGCCTCGAACACGGGTATCTGCGTCGGCAGCGCGCAATAGCCCGGTGTGAAGGCGCCGACGAAACCCCGATCCGCCATGTAGTCCGCTTCATCCAGCACGGCCTGACGGTCCAGTCCGGAAAGCGGCGCGCCGATCATCAGCAGGCGGTCCTTCGCCGGGCCGAAAGCGTCGGCGCACCAGCGGTTGAACCCACGGGCCCCGGCATCGACCGCGGCCACCGCGTAAGTGCCGTTGACCGTGTTCCAGAACATGTCCAGCGTGCGGTAGTCACCCGGAAACACCAGTTCCGCCGCCACGCCTTCGCGGTCCATGTCCTGCAGTCGGACGTCGCGGTTCCACAGGCCTTCCTCGCCGCGATCGAAACAGCCGTCCTTGTCGAACACCGGCCGCGCCGCATCGGGCACGCGCATGTCGCACAGAAGCTGCATCGTCCCACCGAACAACGCCTTTTCGTCGCGCAACCGCTGGAGATACTTGTGGTACTTGCCCTCGAGATAGTCGGGCCACAAGGCGGGCGGAATGCCCGAGTGGCTATCCGCCGAGGCGATGATGAGTTCTTCCATGGCCCTCTCCTTCGGCTCTGGCGGCCGGATTGCTTCTTGCTCCGCGAAAGTCCCTCATTCCGCCGCGAATTCCTAGCAGATAGTGACCGTCACGCAGATCGGCGCTCCGCCCCAGCCCTTGCCTCGCCAACGCGACTGCCGGCAATGGCTCCGCTAAAGATAAGGGCGAGCCCAGCGGAGCCCATCGAGAGTCGCGGCAACTGGCCTGTATTCGCAGCCGATCCAGCCGCGATAGCCCAGCGCATCGATACGTTCGAGCAGCCAGGGCCAGGCGATCTCGCCGGTGCCGGGCTCGCCCCGGCCAGGATTGTCGGCCAGCTGCATATGGCCGACGCGCGGCAGCAGTCGTTCGATCGTGCGGGCCAGATCGCCTTCCATGATCTGCATGTGATAGATGTCGTACTGCAGCCTGACGTTGGCGCGCCCGACCTCGTCGATCACCCCGAGCGCCGCGTCGGTCGTGTCATAGAAATAGCCGGGGATGTCGACGCGCGTATTGATCGGCTCCAGCATGATCTCGATACCGTGGGGGACGACGAGATCGGCGGCGTCGGCAACATTGCGCAGCAGAGTCTCGCGCGCCAGGGACGGATCGACGCCGATACTCCTGCCCGCCATCAGGTGCAGGCGCGGGCAATCGAGCGCCAGCGCATAATCGAGCGCAAGGTGAGCACCGTCGCGTTGCTCCGCCAGCCGATCGGGCAGAACCGCAATGCCGCGTTCTCCGGCCGCCCAATCACCCGGCGGCAGGTTGAACAGCACGACTTCCACACCCGCCGCCTTTGCCCGTTCGGCCACCGCCGCGGCGGGGACTTCATAAGGGAACATGAACTCCACTCCGCGAAACCCCGCATCGGCGGCGGCGGCGAACCGGTCGAGGAATGGCAGTTCGGTGAACATCAGCGAAAGATTGGCGGCAAGCCGGACCATGGGAGCCTTTCTTCGAAATCCAAAGCCTTTCAGAACACCAGGCCAAGCACCAGGTCCATGACATTGGTCCCGGTCGGCCCGGTGACATGCAAATCGCCGATCGCACGCAGCAGGGCGTTGCTGTCGTTTTCGGCAAGCGCGCGGTCCACCGGAAAGCCAGCCAGTTCCGCACGCCGGCAGGTGCTTCCATCCGCAAAACCGCCGGCCGCCTCCGTCGGGCCGTCGGTTCCGTCGGTGCCGCTGGCCAGGACGACGAAGCCCTCCTCGCCGGCCAGTTCCTGTCCCACGACCAGCGCGAACTCCTGGTTTCGTCCGCCCAGTCCGTTGCCCTTGACCTCCAATGTCGTTTCGCCGGCCGCCACGAACAGGCACGGGCGGTAATCGGCCTGCGCCATGTGCCTCTTCAAGGCCAGCGCGAACGCCCTCGCGGCAGCATGGGTGCCGCCCTGCATCGCGAGGTCGACATGGACCACCGGCAAGCCAAGCCGCCCCGCAGCGGCATCGACATCTCGCACGACGGTGGCGCTGGTGGCGAGCAGGATGGTCTTGGTCTCAGCCACCGCGCGGGCCTCCCCAGGCGGCATTGCCCGCCGCCGGATGAGATGATCGACGATGCTGCGCGGGGTCTGATCGCGAACGCCATAGCGTTCCAGGATTTCCAGCGGATCGGTTTTCGGCAACGAATCGTAGATCGTCGGCCCGGAGCCGATGGTGGCCAGGTTGCCGCTCGGCACATCGGAAATCAGCAAGGTCATGGACTTGGCCGGGGCGAGGCGTTCGCTCAACCGCCCACCCTTTATCTGCGACAGCGCCTTACGGACCGCGTTTATATCCTCGATCGAAGCGCGCGAACGCAGCAGCGCGCTCGTCACGACAGCCTTGTCGGCCAGGGTAACGCCATCGACCGGAGCGATCAGCAGCGATGAAGCGCCACCGGTGAGCAGGACGAACACCCGATCTTCCGCTCGCAGCCCGTCGAGCATCGCCAGCAACCGCCGGGTTCCGACTACGCCATTCTCGTCCGGAACGGGATGCCCGGCTTCGACCTGTTCGATGCGCTCGAGCGCTTCGACATGGCCATACTTGACGATGATGCAGCCGCCTGCGATCCGATCGCCCAGTTGCCGCTCGATCCCCTTCGCCAGTGAAGCGACGGCCTTGCCCGCCCCCACGACAACGACGCGACCATCCGGCGGCAGATCCCAGGTAATCGTCCGACCCGGCGCTTCGCATATCCAGTTGTCACCTTCGACGCGGCTCAGCATTTCGATCAGCCGATCGCCGCGCACGGTGGCGATCGCCCGGGCAAAAATGCCCTCGAGCAGTCGCCGCGCTTCCAGGCTGGTCATGCGGCCTGCGGCTGCGTCACCGTGGAGGCGGGGATACTCGGTCAAAATCGTTCCACTTCGGTTCGGCCATTTCCCGTGGCTGGCTTCATAGTTTTCCCTCTCCCCCACGGCCATGGCGGGCCGAATTGGAGAATAGCCTCGAAAGCTTACTTCCTAAGGCAACCTTAGCCCTCAGGGGAATTCGACGGCATGGTTTCCGTCAGATGGAATACCGGCGCGCCGTGCCGGGATCGGCGAATTTAGGCTAGGCATTGATTTCCGCCGTGATTATGCGATGTGCCAAGCTTCATTGTGAGAGACCATGGCTCAATTGATGGCGCAGCCGATAACCACCGATGCTGCGCTCCACCCCGATCATCAAGCACTGCTCGGCAGAATGTTCGAAGTTGCGCTCGATTCCGTATCGGCGGAGCTGTGCCTGCCTGCGCATTTGCCGCCCCCGGCCAGCGGCCGCCGCCTGGTGCTGGGCATAGGCAAGGCGGGCGCCGCCATGGTCAAAGTGGCCATGCGCGACGCGCGGCCGAACACCGAGGCGATCATCCTCACCCGCTACGGGCACAGCGTCGATCCCACCAGCATGCCGCCGGGCGTCGCCGTCTTCGAAGCCGGCCATCCGCTGCCCGACGAACGCGGCGTCGAGGCTGCGCGCCACATCGTGGATGCCGTCTCCGGCCTGGGCGAAGGCGATGAATTGCTGGCGCTGATCTCGGGCGGCGGCTCGGCCCTGCTGTCGCTTCCGGTCGATGGCGTCAGCCTGGCCGAAACGCAAAGCCTGACGCGCGAGTTGCTGCTGTGCGGCGCATCGATCTCGCAGATTAACTGCGTACGCAAGCACCTCTCGCAAGTGAAGGGAGGGCGGCTTGCCGTCATGGCGCGTCCGGCGAAAGTGATGACGCTGGCCTTTTCCGATATTCCCGGCGACGATCCCGCGCTCATCGCTTCCGGCCCGACCATCGCCGATCGCACGAAACTGGCGGACGCGCGGCGGGTGCTCGACCTGTACGGCATCGTCGCTTCGGACAATGTCCGCGCGGCCCTGGAAAATCCCGCGAACGAAGCTCCGCTGCCAAGTTCGCCCGCGCTGGCGGGGTCGACCGTCAAAGTCGTGGCGCACGGCGGCATGGCGCTGCAAGCCGCGGGAGCGCTGGCCGCCGCCGCCGGATACAAGCCGGTCTATCTCGGACACGATCTGGAGGGCGACGCCACCGAACTCGGCACGGTTCATGCGGCATTGGCCCTGCACCACGCCCACCTGGGCGGGCGCTGGGCGCTGCTTTCCGGCGGCGAGACGACGGTTCAGGTCAACAACCCCAAGGGCCGCGGCGGGCGCAATACCGAATATCTGCTCAGCCTGGCCTTCGCGCTGAACGGCGCCAAGGGAATATCGGCGATCGCTTGCGACACCGACGGCATCGACGGTACCGAGGACAATGCCGGCGCGACGATCGATCCGTCCACTCTGGCCCGCGCGAAAAGGCTGGGCCTATGCCCCATCGACGCCCTGCATAGCAACATGACCTACGACTTGTTCGATCGCTTGGGCGATCTTATCATGACCGGGCCGACCCGGACCAATGTGAACGATTTCCGAGTCATCCTGGTTGACAACGCTGTCGGAGCTGACATTTTGAAACCACGGTTCCTTCAATAGGACCGATTTCATAAATCTACCGGACCGCAAAAACAGAACCATGCGGTGCGGTCTTGGGGATGGGGTGTTTGTGGAGCAGGATGCCGAGAACGGCGCTGGCGAGCTTTTAGGCCGCGTTCAATCGCTGGTGCGCGCCTTCGGCGTGCTGGATGCGCTGTCGATCAGCAACGGCGCCAGCCTGAGCGACATCGCGCGCCAGGTCTCGCTGCCGCGCTCGACGGTTCACCGGCTGCTCACGACGATGGAAGCCCTGCACTTCGTCGAATTTGATCGCCACACCCATTTGTGGTCTGTCGGATTGAAAGCTTTCACTGTCGGCGCCGCCTTTGTGCAGACACGCGATCTCGGTCAGCTTGGCCGGTCGATCATGCGATCATTGATGACCGAGGTGCATCATTCGGTAAACATCGCGGTCCACGAAGGTTCGGGCATGTGTTATGTCGGCCAGGTCGCGGCAACCGGCATCAGGCAGAAGACGACGAAGCCGGGATCGTGCCTGCCGATGCATACCACCGCTTCCGGCAAGGTCCTGATGGCCCACTGGGAACCCGAAGAGGTCGAGCGTTTCCTCGATCGACGCACACTGACGAGGCGGACGGCGCAAAGCATCGTCGATCCCATCGCCATCCGCGAAGAACTCGCCGTCATCCGCAAGCGCGGCTATGCGATCGATGATCAGGAACAGGCCGATGGCCTGCGCTGCGTCGCGGCGATCGTGCTGGACCGCTATGGCCTGCCCAAGGCATCGCTTTCGATTTCGGATACCGTCGCACGTCTCGATCACGGACGCATTGACGAGATCGGGCCCACTTTGATGCTGGCGGCCCGGCAGATGAGCCGGGAAATCACCACGCAGCTGGGCTTCTGAACGAAAGCGTTTCCGTTCAGCCGGTAATAGCGCGGGGCTGTTCCCGACTCTTCGCGCAAGGTCTTTTCCGGGCTATCCTGGAGCTGAAAGGATACTCGATGAAAAGGGGCGTGAAGCTTTTCTATGCGTTGGCCTTCGGCCTGTGCGCCGCCACCGCCAGCGGCACCCTTGCGGAAACGTCGCCCCCCGCCGTCGCGACGGACGACGCCATCGCGGCGGCCTACGCCCGGCAAAAAGCGCTTGTCGAGCAGCATGCGAAAGGCGTTCGTCCCGCCGGCTACAAGGCGGGCTTCGCGCTTCTTTCCGCCTATCGCGGACTTGGCCTGCCCCAGCCGGCGATAGGCGTCCTGTTCGCGCAAGGCGCGGTGCCGGCATCTGGCAGCATCGCCGTAAATCCCGCGACGGCGCTGCTGATCGAGGCCGAAGTCGGATTCACGATCGCGCGGCGCATCGACCAGCCGATCCAAGACATTGCCGAACTGAAGACCGCCGTCTCCCACATCCAGACGGTCATAGAGCTTCCCGAACTGGACCCGGCCGAGCCGCGAGTGGGAACGAACCTGATCGCGAGCAATATCGGCTCGGTGCGGTTCATCGCCGGGACCCCACTGGACAAGGACACCGTGCTCGACGCCTCGACAGCGCCGAAACTCTATTTCGACGGCAAGCTCGTGGCGGAAGCGAACCCCGAGATGGTCGCGCTCGATCCCTGGGCCACGCTGCGTTTCATGGTCAACAAGGCGCTGGAAATCTACGGGCCGATAGAACCGGGCCAGCTGTTTATCGCCGGATCGCTGATCCAGTTCCAGCACCGGCAGGCCGGCGCCTACAAGGTGGACTATGGCCGGCTCGGCGCCATCGGCTTCGAGACGAAATAGCGAACTGCGGCCGGCGTGCCGGTTCCGCCCGATCTAGGATC
>Ga0209813_10000318_pt1 | contig 12750 bp, 11 predicted proteins | sample EndMethybrTD3033_FD_187596 | JGI IMG/M metagenome (GOLD analysis project Ga0209813, IMG submission 187596) | Populus endosphere microbial communities from Tennessee, USA - Endosphere MetaG P. TD hybrid TD303-3 (SPAdes) (version 2) | ecosystem: Host-associated > Plants > Roots > Endosphere... | reverse complement strand
AATGCAACCACGGCCGCCCCACGTGGGTTAAGCTGGCGCACGGAGATATAGAGAAGCTGTTCGGGAGACGATAATGCGCGGCAAGGCTGCCCTGATCCTGGCACTGACCGCCGCGGCCTGCGGACAACCGTCACCCGAGGAGAAAGCCCGCGCCGACACACGCGATATCGCCAAAGTGGAGGCGGCGCAGAAGATGCGGCCGCCGGTTCAGCCGATCGCCCCGCAACCGATCCTTCTGGCGGACATAGAGGCGCATGCCTTGTCTGGTGTGGGATGCGAATTCGCCTTGCAGGTGGAAAGCGACCCGATCGCCGTCATGGGCGAGGAGAAAGGCGCGATAAAGCTGGGCGGCGAGGTCGCGATCCTGGCGGCGGATACGGGTAGTACGGAGTTTCCGTCGATGACATACGCGAAATATTCGGGGCGCGGACAGGCGATCCTGCTTACCAAGGGGCCGGGCGATGGCGAACCCGTCGGTAACGAGTCCGCCCGCTGGCCAGGCTCGCTGACGATCCGCGATCCTTATGACCGCGTGGTTTTCTTCGCGCCGGGATTTCTGCTCTGCGGGGCCTGATTACATGCGTCCCGCGATTTGAGTATTGACCTGTCATTTCATTCGGGTTCTTTAAGCTGCGGGTGAGTAAGGGGCGGTCAGCAATGATGAAGTTTGTATTGGCTATACTTGCCGCTGTGGCGAGTACCTGGATATCACTTCCGGCCATCGCCCAACAACCGAAGGAGCTTCCGCCGGCCATCGTGGAAATCGTCAAGTCGCTCAAGCCGCAGCGCGGCAAGATTGCGATTCCGGCGGCAAAAGCCTCGCTTGATCTCGGGCAGAATTACGACTTCTACAGCGCCGAAGACACCCGCAAGATCCTGGTGAGCATCTGGGGCAATCCGCCCCAATCGGCCGAACATGCGCTGGGAATGGTGATGCCGGCGGGCGCATCGCCGGTCAGCGATGCGTGGGGTGCGGTCGTAACCTTCGAAGAGACAGGCTATGTCGCCGATGACGATGCCGCCGACGTGGACTACGCGGAGATGCTCACGCAGATGCGCAACGCCGAGGGGGAGGCGAACGCCGAGCGCACGCAGCAGGGCTATCCCACCATCCATATTGCGGGATGGGCCGAACAACCGCGCTATGACAAGGCGACGCATTCGGTCGTGTGGGCGCGTGACCTGCAATTCTCAGGCGATTCGGTTCACACGCTGAACTACGATGTGCGCACCCTGGGCCGGACCGGCGTGCTGAGCCTCAACCTGGTGTCCAACATGCCAAAGCTGAATGAAGTGCGCGGTGCAGCACGGGCGTTCGCTGCGCATGCGGCGTTCGATCCAGGCGCGCGCTATGAAGATTTTGACGCCTCGGTCGATCGCAAGGCCGAATATGGCATAGGTGGCCTCGTCGCGGCCGGCACCGGTCTGGCGGTGGCGAAGAAGCTGGGCTTCTTCGCCTTGCTCGCCAAGTTCATCAAGCCGATTGCCATCGGCGTGCTCGTGCTTTTCGCGGCGATGCGCAAACGGATCGCAGGATTGTTCGGGCGCAGCGAGGATGTTTAGGGCCGCCCGGCGCCATCAGGGCAGTCGCTAGCTGCCCAGAAGCACTTTCGCGAACAGCGTGAAACCCAGCGGCCGGTTACCGTAAGCGGCGGCGAGCGCCTTGGGTTTGGCGTAAGTGGAGACGGAGCCGCCCAGGGACAGCTCGAATGGCGCCAGTGCGATCCGCCGCGCATAACCCAGCTGGAATTTGGTCACGCGGAACGTGCGGTCATGCAGAGGATCATGGTGATCGGGGAAAAGCTCGTCGTTGGCGACGTTCTCGATCCGCCCGAACAAGCTGTTGGCCCGATCGATATCCCAGTTTGCCTCGCCCAGCCAGGCGGTCAGCGATCCGCCGGGCACCCGGTCCTTGTTGCTGAATGCCAGCATCGCGCTGAGCCGTCCGGTGCTGTAGTGCGCGGAGGCGGTGAAGCGCCGCTCATCCTCGCCCGGATGCAGCGCCTCGGGTTCCTCGATCCGGGCATAGCTTGCCTGAAGCGCCCAGCGCGGCGTGGGATTGATCGTGGCGCGGATCGACCAGCTATCGAGCTTCGGCGTCTCGATGTTCCAGCGCCGCTCGTCGGGCTCGCGGCCGCGAAAGGCGGAAGTTTCGATCTGCCAGGTCCGGCCAGCCAGGCCCGCCGTCGCCACGCCATAGGTGATATGCGTTGAATCGAACCAGTGATGGGCAATCGGCGGTTCCGGATTGTAGCGCGCCGACCGCCGCATCATGAAGGCGCTGGGGCCGATGGCCGGTTCACCGACGGGGCCGCCATACAGAAACAGTGTCGTCCCGTCGGAAAGCCGGAAGTCGACGCGGGCCGCCAGTTCCATGAACAGATCGTGCGGATGCTGGCGATCCACGAGCGGCTCTCCGCCGGCGGTCTCGCCCGCGGCGAAGAGGTTGGGATAGCCCCTCGCGCTCATCGCCGGCTCAAGGCTCAGCATCGACTTGAGCTGCACGCGGCCCCAGCCCGTCTCGCGTTCGGCCACGGCCATCAGCATCGACGTGGAATAAGCTTTATCGTCGCCGCGCGGCCCCGAATGATCGGTATACTGTGCGGTCACGAAGCCGTGCGCCATGATCGTCCAGTCGCCGGCCATGGCGTGAAGCCCATGCATTACGCCATCGTTCGCCGGCAGGCGCGTGGTGCCCGAACCCGATGCCGGTCGAGTGGGCGAAGGGTCGCCTTCCTTCGGATGCGCATGATCGTGCTCGTCGGCCATTGCTCGCGGCGGAGCGGCGGGTGGCGTGGCCTCACCAAGGGGAGGGGCTTTCGGCTCTTCGGTATGGTGGTGGTGTTCCTGCGCGGCGGCGGGATGCGAAAGGATGGCGACGCTGCCCAGCGCCGCCAGAAAACACGTCTTCATGGCAGATTTCCCGGATTGAATTGAACGCGGATCCACGAGATGCGGATCGTTGCGGGCAAGTCAGGCGCGGGGTGGAGGCGTGTCCGGTCCGGTGGCGGAAAGCGGAACGGCGCGGTCGCCTTCCATCTTCAGCGCGAGAGCCGGGGCGAATGGCCGTTCGGAAATCCGCGCCGGGCCGGCGTAGGGGGCGATGCAGCCGATGCAGTCGTGCTGGCGACTGCCGGAGGCCGGTGGCTGCTCGCCGTTTTTCGCACCGCCATGATGATCGACGGCGACGGCATGGTGCCCAGCCGCCTTCGGCGCGGAGGCGCAATGAAGCGGCGCCGCTACGGCGGGGGCGGCCAGGCAGAAAGCCAGCAGCAACAGGAGCAATCGCCGGATCACGCCCCGATTCCTAGCGTGACACGGGCGGATGTCCAATCAAACGTTGAATTTGAAATGCAGCACGTCGCCATCCTGGATGACGTATTCCTTGCCTTCCTGGCGCAGCTTGCCGGCATCCTTGGCGCCGCTTTCGCCGTTCAGCGCGACATAGTCGTCGTAAGCGATGGTTTCTGCGCGGATGAAGCCGCGCTGCATGTCCGAATGGATCTCGCCCGCCGCCTCGGGAGCCTTCGCGCCCTGGTGCACGGTCCAGGCGCGAGCTTCCTTCGGCCCGACGGTGAAGAAGGTCAGAAGGTGCAGCAGATCGTAGCCTGAGCGGATGATGCGGGCGAGGCCGGTCTCATGCAGGCCCATCTCCTCCAGGAACACCATGCGCTCGTCGGCGTCCATGCCGACCAGATCGGCTTCGATGGCGGCCGAGACGATCACCGCGTTGGCGCCTTCGGCCTTGGCCTTTTCGAACACGCGGGCGGAAAAGGCATTGCCCTCGGCTGCGGAGTCTTCCTCGACGTTGCAGACATAGAGTACGGGCTTCGCGGTCAGCAGTTGCGCCTGGGCGAAGACGCGCTCCTCGTCCTCGTCCTTGGGCTTGGTCAGGCGCGCGGGCTTGCCTTCGCGAAGCAGTTCGAGCGCCTGGCCGAGCACCGAGGCGATCACTTTCGATTCCTTGTCGCCCTGCGCGGCCTTCTTCTGCGCGGCGGGAACCCGCTTTTCCAGGCTTTCGAGGTCCGATAGCATCAGTTCGGTTTCGACCGTCTCGGCGTCGGAGATCGGATCGACCTTGTTGTCGACATGCTGGATGTCGTCGTTCTCGAAGCAGCGCAGGACGTGGATCACCGCGTCGACTTCGCGGATGTTGCCCAGGAACTGGTTGCCGAGACCCTCACCCTTAGACGCGCCGCGCACCAACCCGGCGATATCGACGAAGCCGAGCTGCGTCGGGATGATCTTGGCGCTGCCGGCGATCCGGGCCAGCGTGTCGAGGCGCGGATCGGGCACGCCGACCTGGCCGACGTTGGGTTCGATCGTGCAGAACGGATAGTTCGCCGCCTGCGCCGCCTGGGTCTCGGTCAGCGCGTTGAACAGCGTCGACTTGCCGACGTTTGGCAGGCCGACAATCCCGCAACGAAAACCCATGTGCTACTCCGCATGAACTGGCCGGCGATACGTGCCGGAACGCTTGTGAGCGCGCCTGTAGCGGGGGCTGCGCGGTTTGGCCAGTTATCGCGCGGCAAGGATAGAGGAAGGCCTAGACCCTCCGGCAGATTGTTAGCGCCTCAGCCTTGCTGGCGCAGCGCGATCTCGCTCATGAAGCGGACATCATCGCCATTGGCCAGCCATGCGGCCTCGCCACCGATAGCGCCGAGCATGTCGGACAAAGGATCGATTTCGGTCTTGGCGAAATTGCCCAGGACATAGCCCGTCACCCGATCCTTGTGGCCCGGATGGCCGATGCCCAGGCGCACGCGGCGGAAATCGGCGCCGAGATGCTGATCGATGGAGCGCAGGCCGTTGTGGCCGGCCGTGCCGCCGCCCTGTTTGATCTTCACCTTGAAGGGCGCGAGATCCAGTTCGTCGTGGAAAACGGTGAGGGCATCGGTGCCCAGCTTGTAGAAGCGCAGCGCCTCGCCCACCGAGCGGCCGCTTTCGTTCATGAATGTCGCGGGCTTGAGCAGCAGCACCTTGCTGCCGCCGATCCGGCCTTCCTGCAGCCAGCCCAGGAACTTCTTCTGGACGGGGCCGAAGCCATGCAGATCGGCGATGGTGTCCAGCGCCATGAAGCCGACGTTGTGCCGGTGCATCGCATATTGCGGACCGGGATTGCCGAGGCCGACCCAGAGCTGCATCGGGGACCTCCAAGAGAACGTCGTCCCGGAGCGAGTCCGGGACGACGATTATCTTACGCCTCTGCGGCGGTCTCGTTGTCGCCTTCTTCGCTCTTCAGCGCAGAGGGGGCGACGATCGTGGCGATGGTCAGATCGCGCTCGTGGCTGCCGTCGACGGTGCCGGCGGGAAGCGTGATGTTGTCGATGTGGATCGAATCGCCGACTTCGAGGCCGGTGACATCGATGCTGATCTCGTCAGGGATCTTGTCCGCTTCGCAGATCAGGTCGAGGTCGTGGTGCACGATGTTGAGCACGCCGCCCTTCTTGAGGCCGGGCGACTTTTCTTCGTTGATGAACACCACCGGCACGTTGACGTGGACCTTGGAGTCCTTGCTCAGGCGCAGGAAGTCAGCGTGCAGCGGACGATCGCTGACGGGGTGGAATGCGACGTCCTTGGGCAGCGTCCGCAGCGTATTGCCGCCAACTTCGATCTCGACGATCGAGTTGAAGAAGTGTCCGGTGCCGAGCTGGCGGACGAGGAGCTTTTCCTCGACGTGGACGATCAACGGCTCTTCATTGCCGCCATAGACGACGGCGGGGACGCGGCCAGAACGACGCAGGTCACGGGAGGCTCCCTTGCCAGCCCGTTCGCGCGTCTCTGCCGGCAGGGTAAGCGTATCGCTCATCTGAACTACCTTTCGAAAACGATGAATTGTACAACTTCTCCGTCACGCCTCCAGGGATGACCATGACGGGAAGCGCGGGCCGTTAGCGGTAATGGGGCGAAATAGCAAGGATGCCGCTATTGGACGCGCGTCACTTTATAGCCTTTCGCCGCCAGCATCGCCGGCAGACCTTCAGGCCCGGCCATATGCGCGGCGCCGACCGCGACGAAGGGATGCTCGCCCCCGGCCAGCATCGCGCGCAGTCTTTCGGTCCAGGCGCGATTGCGGGCCACGAACAGGGCTTCGTGCAGTTCGGGATCGGCGAGCAGGCCCTTTCGCGTCTCCGCTTCGATCAGCGCCATGTCGCCCTTCAGCCAGGCCCCGGCCAGGTTCTCGCTTTCGTTGTCGATGCTGCCGGCATCGCGCAGGACCGCCTCCAGCAGGTCGGTCTGCTCTTTCGCGGGCAGGCGGTCGAAGATCCCGAGCTGGGCGGCCGCGCCTTCGAGTTCGACTACCGGGCGTCCCGCGGCGGCCTCCGTCACCGCACGGTCGATGCCGTTGGCCGCGCCATCGGCGCTCTGGCTCGCGCGGGCCAGCGACAGGGCGACTGCCCAGGTCTCCACCCCCGCGAAATCGGCCTCGCGCGCGCCGACCTTGCGGAGCATCGCGGCCAGACGCGGGCGGAGCGCCGGATCGATCCGCGCCGCAAGCGGTGGCAGGCCGGCCGACCGCGACATGGCGGCGAATGTCCTGCGCAGCGCTTGGGCATCGGCCAGGTTCGCCACTTCGACGACAATCCGGTCGGAGGCCTTCAGCGCGCCGTCGACCTGACCGGCGCGCCACAGCGCCGGCCGATCGAGCGAATGGATCGTGCCGAACAGCCACCCGCTTTCGCCGTTCGCGCCCTCCACCTTCCACAGCGCGGGATGCGCGGCTTGCGGTTCGGGCGAGCAGGCGGCGAGCGCCAGCGCCAGCAAAAGCCCCCATTGGCGCATCACTGGACCCGTTGCGTGGAGATTCCCTGAGCGGCGAGCTGGTCCTGCACGCTGCCCGGCCCGGCCAGGTGGCCGGCGCCGACCGCGATGAACATCGTTCCCGGCCGGTCCATGCGATCCTTGATCCATTTCGCCCAGGTGCGGTTGCGTCCCAGCAGCAGCGTTTCGATCATCGCCGGATCGTCCTCTTCGGCGTTCATCACTTTGGCCAGTTCGTCGGCATCGCCGCGCTTCCAGGCGGATATCATCGCGTCGAGCTGGGTCTTCACTTCGGGCAGGCCGTCGACCACTTCGCCCAGGTAGCGTTTCTGGACATCGACTGGCAGGGCATCGAACAGGCCAAGCTGGAATTCCGCCGTCTCCAGCGCCGTGTGCGGCCGTCCCAGCGCCTTGGCGCGGGCGTCCAACGCTCCCTCGACCCCGTTATCGACGACATAGCCCTCGCGCGCCAGCGGCAGGGTGGCGAGACCGATCGCCGCGTACCACGGCTCGAACATGTCGAACGTGCCCGGCGGCAGGCCCAGCCCGGCCAGCGCGCCTTCGTAGTCCGTCTTCGCCTTGGGCGAGAGCATCGCGCGCAGGGTCTGCCCGCTGGGGAGCACTGCGCGGCTCATCACCAGCGACTGCATCTGGTCGGGCTCCTGCTCCAGGATTTCAGTCACCAGTTCCTGCGAGCCGTCGAATGCATGCCTGATCCGGCCGTCGAACCAGTCGATGCCCTGCGGCAAGGCGTGGATCGTGCCGAACAGGTAGATCGTCGTGTCGTCGTCCGATATCTTCCACAAGGCCGGGCGGGCGGCGTCCGCCGGGACCGGCGGCTTGACCAGTTCGAGCGATGGGCGGGGCCGCGCCTCCTGCGCGGAGGCCGAGACCGACAGGCACGACAGGATCGCGGCCAGGAATGCGCCGATACGGCGAAGGATCGTATGCATGGCGCGCTATATAGGCGCGCTTCCTTCCAAGTCGATGAACGAGCGTGGGAGAAAGGGGCGGCGGCCAGTGAGATGTTGACCCTGAAAGGCCCATCCGCCAAAGGCCCGAGCCATGTCAGAGCCATCCGCACCGCTCAGTTTTCAGGAGATGATCCTGCGCCTCCACGCTTTCTGGAGCGCGAAGGGCTGCCTGATCCTGCAACCTTACGACATGCGCATGGGCGCGGGCACGTTCCACCCCGCCACCACGCTGCGCGCGCTGGGGCCGGAGCCGTGGAAAGCGGCCTACGTCCAGCCTTCGCGCCGTCCCACCGACGGCCGCTATGGCGAGAACCCGAACCGCCTGCAGCACTATTACCAGTATCAGGTGATCCTGAAGCCCAACCCGGAAAACCTGCAGGAACTCTACCTGGAAAGCCTGTCGGCGATCGGCGTCGACCAGCTCGCCCACGATATCCGCTTCGTCGAGGACGATTGGGAAAGCCCGACGCTGGGCGCCTGGGGACTGGGCTGGGAAGTCTGGTGCGACGGCATGGAAGTGACCCAGTTCACCTATTTCCAGCAGATCGGCGGCTTCGACTGCAAGCCGGTGGCGGGAGAGCTGACGTATGGGCTGGAGCGCCTGGCGATGTACATACAGGGCGTCGACAACGTTTACGACCTGCGGTTCAACGACGCCGGCGTTTCCTATGGCGACGTGTTCCTGAAGAACGAGCAGGAGCTGTCGAAATACAACTTCGAGATCGCCGACACCGATCAGCTGTTCAAGGGTTTCCAGCACGCCGAGGCCGAGGCGCAGCGTTGCATCGAGGCGAAGATACCGCTCGCCGCCTATGACCAGGCGATCGAGGCCAGCCACTTGTTCAACCTCCTCCAGGCGCGCGGCGTGATCTCGGTGCAGGAACGCGCCAGCTATATCGGCCGCGTGCGCGATCTGGCCAAGGGTAGCTGTCAGGCGTGGATCGACAAGAACCAGGCCGAATGGGCGCAGAAGTTTCCGGGGTGGACCGTATGACCGACTTCCTCCTCGAACTCCGCTCGGAAGAAATCCCCGCTCGCATGCAGGCGGGTGCCCGCGCCAGCCTTGAAAAGCTGTTCCGCGAGCAGATGGACGCCGCCGGCGTGGCGCTCGGCGCGATCACCGTCTGGTCCACGCCTCGCCGCCTTGTCCTGATCGCCCGCGACTTGCCCGAAGGCACCGCCGCCGTCAGCGAGGAGCTGAAAGGCCCCAAGACGTCCGCGCCGCCGCAGGCGCTCGAAGGTTTCCTGCGCAAGACCGGCCTGACGCAGGACCAGCTCACCGAACGCGACGGCGTCTACTTCGCCGTCACCGAGAAGCCGGGCCGCGCCACTGCCCAAGTGCTGGCGGAAGCGATCCCGGCCATCGTCCGTGCTTTCCCGTGGCCCAAGTCGCAGCGCTGGGGCGCCGCCTCGATCAGCACCGAAAGCATCCGCTGGGTTCGCCCGCTCTCGGGCATCGTCGCCATCTTCGGCGAGGATCTGGTGGAGTGCGAAGTCGGCGGCATCCGCTCCGGCTACGCCACCAAGGGGCATCGCTTCCATCACCCGGACGCCATCACCATCGGCGGCGCGCACGACTATCAGGACAAGCTGCGCGCCTGCCATGTGATCGTCGATCATGAGGAACGTCAGGACCTGATCCGCGCCAGGGCCAGCGCCGCCGCCTCGGCCGCCGGGCTGACGCTGGTGGAGGACGAAGGTCTGGTGATCGAGAACGCCGGCCTCACCGAATGGCCGGTGCCGCTGCTCGGCCGCTTCGACGAGGCGTTTCTCGAGGTTCCGCCCGAAGTCATCCAGCTGACGGCGCGGACCAACCAGAAGTATTTCGTCTGCGAAGCCGACGGCAAGCTGGCCAACGCCTTCGTCTGCACCGCCAATATCGAGGCGACCGACGGCGGCGAGGGGATCATCGCCGGCAACCGGAAGGTCTTGGCCGCGCGTCTGTCCGACGCACGCTTCTTCTGGGAGCAGGACCGCAAGACCGCGCTGGCGGGCCACGCGAAGAAGCTGGAGCGGATCACTTTCCACGAGAAGCTGGGCACCGTCGCCGACAAGGTAGAGCGTGTGGCCAAGCTGGCACGGTGGCTGGTGGAAGAGGGTATCGTGAAATCCTCCCCGGAACGGGAAGGGGGACCAGCGAAGCTGGTGGAGGGGCACCCGCAAGTGGTCCCGACCCCGCAAGCTGGCGACCAACCGACGGTGCCCCTCCACCATCCTGCGGATGGTCCCCCTCCCCGTTCCGGGGAGGATTTGAGCCTCGCCGACCTAGCCGAACAGGCCGCCCGCCTCGCCAAGGCCGATCTCGTCACCGAGATGGTCGGCGAATTCCCCGAGCTGCAAGGCCTGATGGGCGGCTACTACGCCCGCGCCGAAGGACTGCCCGATGCCGTGGCCGACGCGATCCGCGACCACTACAAGCCGGTCGGGCAGGGCGATGAAGTGCCCACCGCGCCGGTGACGGTGGCGGTGTCGCTGGCGGACAAGCTGGATACGCTCACGACATTCTTCTTGTTTAGTCTGCCACCAACCGGATCGCGTGACCCATTCGCTCTCAGGCGCGCATGCTTATCCGCCATCTCGTTAGTTCTGAAGAACCAGCTTCGCTTTTCGCTCGATCTAGCAATTCGCGAAGCGATATTGGTATTTTGGAAGCAGTTCACGATTCCTTATAAGCGTGCTACCGATTGGTCCGAGGCCAAAACAAGTCTTGATGGTGACAGTGGAGCAACTTCTCTTGAACAAGAGTTTCTGTTTGAAGAGGGTATAATCAGCTTCCCCCAAGCATCGGATTTCCAAATCACTTCAATCAGGAGTATCAATTCGCCGGTGTTGGATGATGAGGCCGTCATTAGAATTGACGGTCCAGCGCTACGCCGCAGAGATCTACTCGACTTCTTCGCCGACCGCCTGAAGGTCCAGCAGCGCGAAGCCGGCGTCCGTCACGACCTGATCGACGCGGTGTTCGCGCTCGGCGGGGAGGACGATCTCGTCCGCCTGCTCGCCCGCGTCCACGCGCTCCAGGCTTTCATCGGCTCCGAAGACGGCAAGAATCTCCACGCCGGCTACAAGCGCGCCGCCAATATCCTCAAGAAGGAAGACTGGCGCGGGATCGAGGGTGAGATCGCCCGCACCGGCGAAGAAGACCCGCTGGCCAATGTCGACGATCCCGATCTTGCGCCGGTGATCGCCGCGAAGATGGCCGAGCGACACCAGAAGCCGCTGTCCTACACGCCCGAACCGGCGGAAAAGGCGCTGATGGATGCGCTCGACCTCGCCGGCCCCAAGGCCGCCGCCGCCGTGGAGGCGGAGGACTTCGCCGGGGCCATGGCCGCGCTCGCCTGGCTGCGCGCGCCGATCGACGCGTTCTTCGACGATGTCACCGTCAACGACGCCGATCCCGACAAGCGTCAGGCGCGCCTCTCGCTGCTTGATCGCTTCCGTGTTGCAGTGCACAATGTGGCGGATTTCTCGAAAATCGAAGGTTAGGCAATTCCTCCCCAGGACAGTGTCAACTGTGTCAACTTCGTCAGGAAAGTCGGGCGTTAAATGAACAAGCAGGTCTACACCTTCGGCGGCGGCGTCGACCACGGCGATCCGCGCACCCGTGACAAGGTCGTGGTTGGGGGTAAGGGTGCGAACCTGGCGGAGATGGCCGGTATTGGCCTGCCGGTGCCGCCGGGCTTCACCATCACCACCGAGGAATGCGTCCGCTATCTGGCCGAGGGCGCGGACTTTTCCGACAAGCTTCGCGCCGACGTGGCCGAGGCGCTGCAGCACATCGAAGTGTCGGTGGGCAAGAGCTTCGGCGCGGCGGGCGATCCTCTGCTGGTCTCGGTCCGCTCGGGCGCGCGCGTCTCCATGCCGGGCATGATGGACACCGTGCTGAACCTGGGGCTTAACGACGATACGGTGCAGGGCCTTGCCGCCACTTCGGGCGACGAGCGTTTCGCCTGGGACAGCTATCGCCGCTTCATCCAGATGTATTCCGACGTGGTGCTGGGCATCGACCATCACTTGTTCGAGGACGCGCTGGAGATCGCCAAGGAAGACCAGGGCTTCTATTCCGACGTCGAGATGCAGGCGGAGGACTGGCAAAAGCTGGTTGGCGAATACAAGGCGATCGTCGAGCAGGGCCTGGGCCGCCCGTTCCCGCAGGACGTGCACGAGCAGCTGTGGGGGGCGATCTCGGCGGTATTCGACAGCTGGGATTCGGACCGCGCGAAGGTCTATCGCCGGCTCAACGACATTCCGGGCGACTGGGGCACCGCGGTGAACGTGCAGGCCATGGTCTTCGGCAACATGGGCGATACCTCGGCCACCGGCGTGGCCTTCACCCGCGACCCGGCCACCGGCGAGCGCGCCTATTACGGCGAATGGCTGGTCAACGCGCAGGGCGAGGACGTCGTCGCCGGCATCCGCACCCCGCAGTACCTGACCAAGACCGCGCGAGAAGCGGCGAACGCCAAGCCGCTGTCCATGGAAGAGGCCATGCCCGAGGCTTATGGCGAGTTGGCGCGCGTCTTCGACCTGCTGGAGCGGCACTATGCCGACATGCAGGACATCGAATTCACCGTGGAACGCGGCAAGCTCTGGATGCTCCAGACCCGCAGCGGCAAGCGCACCGCCAAGGCGGCGCTGCGCATGGCGGTTGAGATGGTCGAGGAAGGCCTGATCGACGAGAAGACGGCGATCCGCCGCGTCGATCCGATGGCGCTCGACCAGCTGCTCCACCCCACGCTCGATCCCACCGCGCCGCGCGATATCCTGGGTCGAGGGTTGCCGGCATCGCCGGGCGCGGCCTCGGGCGCGATCGTGCTCGACGCCGACACGGCCGAAAAGCGCGCCGAATTGGGCGAGGCAGTCGTGCTGGTGCGCGTCGAGACCAGCCCGGAGGACATCCACGGCATGCACGCCGCCAAGGGCATCCTGACGGCGCGCGGCGGCATGACCAGCCACGCGGCGGTGGTGGCGCGCGGCATGGGGCGGCCTTGCGTCTCCGGCGCTTCGGGCCTGT